>Ga0307476_10001188_pt1 | contig 16394 bp, 13 predicted proteins | sample atmos_gasesECM2C_2_FD_203314 | JGI IMG/M metagenome (GOLD analysis project Ga0307476, IMG submission 203314) | Hardwood forest soil microbial communities from Morgan-Monroe State Forest, Indiana, United States - atmos_gasesECM2C_05 | ecosystem: Environmental > Terrestrial > Soil > Temperate... | reverse complement strand
GCCATGCAGTGCAAGCCTAGTTACAGCCTGTACGCGCTGCTCGGCATGCTCGCAGCACCGGTCGTCGTCATGCTCGCCTGGTCCTATCAGGCTCAAGCGTGGCGCAGTATCCTGACTTTGGCGCTATCAGCTGCTGTCACCTTCATTCTAATTGCAGGATTGACGCGCACCTGGCGACGCTTCGTTCTCTTCAGCTTCCCTCTGTTTGCTTTCGGACTGATCTACACTGCGCTAACGCTGCAGATGGGCATAGTGCCGGGAAGGGCTATGGCACTGTTGCTGAATAGCAGCGCTCCCGAGGACATGATCGGCGCCGTGCGAGTCTCAGGGGGAACATGGCCGGCAGTAGCGCTCATTCTCCTGCTTGGCGGCTACCTTTATCTGGCGTCGCGTCTGCCGACCCGGCGGATATTCTCCCGACCAGTAGTGCTTGCGACTCGCGCAGCGCTGGCGCTCTGCCTCCTGGCCGTTACCGTTGTAGCGGGAGACGCTGCAGAACTCATCGATGGCCTCGCGATCAGCCCTTACACGGGCCCGTTGATCTTTCTCTCAGCCGATATGCCCCGTGCGCGGGCTGAGTTGCGAGGCGCGCTCGTAGCAAAGATCCCATATAGAGCCCATCGGACGGGCATTGGAGAGGAGGTGCATGTGCTCGTCGTAGGGGAGTCGGCGCGTCGCGATTCGTGGTCGGCCTACGGATATACGCGTCCGACGACGCCATATTTGAACAGCCTCAGGGGAGAGGCCATATTTCTGCAGGACGCGATAGCGGACGCCAACCTGACAGAATGGTCGTACCCCATGATGCTGACGGGTCTCTGTCCGCAGGAGTTCGACGTATCTCACCTACGGGGCAATCTCTTGGATCTCGCCAGAGAAGCAGGCTATTCGACCGCCTGGCTAACCAATCAGGACATTCGCATGGCGACCATGATCGGAATAGCTCCTGATCGCCTGGAGTATAGGGCTGATCTTCGGGGCAACATCAACGGGCGCCATTTGTGGGATCAGGTAATGTTGCCTGCCTATCAGCGCGAACTCACACGCACAGGGACAGCCCGAGTCATCGGCATACACCTAATGGGCTCACACTGGGAGTACTACCTGCGCTATCCCGCGGGATTCCAGCGATTCGGTCCGGCATCGCACCTCAATGTGCTGTCCATATTCGCGGCTAAGGGGGATGCGGACCGCGAGCTGGTGGATTCGTATGACAACAGTATCTTGTACACAGACTGGTTCCTGCAGCAGATCATAGAGTCGCTTCGCGTTATCAAGATACCTGCGACCGTGACGTACTTTCCGGACCATGGAGAGGATCTCGAGCCACTCGATGGAGAGGCTGGGCATGGGCAGCCGCGGTATACACCGCATGCATTCGAGCTTCCAGCCTTCGTGTGGGCCAATGATGCCTACCGCGCCGCGCATCCCGAGATCTACTCCGCGCTCAAGCGCAACGCGTCCAAGGAAATCCGCACGCACAATGTGTTCTATACAGTTGCACAGGTCATGGGCATCACCTGGCCAGGTGCCTCAATGGAAAAATCGTTCGCGTCCGATCGTTTCGTTCCGGATGCGACTCGCCAGCATATCGCTGGCGGAGTGCTCATCACGCGACCGAGCGACGGAAAGCCGGTTTCACGGACACCATCAGTAGCAGCTCGCTAGCCAGAGCTAACGTCGATAGCCGCTCGTGATCGGGTAGCGCCAATCGCGCCCGAAGGCCCGCCGGCTGACACGGACCCCGGGAGGCGCCTGCCGGCGCTTGTACTCGTTACGCTTCACGAGATCGAGCACTCGCGACACCGTGGCGCGGTCGAATCCGCGAGCCTCGATCTCATCGACGGAGAGGTCCTCTTCGATGAAGGCCTCCAAAATCGGGTCGAGCACCTCGTAGGGCGGCAGGGAGTCGGAATCCTTCTGCTCGGCGCGCAGCTCGGCCGACGGCGCCCGCTCGATCACTCGCTGCGGTATGACGCGGTCGAGAGAGTTGCGGTAGTGGGCCAGCCGGTAAACGAGGAGCTTGCTGCAGTCCTTGATCGGCGCGAAGCCGCCCGCCATGTCGCCGTAGAGCGTTGCGTAGCCCACCGCCATTTCGCTCTTGTTACCGGTGGTGAGCAGCATTCGTCCCGTCTTGTTCGAAAGTCCCATGAGCAGCAGCATGCGACAGCGCGACTGGATGTTCTCCTCGGTCGCATCCGCTGGACGGCCCGCGAACTCCTCCTTGAGGGTCGCAAGTGTCGCCTCGAACATGGCTTCGATCGACAGCACGCTGTATTTCACGCCGAGGAGCCGGGCTTGCGCACTCGCGTCCTCGAGGCTCATCGACGAGGTGAAGCGCGAAGGCATCATCACCGCCTGGACATTCTCGCTGCCGAGCGCATCCACCGCGATCGCGAGAGTCAACGCGGAATCGACTCCGCCTGAGAGACCGATCACCACGCCGGGAAAGTCGTGCTTGTGCACGTAGTCGCGAACGCCAAGGGTCAACGCGCGGTAGACGCTCGCTTCATCGGAAAGCTCGGGTGCGATGTTGCCCGGCCGCGGCACGAGTCGACCACGCGCATCGGGCACGAACTCCACCCCGAAGACGCCCTCCTCGAACGACGGCGCGCGCATCACGACCGCGCCTGCGGCATCCATCGCAAAGGAGTTACCGTCGAAAACCAGCTCATCCTGCCCGCCGACGAGGTTGACGTAGGCGAGCGGCAGGGAGACATCGCGCGCTCGCGCAGTCGCAACCTGCTCACGCTCGCGTTGCTTGTGGATCTCGTAGGGCGAGGCGTTGATGACCGCGAGGAGTTGCGCCCCCGCGGCGCGCGCGAGCTGCGCGGGCTCCGGAACCCATATGTCCTCGCACACGAGCAGCCCCACGCGGAAGCCGCGGCATTCGCCGATCGTCGGCTGCTTGCCCGGCTGGAAGTAGCGTTTCTCGTCGAAGACCTTGTAGTTGGGAAGCTCCGCCTTGCGGTGAATCGCCGCAATCTCGCCGGCCGCGATGAGCGCCGCGGAATTCGAGATGCCGGCGCGCGTGTACTCCGGGAACCCCACCATAATCGCCGTATCGGTGAGGTGCTCGCGCAGTTGCGCGAGGCCCTGCTCCACCTGACGACGGAAGCCACGGTGAAACAGCAGATCCTCGGGCGGGTATCCCGAGAGCGTCAGCTCGGGAAAGAGCACCAGGTCAGCCGCGAGCTCGCGCCTCGCTCGCTGCGCCCATTCGAGAACCCGCGCAGCATTGCCGCGGACGTCTCCGACCAGCAGGTTTACCTGCGCCAGGGCGATCTTGAGCGACTCGGCCATCGTTCAGCGGGCGGCGTGAAACGGCGCAATCATCTTCAAAGATCGGGGCGCGGCTGCACGACTCAAGGAGCCGATGCGCACGAGTCAGCGCCGTCGGCCTGGTTTCCCGCGGGTCTTAGCAGCCCGCCTCGGCCGTGCCCGCGTCGTTCGGACCCGCCCGGCGGATCGAGCGGGTCGCGCGCGCTGAGCCGGACGCGACGGGCCCGCCTGCGGCGCCCGCCGGGCCTTGGGTGCGGGAGCGGTCGCGCCGGTCTGCTTCGCAGGGCGCTCCGTCTGCGAGGGCTTGCGGACTGCCGAGCGGCTCAACAGCTGCGCCATCGCCGTGCCGAGCTCGGCGGGTGACTTCACGGTACGCACTCCCGCCGCTTCGAGCGCCGCGTACTTGTCGGCCGCCGTACCCTTGCCGCCCGCAACGATCGCTCCCGCGTGGCCCATGCGTTTGCCCGGCGGGGCCGTGACGCCGGCGATATACGCCACAACCGGCTTCGAGACGAACTTGCGGATGTAGCGGGCTGCCGCCTCCTCGTCGCTCCCGCCGATCTCCCCCACCAGGATGATGCCGCGGGTAGCGGGGTCACGCTCGAAAAGCTCGAGCACGTCGATGAAGTTCATTCCACGCACCGGGTCGCCGCCGATGCCGACACAGGTGCTCTGACCGAGCCCGTTCTGCGTAGTCTGGAATACGGCTTCATAGGTCAGCGTCCCCGAGCGCGACACGATTCCCACCGTACCCTGCCTGTGAATGAAGCCCGGCATGATGCCGATCTTGCATTCGTCGGGCGTGATGACGCCCGGGCAGTTCGGTCCGACCAGCCGCGTTGCGGCGCCCGCGAGCACGGCTTTCACGCGCACCATGTCGTTGACGGGGACGCCCTCCGTGATGCACACGACGAGCTCGACGCCGGCATCGGCCGCCTCGAGGATCGAATCCGCAGCCCCTGCGGCAGGCACGTAGATCATGCTGGCCGTGGCGCCGGTCTCGTGCACGGCTTCCTTCATGGTGTTGAACACCGGAAGCCCGAGGTGGCGCTCGCCGCCGCGACCGGGCGTCACGCCGCCGACCAGCTTGGTGCCGTAGTCGAGCGCCGCCTGTGAGTGAAAGGTGCCCTGCTTGCCGGTAAAGCCTTGGCAGAGGACGCGCGTATTGCGATTGACGAGAATGCTCACTGGCGACCTTTGCGTGTGAGCCCGATGACTTTGCGCGCGGCATCCGTCAGATCGGTGGCGGCGGTGATCTTCAGGCCGCTCTTGGCCAGCAGCGCGCGCGCGGCATCCGCATTGGTGCCCTCGAGCCGTACGACCACGGGCACGCGCACCCCGACCTTCTGCACCGCCTTGATGATGCCCTCGGCGATCAAGTCGCAGCGCACGATGCCTCCGAAGATATTCACCAGCACCGCACGCACCTTCGCATTCGACAGTATCAGCTCGAATGCGGCCGTCACGCGTTCGGCGGTCGCCCCCCCGCCGACATCGAGAAAGTTCGCCGGGCGCCCGCCGTGCAGCTTGATGAGATCCATGGTCGCCATGGCAAGACCGGCGCCGTTCACCATGCAGGCGATATCGCCGTCGAGCGAGACGTAATTGAGGTCATGCTCGCTCGCCCGTCGCTCCATCGGATCTTCCTGGCTCGTATCGCGCAGCTGCGCGAGGTCGGGATGGCGGAAGAGCGCATTGGCATCGACGTTGATCTTCGCATCGAGCGCGAGGAGCTTCCCGGCGCTGGTGACGATCAGCGGATTCACCTCGACCAGGCTCAGGTCCTTCTCGATGTAGAGCCGGTAGAGGGCGGCCGCGAGAGCGGTGAATTCGCCGACCTGCGCGCCCTCGAGCCCGAGGCCAAAGGCGAGCTCGCGCGCCTGGTGGGCGGCCAGGCCTGCCGCCGGATGGACCGTGACGGAGAGGATCCTCTCCGGCGTCTTGTGCGCGACTTCCTCGATGTCCATGCCCCCGGAGCTCGATGCGATCAGGGCGATCCATCCGCGCTCGCGATTGAGGGTAAGCGACAGGTACATCTCGCGGGCGATGTCGGAGCCCGCCTCGACGTATACCCGTTCGACGGGCAGGCCCTCGGGGCCGGTCTGCGCGGTCACGAGAGCCTTACCGAGCATCTGCGCAGCGGCAGCCTCGACCGCAGGAACATCCCGCGCGAGCTTCACGCCGCCCGCCTTGCCGCGTCCCCCGGCGTGCACCTGGGCCTTCACCACCCAGACGGAACCGCCCAGAGCGCCTGCAGCCGCCCCGGCTTCCGCCGGCGTCGCCGCGACCTTGCCCCCCGGTACCGGGATTCCGTAGCTGCGAAAGACGTCCTTGGCCTGGTATTCGTGAAGATTCATTGCCGCGGACCGTGGAGAGCGTAAAGCGCGCATTCTGCTCGAAAATGGCGCCTCCTTGCCAGTGAGCTCCGGCCACGGGGGCGCCGAGGTGCACCGGGGCTTGCGATGCGGGTCGCGTTTTCGCCTCGCCCGAAGGTGCTAGAGTCGTCGAAGGCTTCGCTTCCACGCCCACCAACACCTTGCCTGCAACGACGGCCAGCGCCCCGTTCGTGACGCCGAGCGATCTCGCCTGGCGCGTGATCGGACTCCTCAACCTCTATCGGTTGCTGGTGCCGCTGGTGCTGATTGCGGTACAGGCACTCTCGAGTCCCGACCTTGGACTGATTGCCGCACAGCCGCGGCTCTTCGTCAGCGCGTGCATCGCTTACTTCACCGCAGCGGTCCTACTGGTGATCGCGCGGCGGCTGCACTGGTCGAGCCTGCGCATCGTGGCGTTGGTCAACGCGAGCGTCGATGCGCTCGCCATCGGATTCATCCTGTATGCGAGTGGCGGGGTCGCGAGCGGCCTCGGGATCCTGCTGGTGCTGCCCGTGCTCGCGCTGACGGTGCTCGCTGGCCGCCGTGACGCCCTGTTGATAGCAGCGGTCGCAGCGCTCGCAATGCTCGTGCAGCAGATGTTCGCCGTCGTAGACGGCGCGCCGGCCACGGACTATGTGACCGCGGGTGTGTTTGGCGCGGTGCTGTTCCTGGTGGCGCTTGCGACCTGGCCGGTGTCGAATCGTCTTCGCGAAAGCGAAGCGCTGGTCCGTCGCCGGGAGCTGGATCTTGCCAACATGGCACAGCTCTCGCAGTACGTGGTTCAGCACCTGCGCGAGAGCATCATCGTGATCGATGCACAGGACCGTATTCGCCTCATCAACGAGTCGGCCGCGCAGATGCTCGGAGACAACAACGCGTACCCCGATGCCCTGATCGGTGAGGCCTGTCCACGACTGCTCTTCCTGCTCGAGTCATGGCGCCAGGGAGGTGGCCGCGACGCCGAGAGGTCTATCTCGGGCGACCGAACATTCGTCGCCGCCGACGGTGAACGCGTGATCCGTGCCCACTTCGCGCCGCTCGGAACGACCACGCCGGGGCCGATGCTGATCTTCCTCGAGGACACGAGCCTCATCGAGGAAAAGGTACAGCAGTCGAAGCTCGCCGCCGTCGGACGGTTGAGCGCCAGTATCGCTCACGAGATTCGTAACCCGGTCGGTGCGATGAGCCATGCCGGGCAACTGCTCGCTGAGTCGCCGAGCCTGACGGACGACGAACGGCGGCTGACTCAGATCATCCGCAACAACGCCGACCGCGTGAGCGCCATCATCGATAACGTCCAGCGTCTCGCCCGCCGCGAGCCGGCCCGGCTCGAGGGCTTGCCACTGCCGGCCTGGGTCGAGGAGTTTCACGAGGAGTTCTGCCAGACCATGCAATGGCCGCGCGCACGCCTCACGGTGGTGGGAGGCGCCCAGGAGCTGGAGGTACGCGTCGATCCCGACCAGCTGCGCCAGATCGTCTGGAACTTGTGTGAGAACGCCTTGAAGCATGGCGTGCGCGACGATCCGACGGAGGTCGTCGAGTTACGATACGGCCGCATGAGCGGAAGCGCACGCCCCTTTCTGGAGGTTGCCGACAGGGGTGGGGGCGTGGCCACCGAATACGCGGAGCGGATCTTCGAGCCCTTCTTCAGCGCCGGGGGTGGGATGGGCCTGGGATTGTCTCTCGCGCGCGAGCTGGCGCAGGCAAACGGCGCGACACTCCTCTACGAGGCGCGCGACGGCGGCGGCAGCGTCTTTCGTCTGGTATTTTCTGATCCGCGCCGGTGGGAGCTGCGATGAGCGAGGCAGGCGTTATCCGGGCCAAAACATTCGATCAGCCACCCGTGCTGGTCGTCGATGATGAGCCGGATCTCCTCGAGCTGGTGAGCCTCACGCTCGGGCGCATGAGCCTGCAGACGCGCACCGCCCCCGATCTTGGGACCGCTCGGCGGCTGCTGAAGAGCGAGCGCTTCGCGCTTTGCCTCACGGACATGCGGCTCCCGGACGGCGACGGATTGGACCTCGTCGCCTGGATCCAGGAGCACCGCTCGACACTTCCGGTTGCCGTCATCACGGCGCACGGCAACGTCGAATCGGCGGTGCGCGCGCTCAAGCTCGGGGCGTTCGACTTCGTCTCCAAGCCTTTGGACCTCGGCGTTCTGCGTAAGCTGGTCGGAAGCGCCATCAAGCTCGGCACCGGCACCGACGAGAACACGGCGACAACGATGAACCGGCGGCAGCTGCTCGGCAGCTCCGTAGTCATGGCGCACTTGCGCGAGATGATCGGCCGCGTGACCAGGAGCCAGGCTCCCGTGCACATCAGCGGCGAATCCGGCACCGGCAAGGAGCTGGTGGCACGCATGATCCACGAGAGTGGCGCGCGTCGCGAGGGTCCGTTCGTAGCGGTCAATTGCGGCGCCATCCCCACCGAGCTGATGGAGAGCGAGCTCTTCGGGCACAAGCGTGGCAGCTTCACGGGTGCGGTAGCAGACAAGAAGGGACTCGTACAAAGCGCCGAAGGCGGAACACTGTTTCTCGACGAGGTGGCCGATCTGCCGCTGCACATGCAGGTGAAACTACTGCGCGTCGTGCAGGAGAAGACGGTTCGCCCCGTAGGTGAGGCGCGCGAAGAGACCATCGACGTGCGCATCCTGTCGGCCACCCACAAGAATCTTGCCGACCTCGTCGCGCGCGGCCTGTTCAGGGAAGACCTGTATTACCGCATCAACGTGATCGAGCTGCGCGTGCCGGCGCTACGCGAGCGTAGCGGTGATATCGGCGAGATCGCCGAGGCGATCCTGCACCGGCTCGCGCGACGCGCGAGAATCGATGCTCCCGAAATATCCATGCCCGCGCTGCGCACGCTCGAGGCCTATCCCTTTCCGGGCAACGTGCGCGAGCTCGAGAACGTGTTGGAACGCGCATTGACCCTGAGCACGGGCGGAGTCATTGCCCCGGAGCACATCAGGCTGCGCAGCGGACAGCGCCAGACGGACCCAGCGGCTGCAGTAACGATTCCTGTTGCCGATTCCCCGACCGCGCTCGGCACGCACCTCGAGACGATCGAACGCGACGCGATCGTCAAGGCGCTCGAGAAGACCCGTTACAACAAGACGGCCGCGGCGAAACTTCTCGGGATGAGCTTCCGGGCGCTGCGATACCGAATCAAGAAACTGGGTATCGAATAACCTTCAGGCGGGCGAGTGAGTGCTGACGTTGTGGGTCACTTTGTGACGTGGTGGCACGACCAGTGGCGTCAGGGTGCGACAGAATTAAGTTCAGTTGCACCGTATGGCATCCGATACAACCACCGGTAGATCAGTAAGTTACGAGGCTTACCAAGCCTTGGCATGGGCCTTGCTAACTATCAAGCCAAGGCGCCTTTTGCGCCGCTGACGATATACCCCGAAAATTTTTTAGGAGCTCGAAGCAAATGAAGGCTGTGCAAAAGGGTTTTACCCTCATTGAGTTGATGATCGTGGTCGCGATCATCGGCATTCTTGCCGCGATCGCGATCCCGGCTTATCAAAACTACACCATCCGCTCGCAGGTGACGGAAGGCCTGTCGCTGGGTGACGGATGGAAGACCGGGATCGCCGAGTACTATGCCAACACCGGTACTCTTCCGAACACGGTGAACCTTACTGGAGCAGTCGCTTCCACTGGTAAGTACGTCTCTTCAATAAACGCGGTTGCCGGTGTGATTCAGATCACCTACGGCCTGCAGGCCAACGCGAAGGTCGCCGGTTTGGGGTTAGGCCTTACGCCCATGACCAACCTCAATAATGACATCATCTGGGTCTGCGGAAATGCCCCTGCTCCGAACGGCGCGATCGCGATCGCGGCCGTCGGCGCCCCGGTCAACACGGTACCTGCGCAGTACCTGCCGACCGTCTGCCACAACTAAAAGTCCTCGCTTCCCGACTACGAAGCCCCTCTCCGGAGGGGCTTCCTCTTTTGGGAAGCCAGTCACGTAGGGTGGGATCTCGATATGCGAGCATGGGCGTAGATTTGACAATTGATCGAGGCGACCCCTCCGGTAGACTAGGGCTGGTTCTCAAAGGATCTCCCGCCACAAGTCCATGAATGATAACGCTTCTTTAGCAGTAGGCGCTGGCCGATCAGGCATTGGTGGCCTGCCCCAGCGGCTGGTGCAGGACGGCCTGGTCGAAGAGGCGGCAATGCTCGATGCTTTGCAGGCAGCACGTGAGCGCAAAACGAGCGTCGTAACCCAGCTCGTGGCCAGCGGCGCGGCTAACGCGCGCGACATTGCAGTTGCGGCGTCGAATGAGTTCGGCGTCCCTCTCATCGACCTCGATTCGCTCAACGTCGACCTCGACGCCATCCGGCTGGTGAGCGACAAGCTGCTCGCCAAGCACCGCGTGCTGCCCCTCTTCCGCCGCGGGAAGAGGCTGTTCCTGGCGGTTGCCGACCCGACCAACCTGCACGCGATCGATGAGATCAAGTTCCAGACGAGCCTCGGTATAGAAGCGATCGTCGTCGAGGACGACAAGCTCCAGAAGGCCCTCGACAAGGCGCTCGAGCAGGTCGACAACCAGATGAGCGCGCTGACCGACGAGGGGGACGTCGATCTCGAGTCCCTCGAGGTGGGCGCTGGCGAGGAGGAGCTCGACGACAAGGTCGGTCGCGATGATGTCGAAGACGCCCCGATCGTGCGCTTCGTCAACAAGGTCATGCTGGACGCCATCCGCCGCGGCGCCTCCGACATTCATTTCGAGCCGTTCGAGAAGATCTACCGTGTGCGTCTGCGCATGGATGGCATTCTCAAGGAGATTGCCCAGCCTCCGGTACAGCTCGCGCCCAAACTGTCGGCGCGGCTCAAGGTCATGTCGCGTCTTGATATCGCCGAGCGCCGTATCCCGCAGGACGGGCGCATCAAGATGAAGTTGTCGAAAACCCGCGCCATCGACTTCCGCGTGAGCACCTGCCCGACGCTTTTTGGCGAGAAGATCGTGCTGCGCATCCTCGATCCGGCGCAGGCCTCGATGGGCATCGACTCACTCGGCTACGAGCCGTTCCAGAAGGAGCTCTACCTCAAATATCTGGCGAAGCCGCAAGGAATGATCCTCGTCACCGGGCCGACCGGCAGCGGCAAGACGGTATCGCTCTACACGGGCCTCAACATCCTTAACAAAGAGGATACGAACATCTCGACTGCCGAAGACCCGGCGGAAATCAACCTCCCCGGCGTCAACCAGGTGAACGTCAACCCCAAGGTCGGTCTTACCTTTGCGACAGCGATGCGCGCGTTTCTCCGCCAGGACCCGGACGTGATCATGGTGGGCGAGATCCGTGACCTCGAGACTGCCGAAATCGCCATCAAGGCGGCGCAGACGGGACATCTCGTTCTTTCTACGCTGCACACGAACGATGCGCCGCAGACCCTCACCCGCCTGGTGGACATGGGGGTCAAGCCGTACGCGATCGCGACCTCCGTGCACTTGATCATCGCACAGCGTCTCGCGCGGCGGTTGTGCAACCAGTGCAAGCACCCTCTCGACGTGCCGAAGGAGGCGTTGCTGAAGGAGGGCTTCTCCGAAACGGACGTCGGGGCCGGTCTCAAGATCTTTGGGCCCAAAGGCTGCAACAACTGTGTCGATGGCTACAAGGGGCGCGTAGGCATCTATCAGGTGCTCCCGGTGACAGACTCGATCGCGCGCATCATTCTCGGGGCCGGGAGCGCCGTGGAGATCGGCGACCAGGCCGCGAAGGAAGGCGTGTGGGACCTCAGGCGCGCCGGGCTTGAGAAGGTAAAGAATGGTTTGACGAGTCTCGAGGAAGTCAACAGCGTCACCGTCGAGTGACGCAGGAAAGTAACGCATGGCTCAAGCAGCAGCAGCAACTGGCGCGGTCAGAACGATCAAGCGCGACGTCGCCTTCACCTGGGAGGGCAAGGACAAGCGCGGCCATCGCGTCAAGGGCAAAAGCCTGGCACCCGATGAGCAGGCGCTGCGCGCAGAGCTGCGCCGCCAGGGCGTAGCGCCGTCCAAGGTCCGCAAGCAGCGGCAGCTCCGCGGCGGCGGCAAGGTCAACGCCGGCGATATCGCGATCTTCAGCCGCCAGCTCGCCACGATGATCGCGGCGGGCATCCCACTGGTGCAGGCGTTCGAGATCGTGGGCAACGGGCACGAGAAGGCCGCGATGCAGAAGCTGATCCTCGACATCAAGGCTGACGTCGAGGGTGGCACGTCACTCCACGAGGCGCTGGGCAGACATCCGCTGTACTTCGACGACCTGTATGTGAACCTCGTCGAAGCCGGCGAGCACGCCGGCGCGCTCGAGTCGCTGCTCGACAAGGTCGCTACCTACAAAGAAAAGACCGAGGCTCTGAGAAAGAAGATCAAGAAGGCGCTGTTCTATCCGGCGGCAGTGCTCGCCGTGGCCGTCATTGTGACGGTAATCCTGCTCATTTTTGTCATCCCGCAGTTCGAGAGCCTCTATAAGGGATTCGGCGCCGATCTGCCCGCCTTCACACAGATGATCATCAATATCTCTCGCTTCGTGCAACATGATGGGATCTACATCGCTATAGTCGTGGCGGCGATGTTTGGCACCTTCATCTACTTCAAGAAGCGCTCACGCCCACTGCGAGAGTTCCTGGATCGTTTGTCGCTCAAGGTGCCAATCATCGGCCCGATCCTGAATAAAGCCGCCATCGCCCGCTATGCGCGCACCCTCTCGACTATGTTCGCGGCCGGCGTGCCGCTGGTCGAGGCGCTCGATTCCGTGGCCGGCGCAACGGGCAATATCGTTTACGAGAACGCCGTGATCAGGATGCGCGACGAGGTCTCGACAGGCCAACGCCTGCAGCGCGCGATGGAGAACACCGGGCTCTTTCCGAACATGGTCAATCAGATGATCGCCGTCGGCGAGGAGTCGGGCTCACTCGATGAGATGTCGGGAAAGGTGGCTACCTTCTACGAAGCCGAGGTCGACAACGCCGTCGACGCGATGTCGAGCCTTCTCGAACCGCTCATCATGCTGATTCTGGGGGTGCTGGTCGGAAGCCTCGTAATCGCCATGTACCTGCCGATCTTCAACCTGGGCAAGGTGGTCTGACACGCTCAGTGCGCGCGGAGCGTTGAGAACGCCGCGCTCTGCGCGGCGTTTTCGTTGGAACGCCTCGTCATTGATAAAGTCATTTCCACGATGTCAGTGATCGAGCTACTCGCCACCTCGCCCGCGGTGTTCATCGGCACTTGGCTGCTGTTGGGGCTGGTCGTGGGCAGCTTCCTCAACGTCGTGATCTATCGTCTCCCGATCATGCTGGAGCGCCAATGGCATGACCAGTGCGCCGAGGTCAGCGGCACGGCCGCAGCGGCGACCGTCCCGGCGACGATGCCGGAACGCTTCAATCTCGTCGTCCCGCGTTCGAACTGTCCCACCTGCCGTGCGCCGATCGGGACGCTGCAGAACATCCCGCTCATCTCCTGGATGCTCCTCCGCGGCCGCTGCGCTCGGTGCGGCGCAGCGATCAGCGCCCGGTACCCGCTGGTTGAGGGCCTGACCGGCATTCTCTTCGGCCTGGTCGCCTGGCGATTCGGCTTCGGCTGGCCGGCGCTTGCAGGCGCGGTGCTCACCGCTTTCCTGGTTGCCCTCATATTCATCGACATCGATCGCCAGCTCCTGCCCGACAGCCTCACGCTGCCACTGATGTGGCTCGGACTGCTGCTCAGCCTCCTCGGGCCGCAACCAGGCAGTCCGGTGCCCGTAGACGTGCGCTCGAGCCTCATAGGCTCCATTGCGGGTTACCTGAGCCTGTGGAGCGTCTATCATCTGTTCCGGCTGGTCACCGGGAAGGAAGGGATGGGGTACGGGGATTTCAAGCTCTTTGCCGCTCTCGGCGCCTGGCTCGGCTGGCAGATGCTCTTCGCCACTATCCTGATCGCCGCGAGCGTCGGCGCCGTCGTCGGCCTTACCCTCATCGCAATCCGCAGGCACCATCGCGCAGCGCCGATCCCTTTCGGCCCCTTTCTCGCCGCGGCCGGCTGGCTCATGTTGATGTGGGGACAGCCACTCGTCAGCAGCTATCTCGGCCTGTTCGCCGTTCACAGATGAGCCCTCTGGCGTGAGCACGCGCGTCTACCGGGTGGGGCTCACGGGTGGCATCGCGAGCGGCAAGTCCACCGCGGCGGGATTTTTCGGAGGACTCGGTGTCCCGATCCTTGATAGCGACAAGATAGCGCGCGAGGTGGTCGAGCCGGGGCAGCCGCCGCTCGAGCACCTGGTGAAGCGCTTCGGCCCATCGATTCTCACCCCCGATGGCCATCTCGATCGCCCTGCCCTGCGTAACATCGTCTTCTCGGATCCGAAGGCACGCGCGGATCTCGAGGCGCTGACCCACCCGGCGATCGGCGCCGCGATGGAAGCGCGTTCAGCCGAGGCAGGCGGTCCGTATCAGATCCTTGTCATCCCGCTGCTCGTCGAGAAGAACCTGAGCTCGCACGTGGATCGCGTGCTGGTCGTCGACTGCGACGAAGCTCTCCAGGTCAGTCGGATGCACCAGCGCGACGGCTCGACTCCCGAGCAGGCCGAGGAGATCCTCAGGGCGCAGGCGCCGCGCGCGGCGCGCCTCAAGGCCGCGGATGATGTGATCCGCAACGATGCGGCAATAGATTCCGTGCGGAAGCAGGTGGCGGCGCTGCACGCACGGTATCTGAAGCTCGCCGCGCGACCGCGAAACTGAACCGCCGGACATCGCGGGACCTGTCGCAACGCGGCGTCGCAGCTCGCGCCCAGAGCTGCTCGCGGAACCCACGTTTACGGAGCGCGCGAGCCTTGTGCACAATACGGCCGTGAGCGATGCCCCCGCGGAAAAGGCGCAGAGCCCCTCGGCCGCACCGGCCGACGCGGCTCTGATCTTCGAGCAGCCGCTGAACGAGCGGATGCGTACCTTTCTGCGCCTCGATTTCCTCTACAACCAGGCGCTCTATCACAACGAGACTGCAAGCCAATGGGGAAGTCGTGCGGCGCTCGCGAGCCTCATTGACATTCTTGCGATCACGACGCGTGGCGACGTCCGCTCGGATGCGCTCAAGGAGCTCGAGCGAGAGCTCGCGAGCCTGAGTGAGTTCCACGCCAATCCGCGCGTCGACTCCCAGCGGCTGAAAACCCTCACGACGAATCTCGAGCGGCTACGCACGGACCTCATGAGTGCGGGCTCGGCGTTCCTGCAGCCGTTGCGGGACTCGGAGTTCATCAGCGCCATCAAGCACCGCATACCGATTCCCGGCGGCACCTGCGAGTTCGATCTGCCGGATTACTACTTCTGGCTCAACCAGCCGGACGAGGCGCGCATGCGCACCTTCAATCAGTGGCTCGGCCTGCTGCGGCCGCTGTGCGACGCCATCGCAGAGCTTCTCTGGCTCACGCGCCAGAACGGGCGCAGCCGCCACGAGATCGCCCGGGGGGGCGCGTTCACGCTCACCCTCGAGCGGGACAATCCGCTGCAGCTGCTGCGGATCACGCTGCCGGCATCGGCCGGACTCTATCCCGAGATCAGCGGCAGTCACCATCGCTGCAACGTGCGCTTCCTTGCCTGGAGCGGCATTACCGCGCGCCCCACGCAGTCGGAGGCGGACGTGCCCTTTCTCCTCACCTCGTGCAGCTGAATGAGCCGCGGCCGCATTCAGTGCCCGACGTGCCGGCGAGAGCTCGACTGGGACAATGCGCCCTTTCGCCCCTTCTGCAGCGAGCGCTGCCGGCTCGTCGATCTCGGCGCCTGGCTCACGGAGCAGCGCGCCATTCCGGGTGAGGCGCCGGCCGCATCCGCCAGTGACGACAGCGACGAGCCCTCACGCCGGAACACAAGCTAAGGATGCGATTTCGGCTCTCGGCATCCGGCCTGCACCTTCTCGGCAGCGCCTGCGTCCTCAGCCTCATTCTGGGGACGCTCTACGCCGGCTGGTATCGCTGGCCCGGGTGGTACTTGACCGGCGTGCTACACGTGCTGCTCATCCTTCTGGTCGTCGATCTCGCCCTCGGGCCCGCCGTAACTCTCATCATCGCCAGCCCGCGCAAGCCACGCCGCGAGCTCGCACGCGACATCTCGATCATCGTCATCGTGCAACTCGCGGCCCTCGCCTACGGCACATCGACACTTTGGCGCGGCCGGCCGCTCTACTACACCTTCTCCACCGATCGCCTGGAGACGGTAGCCGCTTCCGACCTCGACGCGAAGGAGATCACGCTCGCCCAAAGAACTAACCCAGTGTTCGCACCGCACTGGTACAGCCTTCCCCGCTGGGTCTGGGCGCGGCTGCCGGATAATCCGAAGGAAGCCGCCGAGATCGTGAACTCGGCCATCTTCGGCGGCCACGACGTCATCGACATGCCGCGCTACTTCAAGACCTGGAACAGCGGGCTTCCGGAGCTTCGCAAACAGCTCGGAGCCGTCACGAGCCTCAAACAACTGTCGAAGGCTCAACAGCAGAGCGTTACCTCGCGGATGCGCTCACGCGGCCTGTCTCCCGCCGAGCCCAACGCCCTGGTCTTCTGGGGAGTCAATTCTGAGAAACTCGTCGCCGTGTTCGACCCCACGACGCTCGCCATCCGCGCGATCCTCGAGCCCGACTGAGTACCTGGACCGGACCGAGCCCTGTCGCCGACGGTGAGCTCGTCAGGCTGAGCGCTATTTCGCCTCGGGTGACGCGGCCGGCACCGGCGCCGCCGTCGCGCCCGGCGCGCTCATCTTGAGCCAGCGCGCAACGAACGCCCA
>Ga0307476_10001187_pt1 | contig 16405 bp, 11 predicted proteins | sample atmos_gasesECM2C_2_FD_203314 | JGI IMG/M metagenome (GOLD analysis project Ga0307476, IMG submission 203314) | Hardwood forest soil microbial communities from Morgan-Monroe State Forest, Indiana, United States - atmos_gasesECM2C_05 | ecosystem: Environmental > Terrestrial > Soil > Temperate... | reverse complement strand
CCTCCAGCAGGGCCACTCGAAGATTCCGATCCTCGCTGAGGCGAGACGCGAGGACGCATCCAGCCGAACCAGCCCCAACTATTATGTAGTCAAACTCTGGTGTCGCCTTTGCAACCATATCGGCCATATAAATCTCCTTCTTTTTCGCTCACATGAGCCGCAGCTTCATGCTCGGGAATCTGCTTGCTAGATCGGTATTGTCTGGAACAAGCTCGCGATATATTTTCTGACGACTTCGGCAGAACGCTTCTAGCTCCCGTAGCGTTCCGCAAGTCGGCGGCGAAAGCGCGACGTGTCGAGCGATGTTCCCGAGCCCACTACTCGACCGGCAGGAAGTCCGGACCGCTTCCATGCTGCATATGTCAGAGCATCGACTGGATTCGATGCCGTCCGCAGCATGCCGCGCGGATTCTGCAGACAAACGTCCTCAACGAGGTCGTCGAGTATCGCTCCCGTGTCGCGCAGCCCTTCCATTCGCGACTTCTGAGCCGACTGGCTTACGCCGGCGATGATGACGGTTAGGTCCGCTCAGCAGCAGTCCGCAGATTCACCCACAAAAAAATGCAAGTCGTATGGGAAAACACTTCAGCATCACGTAAATCGTTTACGTGGACCTCGGCACGACGCTAACCTCAAGCGATGAGTACAATTGCAGCCGACATTCTTGACCTCATCAGTGCGTATGCTGTTGTGGAACCCACCAACCCGGCACCCACAATTGCGATATGAGGAACCCTGGGTTCGAGTGATGGATGTGTCGAAATATCCTGCACAGGGACTCAATCTCAGGAAGCCGCATAGATCCAATATTCTCCTCGCGCCGTCAGACAAACTTCGGCCCGGCGGGCTGTAAGTTCCTCTGCAGTACAGGAAGCAGAGAGCCTCTGCAATCAAGCCCGGTTTACTTCACCTAAATGGCTGAACATCTTCCACACGCCTGTTGTGTTAGACACGCGGGTGAACGATTTATTCCACCGGAAGGAATTCACTCGGGAGCACTCTCGCTGGAATCAGGGTGCCGGCTAAACCTCGAAAAAGTCCCCAGGCGGGACGTGCAAGCGAACAGCGATCGGAAGACCCGATCCGTTTTCTTGCCGGTTCTGTTTAGCGGTCACCGTTTATCTGCGAGACTGTTTCCATAGTCTGAGGAACTGATAGCGGACCAACAACTATCGCACACATCATAACTATGTAGAGCCATAGACCGCGGGGCTCATTCGGCACGGGATACAAACTGTTCCAAAGCTGCCAGATAAGGAGCGTTGCGTTACGTTGACGAATGCGGCTCGAACAATCTCGGACCTGGTTCGCCGTTTTTCCTGTTCAGTTCGCGATCGGTTCGACCCCGCGGATATTCCCAGGTGGAGACGTGATCGTCAAAATGGAAATAGAATCCCCTTGTCCTTCAACTTCTCAAATCGAGCCGCGACAAACCAGTAGAGTTGCGCTGGTCGTTGTCCACCTCTTCGAAACTCCGGCAGAGGTTTCAGGATTTTCAGGAGAGACAGTTTTCGCCGAAAATTGCGCTTGTCGAGATTCTTTCCCAGAATTGCTTCATACACTTCCTGCAGCTCCGTGAGCGTGAATTTCTCTGGAAGCAACTGAAAACCGACAGTCGTGTATTCCAGCTTGTTGCGGAGGCGCTCCAGTGCATAGTTCAGTATCCTGGCATGGTCAAACGCTAAGGTTGGTAGTTGATCCATCGCCCACCACTCGGCTTCGGCAGCATCGGTGCCCGCCCTCAGCGGGCGGTCCGCCGAAATCAGGGCAAAGTACGCCACTGTGATCACGCGACCCCTGGGATCTCGTCCAACGTCTCCAAAGGAATAAAGTTGCTCCAGATACACATCGGCGACTCCCGTTTCTTCTCGCAACTCCCGCGATGCCGCCTGATCCAGATTCTCGTCTTCGTGGACGAAACCACCTGGAATTGCGAACTGCCCCTGAAAGGGAGCCGCGGCACGCTTCACCAACAGGACTCTGAGGGTCCCCGACTGGATCGTGAAGATTACGATGTCAACTGTAACTCGCATCGGCGATTCTCAGGATACGACAAGCCGGGCACTCTGTTCCGCGGCGCGCACATGAGCGATGGCTCCCGAGTTGAATTGCAGGAAGTCCGCTTCCATGCCGTCGCTGAAGATTACACCGTACGAAGGCATCCGGGATTCAATCGTCAGCTCTTCTCCATTTTGAAGGATGCCGGCAACGATACCTGCTTGCGAGTGGCGGCTGACGAATGGTTCGCGCACAACAAAAAGAAGTCGTCGGTCTTCCCATGGCATGCGCACCGCCGTCACTGGAGGTCCTCCGCAGAAGCGCGAAACGCCGGCTGCCATGTTGAACACCGACGAAACCCATCCTGTCGACCCCGCTCCCGTCGAGACCAGCACGCCGCTCGAAGACTGAGTCTCAGATTCTTGGCCAAATGTAATCTGATACAGCGCGGAAATGTGACTCCGGGCTCCTAGAAAGAAGTCGTTGAAGGCCAGCAGCCGCTGCCCGTCGTCAAGTCTCACCTCCGCTAACGTTATGTCGCGAATCTTGGCTCGCTCCTCCATCACCTGTTCTACCGCCGCGCGCGCCTGGTTCGGCAGGAAGGGTAAAAGTATTCCGTCAAACCGGTCTGGCTCAGGATTCACCGCCACAATCGGCTGGCTCCCCACATACTTCGCGGTGTTCGCGACCACTCCGTCCTGCCCGAGTGTCACCACGAGATCCTCTTTCTGAAAATGAAACGTCGAAACCAGACTCCGGTCCACCGGTTGCTGCGGCAATTCGAAATCCAGAGACCGGCGGAGCGCCTCCAGCGCGAAGCGGTAGGCGTCGTCCTCACGCTCATAGTCGGCAAAGTCCCCGCCCGCGTGCTCGATGTAGAACTTGGCTTGGGACCGCGTGTTGAAGCGCTCTACCAGTTCCTGCAACCGTGTTTTGCGGGTTACGATCACCAGTTTCTTGTACATGGTTATTTTCCGGCGGCGCCGATCCCTGTCGTTCCGATCAATGACTTCAGCAGGTCGGGTGAAACGTTCAGTTCGCCGATCTTCTGCGCATTCTCCGCCATTTCCTGGAATGCCATAGCAATCATGGCCTTGGGATCTGCGCCTCTTCCACCCAGCATCATCAGCGCCTTCCAGTCGAGATCGCGCAGAGGCTTCAGTATCTCGGTGAGCGCATAAGCGCGGACATCCGCGTCCTTGCGATCGTTTTCGACGCGCCGTGAGACGAGTTGTAAACGCTTTTCTTCGACCGATATTTCAGCCGCCATCTGGGTCTCGCGAATCTCCCTTTTCTGTTGCTCGGCGGCGATCTCCGCCGCCAGCTGCGTTTCGCGGATTTGGCGCTTCTTTTGTTCGACTGCGATCTCGGTGTTAAGTTCGCTTTCCTTGATCATCCGTTCGTTTTCGACGGCGGCGTTACGGCGGGCGTAGATTGCTTCGTCGGCACGGCCCTGCAGCGCCTCCCGCGCCTCCGCCTCAAGTGCCCTCGACATTTCTGGAGTGGGTTTGATGTCCAGGATCGACAGGGCCAGAATTTCCAATCCCATGCTGGAGACTGCTTCCGATTCCTTGAGCTTTACCTGCGCCTCGGTCACGATCAACTCCGAACTAACCAGTATCTCCTTGAGTGAGAGGCGTTGGGCAACCGCGCGAGTCAACGACTGCAGAGTATGGACCAGACGTTCCGGCAACTTCTGTCGGTCGCGCGAGTGGTCCTCAAAGTAAGACGTGTTCCGTTTGTCGATCGTGAAATCCAGCAAGCATGCCAACCGCTTTGGGTCGGCGACCCGGTAAGTAAGTTGTCCCTGGATGGTGACGGACTGGAAATCTGCGGTCGTCTCCGGGAACACGAAAGGAACATCGGCGCTCGCCAGCGGGACCGCCACGATCGTGGAAGTGGGGGCCCAGTAGAAAAATGATAATCCCGCGCCTTCGCGCTTGATTTTGCCGTGTTTGTACTGCAGAACGTAGGTTGTCGGCGGTACTTTCATGAAGCTGACCATCGTGAGCACCTCGTTAGTGTCTATACGACACTATATTAGTGTCTATAGAACACTATGTCAAACAAATTCTGGACGGCGTCAGAGCTTCGCGAAGAGATGTGGTGAACGGCCGGCAGCGGTTGCCGGCAAAACGGTTGTCAAGACATTTGCTTTCTTACCGTTAATCAGTGGACGGGGGCGAGGGGCGGGTACGTCGGGAGGCACGCCAGCCTCTGCTATGCTGAGCCAGGCTTGGCGTCTCTGGTGATGCTTGCCGTTCGCTTCGCGCTAAGAGACCAAAGCATACCTCGATTGCCTAGAAAACCTTATCTTAAGCTGTCTTCCAATTCAGTTCTCTGCCCATCTCCTTGGGCGGAGCTCTCAGTGAGGGCTCGAAAATCAATTCGACGATGTAGTTTTGCTGGCGCAGGAGCGACTGGGACTTCTTCGCCGGGGGAGACGGGACGGGCGATTCTGCCTGGAATCACGACTCGGTCTTGAAGATCCAGAACCTATGCCTATAACGGCCAGGAACGAGCCGGCATGGCGGGGCGATGGTGAATCGGGCAGATTCCACGAGCGAGCTTGAAAGCGTGGCTAAACGAAAACTCCGAGCGATAAGCAACGCGCGATGCGATCTCGCTGCGTCGCAAGTCAGTTTCCTCAACTTGCGGCGATACCCCATGCTCCAGCGAGTCAGATACCTGTGCGGCGGCGGCGGTTTGGAGTCCCGTCGCTCCTGCCAATTTTTGGCGGATGCAATTCTGAGGGCATTCCCTGTCTAAGGACGAAGGCGGAGACTTGCCGCCAGCAGGTAGGGTAAGATTCATCGAATTCGGAGCGTCTATTGCCAATGGTGCAGTTTCTAATCATTCTTGCGCTTTCAATCGCGTTAATTGCCGTGTTGGGTGGCTGGCGCCGAGATCAAAGACTTCTCTCCGTATCGCGTAAGGGTTCGCAGGATCGGGATGCTGAACGAACAGCTGCCCTTGAAAAAGCGAATGAAGATCTAAAAGCTTCCCAGGCCGATTTGCAAAGACGATGGCAGTATCTGGCAGAGGCTCAGAGGCTGAGTCACTCGGGAACGTTCGGATGGAAGGTGCACAGCGGTGAACTCGTTTGGTCTGACGAAACCTACAAAATTCTGGGTTTCGCGCGACAAATGAATCCTACGCTTGATCTGGTATTCGACAGAGTTCACCCCGACGACCGGGACCGCCTGCAACAGCTCAAGGACCGCGCCACTCAGAACGGGATGGATTTAGATGTCGAGCATCGAATTCTCTTACCTGACGGCCGTATCAAGTACGTTCATGTGGTTGCACATGCGGGAAGAGACAACGCTGGTAAGCTCGAATACGTCGGCGCAGTGACCGACATCACCGAGCGCAAGTACGCCGATGAAGAACGCGAGGCCCTGTCTCGTAGCCTTCAAGAAAGCAAAGCCAGGCTTGAAGAAGCTCAACTTGTCGCCCACATCGGGCACTACGAATGGAACCTCGTCGCGAACCGCGTGACTTGGTCCGCTGAACTTTATCGCATCTACGGACTGCCTCCACAGGAAGGGTCGATTGACATGGCGATGGTTCGCGAAATGATGCACCCCGACGATCGGGACCATGTTTTCGGGGCAGCTGAAGAGGTCGTTCGCAGTGGAGTGCAGGCGGCGGCAGAACATCGCGTCGTCTCGCCCGCCGGCGAAGTGCGAACCGTCCAGGCCATCGGGACCGTGAAAAGAGACGCGTCGGGCCGAGCCTATGAAATATTTGGCACGGTCCAGGACATTACTGACCGCAAGCGCGCAGAGCAAGCGCATCAGGCGCTGTCTCGTGACCTGCAGGAAAGCAAAGCCTGGCTTGAAGAAGCTCAACACGTCGCCCATGTCGGCTACTGGGTATGGGACCTGCAGGAGAATAGCTTGATCTGGTCGGACGAAACCTATCGCATCTTCGGGCTGATACCACAGGAAGGCCCCATCGACTCAGACAAGGTACGCGAAATGATCCACCCTGACGATCGAGAGATGGTATTTCGAACCGCAGAACAAGCCATTAGTTCCGGGGCGCGCGCTGACTGTGAACACCGGCTTTTTCGTCCGAACGGGGAAATGCGCGTCGTGCACAGTCTGGGTGATTTGAAAAAAGACTCGTCGGGACGACCTTATCAAATGTTCGGTACGACGCAGGACATCACTGAGCGCAGGCGGGCTGAGGAGGCTCTGCAGCAAAGCCAGTTTTATCTCAGCGAAGGGCAGCGCCTTGCTCGCATGGGGAGTTGGGCGTTCAACGATTCTGGCCACTATTGGTCTGATGAGTTGTACAAGCTTTACGGCCTGGATCCAAGGAACGGAGCGCCCACAGCTGAACAGTATCTGGCCCTTGTACATCCACAAGACCGCGCCTCGATGGCCGAAACTATTAAACGCATGCAAGAAGAACATTGTGGTTTCGATCAAATCGAGCGCATTATTCGACCCGACGGGCAGTTGCGCTACGTTAGGGCCGTGGCTGTTCCTGTCCTTGAACAAGGGGTTTTCAAAGGATTCGTCGGGACCACGATGGACGTTACCGAGCAGGAACTGCTAACGCGGGAGTTGCGGCGGGAGAAAGCCTACCTCGCCGAAGCGCAAAGCTTGACTCACGCTGGCAGCTGGGCGTGCAACCTGGTCACGCGGGAGATATTCCACTCATCGGACGAAAACGCTCGCCTCTACGGCTTCGATCCCAGCCAAGGCCCGATTCCATTCGACCGCTTTTACAGTACGATTCTTCCCGAAGACGAACGAGCTATCAGGGCAAACCTTGAGAAGGCGATCAGCGCAGGGGCGGATTACGACGTCGAATTTCGGATTCGTCGTACCGATGGCGCCATCAGATTTCTGCGTGGCATCGGACACCACAATCCCTCTGGGGAAATCGGTGAGTACGTCGGTATCACCATGGATATAACCGAACGAAAACAAGCCGAGCAGGAGCGCGAAAGGCTGCGCCAGTTAGAGGCTGATCTCGCACACATCAACCGCGTCAACATGATGGGAGAACTGGCTGCCGCGCTCGCTCACGAAATCAAGCAGCCCATCGCCGCGGCAGTGGCCAACGCCGGCGCTTGTCTCGGATTTCTCGAGGGGGAACATCCCGATATCTTGGAAGCGCGCGAAGCTGCCTCCGGAACCATTGGATGTGGCCGGCGAGCGGCAGAAATCATCGACCGTGTCCGCTCACTCTTCAAAAAGAGTTTTCCACAGCGTGAACCGATTGACTTAAACGAACTGATTCGTGAAATCACTCTTCTGTTGAAGAGCGACATCAGGCGCAATTCTGTCACGGTCCATCTCGAGCTTGCTGGAAACCTTCCGGAAGTCGCGGGAGATCGAGTGCAATTGGAACAAGTATTGATGAACCTCATGCTGAATGCCATTGAGTCCATGCACGATGCCAGCGGAGATCTGATCGTTACCTCGAAACCAACTGATGATGGTGACTTGTTGATTTCCGTGAGCGACACCGGTGTCGGCATTCCCGCTGACAAAGTTGATCAGATCTTCGATACGTTCTTTACCACCAAACCGCAGGGCACCGGCATGGGTCTGGCAATTAGCCGCTCTATTGTGGAATCACATGGGGGTCGCCTGTGGGCCACTTCTAATTCAGGATGTGGCTCTACTTTCCGATTCACATTGCCGCGCAGGGTGTAGGTAGAAAATGACTACTCCATCTTCCCCAATTGTCTTCATCGTTGATGACGACGAGGACATGCGCCTAGCGATGCGGCGCATTCTGAAGACGGTCAACTTGCGGGCGGAATTGTTCCCCACAGCGCAGGATTTTCTGCAGAGGAATATTCCAGATGGTCCGAGTTGCCTGGTGTTGGATGTGCGCCTTCCTGGAATAGGCGGACTCGAAGTCCAGCAGAAGCTGATTGAAGCGGGGATCAATATCCCCATCATTTTCATCACTGCGCACGGGGATATTCCCATGACCGTAAAGGCCATGAAGTCGGGTGCCTTCGAGTTCCTGACGAAACCATTCCGGCATCAGGAGTTTCTGGACGCGATTCAGCAGGCCCTGCAGCGCGACCAATTATCGCGCCGCCAGCGGAATGCGATGGCCGAATTGCAGGAAAGGTACAAAGGCCTGACCGTGCGCGAGCGTAGAGTGATGGACCTCGTAGTTTCTGGTATGCAGACCAAGCAGATCGCCTCGGTACTCGGGACGAGCGAAATTACCGCCGCCGTCCATCGCGGGCGTGTAATGCATAAGATGCAGGCGGGCTCTCCAGCCGAATTGGGCAGCATGGCGGAAAGACTGAAACTTTCTGGGAATAGATAGGCTTCGGACCACCGCAACGCAGGATCTTCTCTCGGCAGGAGATTCTGCCTCCCTCGACCTGTAATTATCCGCCCATATAGGCAGGTTATAAGAAATCATAATTGTGTTTTTTCTTTGTCGAGATAGATTGGTGTCAGATATGAGCAGCGTAAGGAAGACGAACTTGGTCGCGGTTGTCGATGACGATGACTTGCTCCGGGTTGCCATACGACGGCTGCTCAAAGCTTCTGGGTTAGAAGCGGTCTCATTTGAATCAGCCGAAGGTTTACTGAACTCCGGTCAACTTCGGGAGATTGCGTGCGTGATCGCCGACGTTCGCATGCCGGGCATGTCCGGGCTTGAACTGCAAGCGAAGCTCAAAGCTGAGCGATGCCCGATACGGATCATCTTCATCACGGCCCATGGCGATGCCAAGATGCGGATTCAAGCAATGCGCGACGGGGCAGTTGAGTTCTTGACTAAGCCCTTCGACAACGCAGTCTTACTAGAGGTTGTTCATGCCGCGCTCCAGGACTAGCTCGCGAAGGCTTTGGGAGTCGAACTTATGAAAGTTGATCAAGACCGTCGGGCCCGCAGATTCGAGCAGATCATTGGGAGTAGTCGAGCTTTAAGTATCGTTTTGGAACAAGCGGAGCGCGTTGCAGCGGCGGATACCACAGTACTCATTCAGGGAGAAACCGGAACGGGTAAAGAACTCATCGCTCACGCAATCCACAATGCTAGTCCCCGCAGCGGCCAGCCCTTGATCAAGCTGAACTGTGCCGCCATACCTTTTGACTTGCTCGAAAGTGAGCTCTTTGGCCATGAGCGAGGCGCTTTCACAGGTGCCATCGCGCAAAAAATGGGTCGCTTCGAATTGGCCGACAAAGGGACGCTGTTCCTTGATGAGGTCGGAGACATACCGCTCGCATTGCAGCCCAAACTCCTCCGTGTCCTACAGGAGCAGGAATTTGAGCGCTTAGGAAGCGGCCGCACGCATCGTGTTGACGTGCGGCTCGTCGCGGCGACTCACCGCGACCTTGAACGAATGGTGAAGCGTGACCAATTTCGCAGCGATCTGTACTATCGCCTGAACGTATTTCCCATCACGCTGCCTCCCCTGCGTGAGCGACCCGAAGATATCGGTCCTCTGGTGGAACATTACGTTGAAGTCTTTTCCCACCGAATCGGGAAGCCCATAGACAGCATCCCAGACGAATTCGTGAAAGCTTTCAAGTCGTATTCGTGGCCAGGAAACATTCGAGAGCTGCAAAACATGATCGAACGCGCGGTAATACTTTCCAATGAAGGCGTGCTTCCCAATCTTCTACGCCCAACTCGCGCCGCCTCGATTATTGGCTTCCCCGTGAGGACAACGCTTAGCGAATCCGAGCACACCCTTATTTTGAGAGCATTAGAGACTTCGGGATGGGTGGTCGGCGGACCATATGGCGCAGCCGCAAGATTGGGTTTGAAGCGCACTACGCTGGTTGCGCGGATGAAGAAGCACGGGATCTTTCGACCGCCCGAGGAGAGTACTCTCGATCAGGCCGTCAACAGTAACTGTCCAGCGATCCAGCCTCTCTAGACTCGTTGCTCTGAGCCTTCGGCTATTGCGCACGGGGCGGGTGAGTTGCGCCAGTCCACGAAAGCTAAAACCACCCGCCATTTGCGCAATTTCCCACCGCATCAATAGCGCTCTTCCTCCGCTTACCTCGATTGATCAACTGCGTTCTGATGGACGATGCGTAAAAGGCACGTGCGTTGCCAGAGGCACAAACACTCAGCCTCCACTCTGCTCACGCCATAAATTCCGTCGCGCGTTCGACTGACACGGAGCCTTGAGTGTCAAGATCCTGCCACTGTTCACGTTTGGTCACACGCCGGAGTGGGATACAGATCACCTGCGCAGGACCACAGTGATTTTCGGTGTCAACTATATGGCAGAAGAATTGCGAATGCAGGGTGCAGCGCTACTTGGAAAGGATTGAAGTGGTGATCAACATCGTTGGCGAGTTACTGAAGTTGCAGGCAGGGAGATTCTTTGAACTGCATCTACGCCATCGTTGCCCACCAGCCACTCGCATCGTTCTGGTTCGCGCGAATGAAAAGACATGCGATTCTTCGATCACTAGCGCCAGCCTAGATCGGTCTTCGTCTGTGAATTGCCAAGGGAGAGAGATTGAACAACCTGTGAGAAAGCCCGCTCTAGGAAGGACTGACATGGTGAAGGAAAGCGGAGCCGAGTTAGCGATGTTGCTGGGCATCCGCAGCCCTGCGACGCACATAACTCCCGTAGCGCATGCAGTCGCCATTTCAAGCCTGAGTTACCGTGCTGCCTCTCGACTCGGTCTGACTCTTTTGCTAGCAACGTTTTCTCTTGCCCTGGCTTGCGGTAACCAGACGGCGGCACCGTCCCTTCCACCTACTGAGGTAGAAGTCACCAGCGTAATTCAGAAGGACGTTCCGATCTTCAGCGAGTGGGTAGCAACACTTGATGGGTACGTAAACGCGCAGATTCAACCCCAAGTCACTGGATACATCATCCGTCAGACCTACAAAGAAGGTTCGTTCGTGAGCAAGGGTCAGATGCTTTTTGAAATCGACCCGCGTCCTTTCCAGGCTTTGCTCGACCAAGCGAGCGCTCAAGTTGCACAGGCCGAGGCGCAGCTGGGCAAAACACAAATGGACGTCGATCGGGACACGCCGCTGGCGAAAGCCCGCGCCATCGCTCAGAGTCAGTTGGATAACGATATCCAGGCGAACCGGGCTGCCGCGGCGGCGGTTAAGGCCGCTGAAGCGCAGGTCGAACAGGCACATCTGAATCTTGAGTTTACGAAGGTGAGGTCCCTGATCGACGGCATGGCAGGGATCGCTCAGGTGCAAATCGGAAATCTCGTCAATCCGACGACGGTGCTCACCTCGGTGTCGCAAATAGATCCCATCAAGGCGTATTTCTCGATCAGTGAGCAGGAATATCTCCACTACGCCGAGCGCATCAATGCGGAGACGCAGAAAGAGAGGCCCGCGAACGCGCCTCCGTTTGATCTGATTCTCGCGGACGGATCGGTGTATCCGCACAAGGGGTTTGGTCTGCTCACGAATCGTCAGGTGGACGTAAGCACGGGCAGTATTCAGGTTCTTTGCTCTTTTCCTAATCCGCAAAACGTCCTTCGCCCCGGTCAGTTTGGAAGGTTGCGGGCAGCGCCCGAGGTTCGCCGCGGCGCGGTGCTGGTGCCGCAAAAGGCCGTGAGCGAACTGCAGGGAAATTACCAGGTGGCAGTCGTTGGCGCGGACAACAAGGTGAGCATCCGGGCCGTGAAAGTCGGTGACCGCGTCGGGCCGATGTGGATCCTCGAAAGCGGAGTCAAACCGGGCGAACTGGTGGTCGTCGAGGGGTTGCAGAAGGTTCAAAACGGCGCAACAGTGAGAATCAAACAGCTGCAGGCGAAGGGCGATTGACCATGTCCAGGTTTTTCATCAACCGCCCGATTGTGGCCATGGTCATCGCGATCATCATGGTGATCGTCGGAGCCGTCACCATCGCCACGCTTCCCGTGGCCCAGTTCCCCAACATCGTTCCACCCGAGGTTCAGATTCTCGCAACCTACGTGGGGGCGGACGCGCAGACCATCGAACAGTCCGTAGCGACGCCAGTCGAGCAGCAGATGAGCGGCGTGGACAACATGAACTACATGTATTCGCTGAACTCGACCGCCGACGGCTTGATGCACCTCATCGTGGACTACGACGTAAAGACCGATCCGAATACCGACCTGATGCTGACGCAAATGCGACAAACACAGGCCGCATCCCAATTGCCCTCCGATGTGACCAACTATGGCGTCACCGTGCAAAAGAGCGTGACCGCTCCGCTGATGCTGATCACGCTCTATTCTCCCCACGGCACCTACGATGCGCGTTTTCTCGCGAACTACGCTTATATCAATCTCGCTGACCAGATCAATCGCTCTTACGGGATCGGGAGCGTCCAGGTGTTTGGCGCTGGCCAATACGCGATGCGTCTGTGGGTGAAGCCCGACCGGCTCGCGAAATTGGCGATCACTGTTCCCGAGATTGTCTCGGCTATCCAGGCACAAAACACCGTCAACCCTGCGGGTCAGGTGGGGAGTGAACCGGTTCCGAAAGGTCAGGCGTTCACCTATACCGTGCGGGCCCAGGGCCGCATGACATCGCCTGAAGAGTTCGAAAATATCGTCGTACGCGAATCGCCCAGCGGGGCGGTCGTTCGCGTGAAGGACGTCGCGCGGGTGGAGCTTGGCGCCCAGACCTACAACACGGTGAGCCGGCTGGACGGCAAAGGCGCTGCCCTCGTTGCGGCATACCAGCTCCCCGGCTCGAACGCAGTCCAGGCGGCAAACACCGTCAGGAAGCTGATGGCAGAGCTCAAGACCCGGCTGCCGGAGGACATGGACTATGCCATCTCGCTGGACACGACGGAAGCCGTCAGCGCGGGAATGAAGGAGATCGTACTCACGCTCGTCATCGCCATTGTTCTGGTCCTCATCGTCGTTTTCCTGTTTCTGCAAGGCTGGCGTGCGACGCTGATTCCGCTGCTCGCTGTGCCCGTCTCCCTCGTCGGCACATTCATGTTCTTCCCCTTGTTTGGATTCTCGATCAACACGCTTTCGTTGTTCGGGTTAGTGCTGGCTATTGGATTGGTGGTCGACGACGCGATCGTCGTTGTTGAGGCAGTGGAGCGGCATATCGACGAGGGCCTCGCGCCAAACGCCGCTGCGCTCAGGGCGATGGAGGAGATCTCGGGTCCGGTCATCGGCATCGCGCTGGTTCTTTCCGCAGTTTTTATTCCTACCGCGTTCATACCCGGAATCACCGGACGCCTCTACCAGCAGTTTGCCGTGACCATTGCCTTCTCCGTGATTCTGTCGGCGTTCAATGCGTTATCGCTGAGCCCGGCACTGGCGGCGCTGTTGCTGCGTCCAAAGACTTCCTCCCGCGGACCGCTCGCGGCATTTTTCGGCTGGTTCAATCGCATGTTTGCGAATGCTACGGAATGGTATGTCCGGACGTGTGGCTTCCTTATCCGCAAGAGTGCAATCGCGCTGGTTTTGCTGGCGGCTTTTGCCTTCGCCGCCGGATGGTTCAGCAGCAAGGTGCCCTCAAGCTTTCTCCCCGATGAGGACCAGGGCTACCTCTACGTCAATGTCCAGCTTCCGATCGCCGCGTCTCTTCAGCGGACCGACGCTGTGGCCGCGAAAATCGAAAATATTCTGGCCAGCACACCCGGCGTGGAGCATACGACGAGCGTCGTTGGATTCAGCCTTCTCAGCTTCGTGCGTACCAGCTACAACGCCTTCTTCTTCGTGACGCTGAAGCCCTGGGACGACCGGAAATCACGCTCCGAGCAACTCCAGGCCATCAAGCAACGAATCAACATGGATCTGTCGTCACTGCCGGAAGGCATAGCGTTCTCCTTTTCTCCGCCAGCCATTCCTGGCATCGGAACATCCGGCGGATTTACCTTCGTGCTAGAGGATCGCGCCGGTAAGGACTTGGAGTTTCTTTCATCGAACCTCCAGACCTTTCTCGCCGAAGCGCGGAAACGCCCGGAACTTGCAGGGCTCGGCACCACCTCTCTTTCGAGCGTGCCCCAGCTGTACGCAGACGTGGACCGCGAAAAAGTCATGAAACAAGGTGCGTCCGTCAGGGACGTGTATCAGACACTGCAGGCTTTCATGGGCGGCTACTTTATTAATTACTTCAACCGCTTTGGCCGGCAGTGGCAGGTCTACATCGAGGCGGAAGGCGATTACCGCACTCAGGCGGAAAATGTCGGCCAGTTCTACGTTCGAAACAACAAGGGTGCGATGGTGGCTCTTTCGTCCGTCACGCGCTTTGAGTCGCGCGACGGTCCGGAATTCACCATGCGCTTTAACGAATATCGCGCCGCCCAAATCAATGGCGCCGCCGCTCCCGGCTATAGCGCAGACCAGGCCATGGCCGCCCTCGAAGATGTTTTTCGGAAGACGATGCCGAGCGAGATGGGTTTCGACTATCTGGGCATGTCCTTTCAGGAAAAGAAAGCCCAGGAAGGAATTCCGCCCGCGGCCATTTTCGGATTTTCTCTTCTGTTCGTTTTCTTGATTCTCGCCGCGCTCTATGAAAGCTGGTCTCTCCCGTTCAGCGTTCTTCTCAGCACACCGGTCGCGATTTTTGGCGCGTTTTCGGCTTTGTGGCTGAGACGCACGATCCTGTCCGCTTTCCTGCCCACTTACATGGTGCAGATCGAAAGTGACGTCTACGCGCAAATCGGTCTCGTGATGTTGATCGGACTTGCGGCCAAGAACGCCATCCTCATTGTGGAGTTTGCGAAAGAACAATACGAGCACGGCAAGCTGCTGGTGGATGCGGCGCTTGAAGGGGCCCGCCTCCGGCTTCGCCCGATCCTGATGACGTCGTTCGCATTCATCCTGGGAGCGGTCCCGCTATGGACGGCATCCGGTGCCGGAGCCGTGGCGCGCCAGATCATGGGCACAGCCGTCATTGGGGGGATGTTAGCTGCGAGCCTTATCGGTATTTTCTTCATTCCCGCCATGTTCTACCGGGTGGAGAAGTGGTCGGGCGCGGGAACGAAGCGCCAATCAGCCTCTGTTTCCCAAATCGCACCGGCGGAGGGGGATTAACGTGCGGTACCACATTATTTTGCTGAGCGCCGTCCTTTTGACTGCGGGGTGCACAGTGGGCCCGCGGTACAAGAGGCCTGCTGTCGTGGTGCCTGGTGCATATCGCGGGACGGCGCCGGAAGAAAGCCCCCAACCGCAGGCCACCGCGCCGCAAGCCGTCCCGCTTGGTGAGCAGAAGTGGTGGGACGTTTTTCAGGACGAACAGCTGCGCTCCCTGATCCGCACAGCACTCCAACAGAACTACGACTCGCGCATAGCGGCATCCCGCATTCTCGAAGCGCAGGCGCAACTGGGAATCACGCGAGCCGATCAATTTCCAAACCTGAGCGGGGGAGGGGCGATTGCCGATGTCCGTTCACCCCGGTCCAAGTTGGTTCCAGAATTTGAAACCAGCACGGGTCAAGTGAATGTTTCGGCGGTGTGGGAGCTTGATTTCTGGGGCAAGTTCCGCCGTGCGACAGAAGCCGCGCGAGCCAATCTCCTCGCCAGTGAATGGGCCCGTCAGGAAGTTGCCTCAACTCTCGTGGCCAATGTTGCCACCGCATACTTTCAGCTGCGGGCGCTCGACCTGCAGCTGGAGATCTCAAAGCGCACGCTCGATTCGCGGCAGGAGTCGCTGCGGCTGACGCAAGTTCTGGCGAATGGCGGCGCGACTTCTCTGCTCGATGTGCGCCAGGCCGAGCAGCTGGTTTTCACAGCGAGTGCGGAAGTCCCCGCTCTGGAACAGCAGATTGAGCAACAGGAAAACTTCCTGAGCATACTCCTCGGACAGAATCCCGGTGACGTCCCGCGAGGTCAGTCTCTCACGGAGCAACGCCAGCCTCCCGAAGTTCCTTCGGGTCTTCCCTCGGCATTGCTTGAGCGCCGCCCTGATATTCGGCAGGCGGAGGAACAGTTGATTGCGGCAAACGCCGAGGTCGGCGTCGCGCGTGCAGCTTACTTTCCTCAAATCTCGCTCAGCGGCGCGAGTGGATTTCAGAGTTCCGCTTTAAGCAATTTGTTCACTGGACCTGCGGGCGCATGGAACTTCGGCGCGTCGCTGGCCCAGCCCATATTCACAGCGGGCAGGCTTCGTTCGGGGGTTCGTCTGGCCGAAGCGCGTCAGCAAACCGCGCTGCTTGTTTACCAACAATCTGTTCAGGCGGCGTTTCGCAGTGTCTCCGACGCACTGGTCGCGTACCGCAAGACCAGAGAATTTCGCGTACAGGAAGAGTTTTTGTTCCAGTCGGCGCAGGACGCGGCCCATCTCTCCCACATGCGCTATGCCGGCGGCGTCACCGGTTATCTGGAAGTTCTGACCAACGAAACGAACGCCTTTTCTGCCGAACTTGCGCTTGTGCAGGCACGCCAGAACGAATTGCTGGCGCTGGTTCAGCTGTATGAGGCGCTTGGAGGAGGGTGGCAGACATAGAGGCTTCATATGTTTGCTGGTTCGTGAATGAAGTCGAAAC
>Ga0307476_10001186_pt1 | contig 16433 bp, 15 predicted proteins | sample atmos_gasesECM2C_2_FD_203314 | JGI IMG/M metagenome (GOLD analysis project Ga0307476, IMG submission 203314) | Hardwood forest soil microbial communities from Morgan-Monroe State Forest, Indiana, United States - atmos_gasesECM2C_05 | ecosystem: Environmental > Terrestrial > Soil > Temperate... | reverse complement strand
CGAAGGAGTGCTCGCAACCGGAGTTAGCTGCGAATCGTGGGCCGCAAGCGCGGACTTTGGGTGCGCGATCCCCACCAGCGCGTTTCCGGCGACCAATGCTGCAATCAGGCAGAGGATGCTGCCCGCCAATCCGATGCCGCGCATGCCCGCGCCCAGCGTCTTCAATCCGAGCACGCGAACGATGCGCTCGGTGAGCGGACCACGGTTCGCAGCCATGGCGAAAACCGGCGCGCTCCGCCATTCCTCCATCAGCGTAAGCGCACGCGCATACTCGACGGCGTTGCCGCACAGTGCGACCGCCATGTCATCGCAGCAATGCTCGCGTTCCGCCCGAATCTTTTTGTTCAGCCACCAGATCGCGGGATGGTAGAAGAGCAACGTCTCCACGCAAACCTGGAACACATTCACAAAGGGATCGAAGCGCTGAATGTGCGCCAGTTCATGGGCGATCACCGCCTCAAGCTGTTCTTCGGAGAGGCCCGTCAGGGCGGTCACCGGCAGGAACACGACAGGCCGAAACCACCCGATCACTGCCGGCGCCTGCAGCCACTTGCACTCGCAAAAATCAATCGCGCGATTGAGGCCGATCCTGTCCTGCAGGGTGGAGCAGATCTCGAGGACCCGCTCGCTGACGACCGACGATTGCCGGCGGCGTTCGCGCTCGAGCAGCAGGAACCCACCGGCGGAGCGAAGGCTGAAGAAGGCGACGCCAAGAAGCCATGCCTCGACCAGCCAGGGCAGGGCATCAAGTGAAGGCGCGAGAGGAATCGAGAGCGCGATGAGAAAAGGTTGGGCCGAACTTCTCGCCACGGTTCGGTTCCTGATCGTGGCGGATTCAGCCATAGCGATCCGCGACGACTTTGCGATCGCTACTTCACCGGAACGTTGATGCCCATAGAAGAAAGTCGCCAGCGGAGCCAGCAGCATCAATCCCAACGCCGCGAGGCCGACCAGATAGCGCTGCGACGCGCGACTACACAAGGCCATCGCACCTGCGGCCAGGGCCGCGAGCGCAGTTCCCTGCCAGAGAAAGTGCAACAAGGCCCATCCCAAGGATTGCATTGCGCTAGGAGAAACCCATTTCATCATGCTGGTCATCGCCCGCCCCTTTCATATTCATCCAGCAAACGGCGCAGTTCGCCAATCTCTTCTGGAGAAGACTTGCTTCCGGCCAGCGCATGCATCATCAACTGGCTCGCGGAACCCTCGAACACCCGCTGCAGCATATCCCCGGCAATTTGCCGTTTGGTTTGCTCGGCGGGCAGGCATGCTTCATAGACGTGCGCCCGCTGTGTTTCGTTTCGGCGCACGGTGCCCTTTGTGGTCATAATCTGCAGAAGCTTCAGCACCGTCGTATAGCCGAGATCTTTTTTCTCGCTGAGGGATTCATGCACTTCACGCACCGTGGAGGGTCCTCGGTGCCAAAGAACCCGAAGAATTTCCAGCTCTGAAGCCGTTGGTTTGTGCGGAGGCTGGTTCATGGAATGGAACATACTACGAAGATATTCGTAGTGTCAACGAAAATCTTCGTAGATAGAAAAACATAGTCGGTTTTTGCTATTGCACCCAAAGGCCGGTCTGCTAACTTAGGCTGCCATGTGGGGATCCGTCGACAAATTCCAACTTTTTCAAGAGAGGGTTCAAAAAATGAGCATTCAAAGAACCGAGAGCGTATTGGTCGCGGCATTCGTCTTCGCAGCCTTGTTGGCTTCCGGCGACACGGGCAAATCCGTTTCAGTGAACGGATATGTTCTTGACTCGGCTTGCGCATTTACCAAAGGTCTGAAAAAGCCGATCAGTGCGCAGTGCGCTCAGGCATGCGCTCAGGCTGGGTCCCCGCTGGTGATCTTGTCGGACAACGGAACGATCTACTGGCCGATTGCCGACACCACCCCGTCGGCGGGTCAGAATGACAAACTCATGCCCTTTGCCGGGCAGCGAGTCACGGCCAGCGGAAAAGTGTACGCTCGCGGCGGTTCCAGCGCGATGGTGATCGAGAAGATTGGAGCCGAGGCCACGAAGTAGGTTTACCCGTCGTCGGTTCAAGCGAACCGGTTTGGTCGGTTTCGCTCTTGCAATTCACCGTGGATGACTGGTTGCCGGCTTCGATGCATGGTTGCGTCTGGCTTCGTTGTTCTCCCGCCGGGCTTCGCCCTGGCGGGACCGGCGTGGCGGCTGTCGGCACGGGATCATCTTTGCTCCCCAGATTTATTAACTAAGATTCGACAACTCGGGCTTGGCAAGTACGTCTAGTTACCGGTAGAGTACTGTTCGTCTCATTGCCCAGGTCCCAAGTCCCATACAACAGGAGTCTTTTCCCATGCGTCACGCAGTGATTATGCTGGCGGCAGTTTCATGCCTGAGCGTTTTGGCCTACGGGCAGAATGCCGAGGAGCTTGTCAACAAGAACATCCAGGCGAAAGGGGGGATCGAAAAGATCAAGGCGATCAAGTCGATTCGCCTGACAGGCAAACTGAACGGGGGAGGCGGATTCACGGCGGCGACGCTACAAGAAAACGAGCGCCCGAATCTTGTGCGCGAAACCTTTTCGCTGCAGGGGATGACCGCGGTGACCGCCTACGACGGCACAACCGGCTGGCAGATCCAGCCTTTCGGCGGGCACAAAGATCCGGAGTTCATGGGGGAAGACGACCTGAAGGACTTGTTGCTCGACGCGGACTTCGACGGTCCTCTGGTGGATTTCAAGGAAAAGGGCAACACCGTGGAGTTTCTCGGTCACGATGTCGTCGATGGCGACGACGCGCTTCGACTGAAAGTCACGCTGAAAGACGGCGACATCGTCTATTACTACCTCGATCCCGATACCTTCTTGGAGATTCGGAAGGAAGTGCAGGAGTTCGTCCGCGGCTCGGTTCGCGAAAGCGTGACGGAAATGGGATCGTACAAGCCAGTGGCAGGCGTGATGTATCCCTACTCGATTTCTCAAGGATCGAAGGCGAACCCTGCGGCGCAAACGACGACGATCGAGAAGATTGAAGTGAATGTGCCCATCGACAAGGCGGACTTTGCAGTGCCGGCTTCTCTCAAGCAGGGAGCCAAGGCGGACGTCGAAAAAAAGTAATTGGTGCTGGCCAACCGCCGGAACTCATCTGTCCGAATCTGGCGTACCAGATTGCGTTACTAACCGAGTTGATTGAAGAGGACTTAATTATGAATTTACGCGCTGCCGATCGCGGTTTGATGATGAAGATGAAGATGATGAATGTGAGCTTGTGGAGTGGTATCGCCTTGCTGGGCTGCTCTGTCCTGACCTTCGGCCAGAATGGCTATAAATTCGATGCGGCCACGGTCTCCGGCTTGCCAGCGCGCAACATTGGCTCAGCCACGATGAGCGGACGCGTTGCGGCGATCGATGCGGTTGAACAGGACGGCCGCATCACCGTTTTTGTCGGGGCAGCGAGCGGCGGCGTCTGGAAGTCGGTCAACGGCGGCACCACGTACAAGTCGGTGTTCGATCGTGAGAATGTGCAGTCGATCGGCGCGGTCACGATTGATCCGTCGAATCCGAAAGCGGTTTGGGTGGGCAGCGGCGAGGCCTGGCTTCGGAATAGTGTTTCGATCGGAGACGGAGTTTACAAGTCCACCGATGGCGGCGAGAACTGGATCAACGTCGGACTCAAGGACAGCGAGCATATTGCGAAGATTCTGGTCGACCCCAAAGATGGAAATAATGTGCTGGTGTGCGCGACGGGCCATCTGTGGGATGACAACGACGAGCGCGGCGTCTACAAGACGACCGATGGCGGCAAAACATGGAACAAAGTTCTGGCTGGCGCAAATGGGTCGTCGGGTTGCGCTCTGCTGGCGATGAGCCGCGATGAGCCGAAAACAATTTACGCGTCGATGTGGGACTTCCGGCGACAGGGTTGGACGTTCCGCTCCGGTGGCCCGGGTAGCGGCTTGTTTAAGTCCACTGACGGCGGCGACCACTGGACCGAGATCAAAGACGGCAACGCCAAAGGCTTGCCAGCCAAGCCCTGGGGTCGTGTCGCGGTGGCGGTCGCGCCGTCGAAGCCGCAGATTGTCTACGCCAACATTGAAGCCGAAAAGGGACGAGGGCTGTACCGTTCCGACGACGGTGGAGCGGACTGGACGAAGCTCGACGCGAGCAACTACATGGTGTGGCGTCCGTTCTACTTCGGCAACCTGATTGTGGATCCGAAGGATGAAAACAAGATTTTCAAGCCGGATCTAATCCTGCTGTACAGCACCGACGGCGGCAAGACGTTCAATGTAGTTTCGGGCAATGATCACGGCGACTTTCACGATGTCTGGATTAATCCGAAGAATCCGAACGTCGTCATCGCGGGAGATGATGGCGGCTTGTGGCGAAGCGAGGACGGCGGCAACCGCTGGAAACACCAGATCAACCTGCCGGTTTCGCAGTTCTACCACGTTAGCACCGATCACTCCGATCCCTATCACGTGTATGGCGGACTGCAGGACAACAGTTCCTGGGTGGGCGATTCCTCTTACCCGGGCGGAATTGCGAATTCCCGCTGGGAAAACATGTACGGGGGCGACGGCTTCTGGATGTTTGAAGACACCTCTGATCCGAACTACATCTATGCCGAAGCGCAGGGCGGAGAGATCGGCCGCGTGCAACGCATCACGCATGAAATTCGCGGCATCAAGCCGCTACCGAACTACGGCGAGAAGAAGTTGCGTTTCAACTGGAACACACCGATTCACATGAGCCCCACGGAAAAAGGCACGATCTACATCGGGGCTCAGTTTCTGTTCCGCTCGCGCGATCACGGGCAAACCTGGGATCGCATTTCGCCCGACCTCACGACGAACGATCCGGAAAAGCAGAAGCAGGAAGAATCGGGTGGCGTGACCGTGGATAATTCATCGGCAGAAATGCACACCACGATTTATTCGATTTCGGAATCGCCGAAGAACGGCCAGGTTATCTGGGTCGGAACCGACGACGGGAATCTGCAGATCACTCAGGATGGCGGCAAGACCTGGACCAACGTCGTGGGCAATATCGCCGGGTTGGGAAAGAATTCGTGGGTCTCGACGGTGGAGGCCAGCCGGTTCGAGGAGGGGACCGCTTACGCCACCTTCGACCGGCATACGTTCGGCGACATGAAGACCTACGCCTACAAGACAACCGACCATGGCAAGACCTGGACGGCGCTGCCAGCGCAGCAAAGCGGTGCGCGCGGATTCGCTCACGTGATCAAGGAAGATTCGGTGAATCCAGATCTGCTCTTTCTGGGCACGGAATTCGGGTTGTGGATCTCGGTGGATGGCGGGCAGCACTGGGCCCAATACAAAGGAAGCAACTTCCCTTCCGTGGCTGTAGACGATATTGCGGTACAGGCCCGCGAGAGCGATCTGGTGCTGGCGACGCACGGACGAGGCATGTGGATCATCGACGACATCTCAGCGTTGCGGGCTTTGACTCCCGACTTGATGTCGAAGGAAGCCGTCCTGATTCCGGGAAAGGCTGTGCAGTACTTCGACACATTTGGCGGATGGGCTGAAGGAGACGAAACTTTCTCGGGCCGCATCCGGCCAGGAGAAGCGCAGATCACCTACTACCAGAAGGGACGACACATCTTTGGCGACCTCAAGATCGAGATCCTTGACGAGAACGGCAAACAAGTCGATTCCGTTGCCGGAAGCAAGCACCGGGGCCTGAACCGCGCGAGTTGGTCGATGCGCGTGAAAGCCCCGGCCGTACCGCCTGCGGCGACCGCCTTGTTCGAGGCGGCGCAAGGTCCGCGAGTACTGCCGGGCACCTACACGGTAAAGATGACCAAAGGCGACAACGTTTATACCGAAAAGTTGAACGTGGAGCTTGATCCACGTGCGAAGTTCTCGTTAGAAGACCGCAAGGCACAGTTTGATTTGACGATGAAGATTTACCACACGATCGAACACATGACATACTCGGTGGAGGCGATCGAGGGAGTTCGCAACGGCGCCCACGCGAGAGCTGCGAAGTTGCAGGAAAAAGATCTGCTGCACAAACAACTGCAGGATCTGGCGGCGAAGAGTGACGAGTTGCGGTCGAAGATCGTCGCCACCAAAGAGGGCGGCATGATCACCGGAGAAGAGCGCATCCGCGAACTTCTGGGGCAACTCTATGGCACGGTCAATGGCTACGAGGGACGGCCGTCGGATTATCAAGCGGCGCGTGCTGATTCTCTGGCGCGCGAATTGGAAGACGTGATCGGGGACTTCCAGAAGCTGACGCAGAAGGAACTTCCTGGGATCAATGCCGGACTAAAGAAGAAGAAGGCGGATGCCATTATCGTGCTGACCGAGGCCGACTGGAAGAAAAAACGCGAGGCTGAAGGCGCTTCCGGTGCGGCAGCCGCAGCGCGCTTCTTCGGTGCGGCGCGGGAGTTGGATTAGCGAACGGACAGACAAAGCGCACGTGCTTTCTACGATGGCGTCTCACCCGCGCGGGTGGGGCGCCATCGTTTTTCGGGCTGCGGCATCATCTGGCCTCCGGGATCAAGGGGCCCGACCAGTTCGATTTGATTCCCGACGTGGGTGCGAGTATGTTGGTCTGTCCAACATAGATCAGCGAGAACACCGAGGAGATTCCCCAATGCTGAAACGATTTATTATTTCGATTCTTGTATTTGCTGCTCTGATCTCGCTTGCGGTTGCCGCCGATGAGAATCAGAATGCTTGCAAAGGCGATCCCGACAAGTGGCAACAGCTTTTCAACGGCAAAGACCTGACTGGCTGGAAGCACGTTGGACCGGGCAACGACACGGTGGAAGATGGCTTAATTCACACTCACGGTGGAATGGGCCTGCTCTATTGGACGGGCGGCAAGATCGGTAATTGCATGATCCACGTCGTGTACAGGATGCGGGACGAGAACGACAATTCTGGAGTGTTCATCCGCATTCCGCTTGAGCCTCGCGAAGAATGGATGCCGGTGCATTACGGATTCGAGGTGCAGATCGATAACCATCCGGAAACCTCAAACGAGGATGAGTATCACTCCACCGGAATGCTTTATTCGCTGACCAAACCGTTGGCAAAGGCGTGGAAGCCGGGACCGGAGTGGAACACGATGGACATTACTCTGGATGGTCCGCGCACGATCGTTACGCTTAATGGCGTAAAGATCACAGACTATAAGGATGGGGATCCCGTACCCGACCGGAAGTTTGATTTCGAGCCGCAGCGCGGTCCGCGGCCCAACCTGGGCTATATGGGCCTGCAGAATCATAGCGACAACGACATCGTGTTTTTCAAGGAAGTAGCCATTAAGCCGTTTAAGAAGTAGCTGGGGCACGAGCAACTCACAATCAAAGTCATTCGGAGGGATTTGCATGAAACGCATTCTTTCGCGGCGCGCATTCTTGCAGGGAAGTGCGGCGGCCGCTGCGGGTGGCCTGCTGGTTTCGAAGACGATCCACCTGGAAGCTCAACCGCTTCCGCGAGCCGTGGCGCCCAGCGATCGGGTGCGATTTGGCATGGTCGGAATCGGCATGCAGGGCTCCGGCTTGCTGTCGGGAGCGATTACGATTCCGGGCGTGGAGTGTGTGGGCGCCGCGGATTTGTATGACGGACGGCATACGTTGGCCAAAGAAATCACGAGCAATTCGAGTCTACCCACTTCGCGGCATTACAGAGATTTGCTCAATCGGAAGGACATCGACTGCATCGTGGCCGCTGTACCTGATCACTGGCATCGTCGGGTTGTGGTCGACGCATGCAACGCGGGCAAGGACATTTACTGCGAGAAGCCGATGTCGCACAACGTGGCGGACGGATTGGCCATGGTGGAAGCGGCACAGAAGAATAATCGCATCGTACAAATCGGTTCGCAGCGCGTCAGTTCCGTGCTGTGCGCCAAAGCGCGTGAACTCTACTCGGACCAAGCGATCGGCGACGTCGAGATGGTAGAGCTTACGTTGGGACGGAATGATCCGACTGGCGCGTGGGAATATCCGCCTCCGCCCGATCTTTCACCTGAAACGCTGGACTGGGACACGTGGCTCAATGATGCTCCGAAGGTACCATTCAACAACCTTCATTTCGCGCGCTGGCGTTGCTGGAGAGCCTACGGCACGGGAGTCGCGGGCGATCTGATGGTGCACCTGATCAGCGGCATGCTGGTCACCCTGGGCTGGAATGAAATACCGACATCAGCGATAGCCATGGGAGGCATTTTTCGGTTCAAAGATGGGCGCGACATGCCCGACCTGCATACCGTGCTGTTCGACTATCACGGAGTTCCGGTGTATGTCCGTCTTGGACTCGGAACGGAAACCCCGGAACTGGCGCGGTTCATGGGGCCGAAGGGAATTCTCGATGCCGGCGAGTTCGAGCTGCGGCACTCGCCGCAATCGGGCGTCGATACCGCTCCCAGCTACTACGCAGACAGCTTCCCGGCGAAATTGCATGAGGAATATCTGAAGCAGTGGCACGCGGAGCATGACCCGCAGCTCGGCAAAGAACCCATGCACGATGACACCGTGTATCGCGGGCACGACTGGGATGACATGCGCCCACACTTGAATGTCTTTTTCCAGTCGGTGAAATCGCGTAAGCCGGTGACCGAGGATGCAGTGTTCGGCAATCACGCCGCAATCGCTTGTCATATGGCGAACGAATCCTATTTCCGCAGGAAGCCAGTCATGTGGGATGCGGCTTCGAAGACCATCCAGTCGACGTAAAGCTGGGGAGGAATCATGCGTCTGACTTTTGCCGAGCGGGACCGGAAGATCATTCCGGTTCTGCTCGGCCTTCTTGTACAGAGCGCCTGGCCATTCGCGCAGCATCTGCCAACCGGCAAGCCTGAATCTGTCGGCCTGTCTTCGGAACGACTGGAGCGCATTGGCACGGCGGTGCAGCACGATATCGGAGACAAGCAAATTGCAGGCGCCGTCACCCCGGTGATCCGGCACGGACACGTTGCCTGGTTGAAGTCGCAGGGCATGATGGACCGCGAGGCCTCCAAGCCAATGCGGCCGGATGCGATGTTCCGCATTTGTTCCATGACCAAGCCCATCACCAGCGTTGCCGTCATGATGCTTTACTAAGAGGGCGAATTCCTGCTGGACGATCCGGTTTCGAATTACCTGCCCGAATTCAAGAATCCGAAGCTGCTGGTAAAGCCGGACTCCGGCGAGCCCGATTCGATTCCAGCCAAGAAAGAAAAATTACAATTCGCGATTTGCTCCGCCGCACGTCGGGGATCACCTACAACTGGAACGGCGATCTGGGCGGCATGTAGGAGAGCGCCGGCGTCGCGAGCGGACTGCTGCAATATGAAGGCACCATCGGAGACAGCGTAAAAAAGCTGGCGGGCCATCCTCTGCTATTGAATCCTGGGGACCGTTGGGTGGCGCCCTTTTCGAGGCGATCGAATTCGAGAACGGCAAAATTCTGAACGGCCGGATGTCAGAGTATCGCGTACCGCGTTTCAGCGATGTTCCGCTGCTTGAGACGGTGCTGCTGACCGCAAGGATCTTCCATCGGCGGGCGCGGGCGAGTGCCCCATGGTCGGGCTGGCTCCGGCAATCGTCAATGCCATTTTTGATGCGAGCGATGTGCGGCTGCGCTCGCTGCCCTTGGCTCCGAACGGCCTGAAGATGAAACTGGACCCGCTTCAGGCCTAGCTATTCCTTGACTTGAAACACACATGCCACTTAGCATGACCAATCGTTTCGTGTACCGGAGCCAAACATGAGTGAATCTTCGCAGATCAATCGTCGAACATTCTTGGGTAAGTCTGCTGCCGTCATCGCTGGCGGCGTAGTCCTGCCGCGTACCGCGCTGTCGTACGGAAACATCGTGGGCGCGAACGACCGCATCGCACTCGGGCATGTCGGCATTGGAAACCGCGGTGGCGATCTTGACTCAATTGTGTCCAAGTTAAAGGACAGCCACCACGTGGAGATGGTTGCGGTCTGCGACCTGTGGAAGGTAAACCGCGAGAAAGCCGGAGCCACGAATGCGGGTTATTACGGCAGGGCTCCGCGGGCCGTGCAGCACGTGGAAGAACTGCTTGCCATGAAGGATGTCGATGCCGTGCTGATCTCTACGCCGGAGCACTCGCATTCGCCAATCCTGAAAATGGCCGCCGAGGCAGGCAAAGACGCGTATGTCGAGAAGCCGATGGGAAATGTTCTGATGGAAGCAAAAGCGGCGCGCGAGGCTGTGCTCCGGGCCAAGACCATCGTCCAGGTCGGCACTCAGCATCGCAGTGAGCCCTATCCGGTCGCGGCGCAGAAAGTGGCGCGCAGCGGTGAGCTCGGGGATGTGAGCAAGGTTGAGGTTGTGTGGAACTACCACGGTCCGCGGTGGCGCGGCCGTCCGGAGGTGAACAAGATTCGCGAGCAGGATACCGATTGGAGCAAATGGCTGATGACGAAGCCTGCGCGTCCATTCGATCCGCAGATGTATTTTGAGTTTCGTCTGTATAGGGAATTTTCCAGCGGGATTCCGGATCAATGGATGAGTCACGCCATCGACCTGGTGCACTGGTTTATGGATGACAGTTTTCCGCAGTCGGTCGTGTCGCAGGGAGGAGTCTTCGCCTGGCACGATGGACGGGAGACGGCCGATACGTTTCAGACCCTATTGCAGTATCCAAAGGGTTTTCTAGTCAGCTATTCAACCAGCTTCGGCAATGACGCGCCCAGTTTTACGCGCTACATGGGAAAGACCGCGAGTCTGATCAACCAGGGAGGCGAGGGCAGCCCGCGTTATCAAGTGATCGAAGAAAAAGGAACGCACGAAGACGACTCCGACATCGATGAGAAAAGAGAATCCAAGTATGTGCTCCTGCCCGGCGAGACGAAGCTTCCGCCTCTTGGGATCGATGACCTGACGACCGAGCACATGGCAAACTGGTTTGAATGCATGCGCTCCCGCCAGCCGCCCCACGCTACGGTACATAACGGATTCGCGCACTCCGTCGCTTGCATCATGGCGGCGCAGTCTTATTGGTCGGGCAAAAAGGTTTTCTGGGATGCGAAGACCGAAACGATTTCTGACAGCGCGCCGACTCATGGATAGGCGGTGTTTGGTTTGCCAGTCCAGGCCGCACGCACGGGCGTTTCCCAAGCATTGGCCGACGACGCGCGCGTAATCGGCGATTGCGATCTCAGGGTCGGCGATATCCGGGTGCCAGAGCTTTTCCCATTCGAAGCAGTAAAGCCCCCTTGTGTGCACCACGCTGTAAGCCCGTAACGTCATCCGCCCTGTCTTCGTTGCCGCGGGCAGGGTCGCGTTTACGCTGCGGGACTTCGATCGCGTAATGCATCCCCGCTCGCACGGACCGCAGTAATAGCGGGTCGCGCGGCCGCGGCTTGGCAAGCTTAATGAGCGGACCATGCTGGCGGCACCTCGATGTAGGACCGATCGAGAGCCGCGATCGAGGGACAGCCCAACAATCGAAGCGTGCGCTCGACGTCGGAGCGCAAGATTTGCAGCGCCCGCACCACTCCCGCGTGCCCGCCTGCTGCAAGTCCGTAAGCGTAGGCGCGCCCCACAAGAACCGCGCGCGCGCCCAGGCAAAGCGCTTTCACAATGTCACTGCCGCGGCGGACTCCTCCATCCATCAGGACTTCGACTTGCCCGTGGACCGCGGCAACGACTTCCGGCAGCGCCCGCAAGGTCGGAAAAACCGAATCCAGTTGCCGCCCTCCGTGGTTCGAAACCACCACAGCAGATGCGCCTTCATCCACAGCACGTCTTGCGTCGTCGCCTGTCAGAAGCCCTTTCACAACGATCGGCCCCGACCAAACTTCGCGGATCCATCTCAGGTCTTCCCAGGTCACGGTGGCGCTCGCCAGCGCAGCTCCAACGTCCAGGAGGTCCATCGGGCCTTTGCCCGGAGTCACTACGTTCTCCAACTTGGGCACACCACCGTCCAGCAAGAACGAGGCCAGCCAACCCGGATGAGCCAGAAGATTCGGCAGGTAGGGCATCTTCGCGAACCACGAAGTGCCCAGCAGTTCTTTCATTCCATTGCGAGGATCCCGCTCCCGCAGCCCCGCGACGGGCGTGTCGACCGTAATCACCAAGGCGGCAAATCCTGCGCGGCGGGCCCGGTCAAGAGAGCCCTCGGCCGCCTCTCGTCCACCCAGCAGATACAGCTGGTAAAAAACCGGCCCCTGCGACGCCGCCTTCACATCTTCCAGTTTGTGACCCGAAATAGTAGAGAGAATGTATCCTGTGCCTGCCTCTCCGGCTGCGCGAGCCGCTGCAACTTCGCCCTCGGGATGCATCAGACGGCTGTATCCCACTGGCGCAAGTATGGCAGGGAAAGAAAGTTCATTTCCGACTACGCGAGTCTTCAGGTCACAAATTCCTACCGCAACCGCACCGCGGGGACGAAACAGGACATCGCGAAATGCCCGGCAGTTCTCCGCCAACGTGAGTTCGGCTTCGGCACCGCCATCCAGGTAGTCGAATACCGACCTGGGAACCCGGCGTTGCGCCAGATGGCGCAGATCCTCGATGTTTACGACCTGTGAAGAATTCACGGCGCGATGCGCAGACATTTTCAAGTCTCTCGGCTGTCGACGTTACCAGAACAGGCAGGTGCAATACCAGCGGCAGAACATCGTCGGAATCCTTTCCACGCCCGAAACTTGGAAATAGTAGCTCAATGTGAGTGAGCCGGACAGGCCATCCATTTGAACACTTCGCCTTGGCCCTGTATAACTTGGAACGAACCCTTTGCCTGATCCCGCTTCCAATCCGGCTGCCGCGCCTAAATCCCTGCGCTTGAGGATCGTTGCCGCCGGCCTATTGCTGCTTGCGCTCGGCGTGGTTGTGATTTATACGAGCCGTCCAGCATTCTTCAGTCCACTGGCGATTGTCGTCGTGGCTGCCATCGGACTTGCTGCTCTCTTGCTTCAGTTGCGTCTCCGCAGAGATCTTAACGCCCCGGTCCACGCACCGCTCTGGCTGAATGTCTTGGGGCTATTGTTTGCGGTTGCCGCAGTATTCGCCGACGTCCTGCACCTCACCAGCACTCTGATGCTGATCGCCACCCTGGGAGCTGTCATCTGCTTCAGCACCAGCGGCATTGCCGTGCTACACGCCCTCCGAAAACCTCGCGCGTGAACTCTTGTCACAGTCAGCCTTCTGGCTAAAGGCAAACTCGCAACGCATCCAAGTCCGAAGCCGACTCTCAGCTACCGCTTAAACTCCACTGCCATCGTTGTCTCCACGGGGGCCGGTTCTCCATTCACACGATACGGCTCAAATTTCCACCAACGCATCGCGTCCATGGCCGCGCGTGCCAGTACGTCGGGACCATTCAGTGCGTGCATGCTCACCACCGATCCATCGCGCCCCACCACAATGTCCAGCGCGATGATGCCTTGCAGCCTCGCTTTGCGCGCCTCCGCCGGATATGCCGGCTGGACGCGGTGGACCACCAACTTCTCCATTACGTCAGCGGCCACCTGCGCCTGCGGCCGCTCCGCGAGCGTTTTCTCCGGAGGCTTCAGCCCCGACTCCAACTCCTCCCAGCCTCGGTTCCAGCGCCACCAGAATACGGCGCAGCCAAGCAGCACAAGGATTACAAGCACAATCCATCCCAAACCGATCGGCTTCCTCCGTGGTTTGCGCCACACGCCGCCGCTCGAGACTTCCCTGGTCCCTGGTGTTGCAGGCGTACTCGCAATAAGCCCCGGGTTGGCGACGGGTTCGGGCCTGGCAACAGGCTCTGTCGTAGCTACAATCTCGGGCATTTCCTGTTTGGCCCAATTCCGTATCGCCGCTCGCTGGTCAGACGACAGACCCACAAACTCGAGCCCGCTGCGAAGCTTGTCCTGATACCGCACGATTGCGCGAGTTTGCAACGGAGCCGCAACCGGCGACAGTTGGACGTCGATCGCCACCGCCTCGCCTGGAAGCAACTCTTCCGCCAGCATCGCCGCAATGCCGCGCTCGCACACGTTCACCGCACGTCCCGGCACCGTATCCGGAATCCCCGACCGGAGCACGGTCACGTCCAGGGTCGCCTGCAGCGGAAACCGAGGCACGCGCCGTCGCGAGGGCCCGCCCCATCCACTCGGTTGCGGCTCAATCGACATTCAAGCCTTGTTCAAATTCGTCAATTTGATTTTTCGTCGCTATTTATCGTCTGAGCTCGATAATCTCGCTGCCCTTCGCAAACAACGCCACCTTAGCCATTCCGATAAACAATCCGTGCTCCACGACACCCGGCATGTCGCTCAACTGGCAACTCAACCGATCTGCGTCCGGAATCTGCCCGAAGTGGCAATCCAGAATATGATTGTGCTCGTCGGTCACATAGGGCTTGCCGTCCGATCCGGTCCTGAGCTGCACGTCAGCTCCGAGCGCCCGAACTCGTTTCGCAATTAATGCCTGAGCAAACCGGATCACTTCCAGCGGAAGCGGAAACCTTCCCAATACCGGCACCTGCTTCGAAGCGTCCGCCACAATCACCAACTGCTTTGTCGCCGACGCCACAATCTTCTCTCGCAGCATCGCGCCGCCGCCACCCTTGATCAGCCGCAACTGCGGGTCAACCTCATCCGCGCCGTCTACCGTGACGTCGATTTCCTGGCATTCGTCCAGCGTGGTTAGGGGAATTCCCAAGCTCTTCGCAAGTTCCCCCGACCGCACCGAAGTCGGAATTCCTCGAATACCCAGCCCTTTCTTGACCTCTTCGGCCAACAGTTTGATGAAGAAAGCTGCAGTTGATCCCGTACCGAGCCCGACGACCTGCCCGTCTTTCACGAATTGCAAACTGGCCCGCGCCGCCGCCTCTTTTTCCTGATCGTTCGCCATAGTTTTTCGGAGCCGCCCTAAATTCCTAAGTTGTGATCCCGAGCGTTTCGAGTTTGTCACTGCGAGCAAGGCGAGAAATCTGCGGTTGCTCTCTATGCAGGAATATTCCTCACCCCAGAATCTTCTCGGTATAGATCAAATATCCGGCCAGCACGAACCCAAACAAGACCGTCAAAATCGTGATCAGATCCATCACAAACCCGGCTGGCTCAAACGTGCCCGCATCCAATTGAGTCCGCGTCTTGCGATAACGCACCAGTCCAGCTACAACTAAGGCCACACCCGCAATAATCGTAAAAGACCCCATGATCACCGAAATCCCCGCGGTGCGCACGGGGTGCCCCTGCAGCGCGGTCAGCTGCCGCATTGCGATCGCGAACCGCCCGATCGCGAACCCAAACACAACGATCGCAGCTCCCGTCCGCACCCACGCCAGAAACGTCCGCTCATTCGCCAGATGGTCGCGTGCCCGATTCGGATTCTCCACCATTGTCCCGTCCGTGCCGCCCAGCATTATTCCACAGCTTTGGCGATCACAACTCCCGCGCCTGCAAGATTCTTCATCAGTTCCTCGGGTACGCTATGCCGCTCTTTCAGATATTCGGGACTGTTGTAGGTTACTGAGGCCTTGCCCCCAGCGTCCTCTGCCACCAGCGCCTTCAGTGGCAGATCTATCGCAAGGCTCGGAGATGCCACCATCAGAGGAGTTCCCGCCTTTGGACTCCCAAAAATCACCACCTTGGTCGGTCTCATCTCCAACCCAACCTTGTCCGCCTCGCCGCTATGATCCACCACGGCAAATACCTGCAACCCCTTCGAAGCAAACGCCGCCTCCAGTCGCCGCAACGTTTCTTCCACGGAATATTTACTGGCCACCTGAACCAAACCATTTTCGTTCGCCATATCGTCCGCTCCTCAAACGCTAGGTCTGGACCGACCTTGACCGCTCGATTGTATGGAAAATGAGGTAGGACTCCAAGGATGGGCATTTATCTTGTTGACTGTCAGTCGGACTCGGGTCACGTTTTCACCTCAACCATTTTGACATCAACTATTTACCCAAAGACGAAGCCGTGCAGGAAAGCACTTGAGGAAAGCAGCCAGAAAAGCGGTCGCAGCGTAGGTGAGAGGTAAAGAGGGGACACGTTCGTGTCCCGGTCCTATCCTTACCACTGCGGCATTTCGTCGATAAGCGCAATAGGAATTTTATCGCTAATCATTAGCCTAACTAAACTAAAGGCGCCCAACTGTCTGCATTCATCAACTCGCGAGGGAACAGCCAGGTAAGACGCCCAAGAGGCCAGTCGTAACCTTGAATGGAAAAGTTTCCTACGCTAGCTCCGTCGCGTGCAGACAGTGATGGATACTTCTATCGGTTCATCTCGAGTCTCGATTTACACCCGAAATCCCCCAGTCGGGCGAACAGATGGCGCAAGCTTATGCTATGGCTGATTTGCGTCAGCCACGGTGCGGGCTAGGAATTTCGGGTCTTCGCACTGGCACACGTTACGGAGCCGGATGGATCGTTCTATTTACGGTGTGTCTTCTCGGTGGCATCGTCACTCTGGCGAAGGCTGTCGGTTTCATTTTAGATGTCCTGCTCAGGCCTGCGAACCGAGCACGATTGGTCAGTTGACCGGATGGTGAGC
>Ga0307476_10001183_pt1 | contig 16460 bp, 19 predicted proteins | sample atmos_gasesECM2C_2_FD_203314 | JGI IMG/M metagenome (GOLD analysis project Ga0307476, IMG submission 203314) | Hardwood forest soil microbial communities from Morgan-Monroe State Forest, Indiana, United States - atmos_gasesECM2C_05 | ecosystem: Environmental > Terrestrial > Soil > Temperate... | reverse complement strand
CTTGTCCTGGTGTTTGGCGATAAACTCATGCATGGGCGTTCTCCTCCGTATCGTTGTTGGTCTTGGAACAACCTGTAATGATACGCAGACGGGGAACGCCCGTAACGCAAGCGGTCAGCAAGCGCTAGTACGATTTGAGGGATTACAACGAAGGGTTTGTGCATCGGCTAAAGCTGATTGCTCACTGCTGACAGCTTGAAAGCTTACGACAGCGTTTGGTTGCGGCTATGCCGCGCTGTGAATAAGGCCGGCTTGGAGAGGAAAATGGAAACAATCGAAGAACGCAGACCGCAGTCTGGCGGACCTAACCTCCTAGTTTTGAAGGCGGAGACTTTGTCCGCATTATCCTTAGTTGGTACGGCCACAACCGCGGAGGAGCTCCGGCAGGCAAACATGGCCTACAAGGAGGCCCTGCACACCGCTCGAAGCAAGGGCTATCGTCCGCACATCCGAGCGACCGAGGGCAAGCAAATTCAGGTGGAGTGGGTCGCCCTAGAGAAGGCCTGATTAAGCTGATTGTTCATTTGCAGAGTGCCGGCCAAGACCGGCACCTTGTGCGAACCTGCGCAGACATCTAATCAGACCTCGGACCTTAACACCGTAGCTCAGTTTGACCGGGCGCAGCAGAAATTGCACCGTAGCCTCTTTACGCCGAAAAGCCCGATTACGGAAATCATGACGCAATCGCGGTCGGAAGCGAGAGTTGTCCGCAGAAACGCCTCTAACTCACAAGTTAACTTTAAGAGGTGAACGTCTCTTCTTCTGCCACGATGAAAATCGGCGGGCCGCCGGAGGAAATTGAAATAGCGTTCGCGATGGTCGCCTGTGCTCCTTTGGAAGCGGCGCACGTCTGTAGATCTGACATCAAAGGAAAACGGATCTCTGTAATCCTATGGAACGGCGCGGGGCCACCTTGCGCCGAACTTAACACCTTCGTCGCGACGATCTTGGTCTTGCCCGCCAGCTTAGCAACGGCCATGGGCACATGCTGATCGAGATAGAGACGCTCGAACTTCTCAAGATCGGCCGGGACGGGATAAATGACTACAAGCTTTGCTGCCGGCATGCTGCCTCCCTCTTTGTTGTTAATACTGGAGTCTCTTTAGAACGCCTAACAAAACCCCACCGTCGGCAGCCTAGTTCCTCGTTTGTTCGCCATCGACTGCTGGAAAGGTGAACCAGCACAACCCAAAATTCTCGAAGCACTTTGGTGCCATTGACCACCTTCTATCTCAAGACAAGCATGTCGGAGTCGCGTTTTCTCGCATACAATCATTGAGGAGTAATCCAGCGAAGATGAGGCACATTGTGAAGCAAATCGTCGTCTGTTACGGGATAGCGGTGTTGGCCGGAGTAGTCCTCGGGCAAACAGCCCAGACACCTTTGCCCACCGATCCGGGGATGTACGTGCAGACGGCAGGCGGCTTTACCAAAATCATCGGCCAGATCGCCGAGTTCAAGCGTAGCGGCAGTTCTCTTGTTTCCCACGCGACAGCTGGGATCAAATCACAAAAGGAAACAAAAGGAAAACATTCAACTGCTCGGACCACACGCGCAGACCGTCGTTTCGTCTGATCCCGTCTTCTACTTCATTCCCGCCAAACAGGAGGCGGATGCAGGGGTCAATGCAGGCGATCTGATTTTGGTTCGCCTTGAGGAGAAGTCCGAGCGCAGGCAGTTTGAAATCGCAGCTCACGGCGCCTGGCGCAGCAGTTCTGGCATCTCTCTAACTCATCAAGTTCAGGTATATCGCTCAGAGGTCAAGGGCGGTGTTTATACGATCGCGCCCGCAATGGCGCTGAGTAAAGGCGAGTATGCCTTGTACCTGTCACGTGGCGAAGGCATGGCACCCTACGTTTATGACTTCGGTGTGCAAGAGGCCTCATCGGTCGCGACTAGAGAAGAGAGTAATATGCAGGCTGGGAATGGATCAACACGCGTACAAGCCGTCGCAGAGGCTGGCACGAAATCTCACGATAACCCCACGAGTCTTCAGATATTCAAAGACGCATCCATTGGTGCGTTCTGCGACGGGAATCCCGACGTTCGCCATGACGGAGTCACTCTGACGGCATTGACGCCGGGCGGTCCCGCCGATCAGGCCGGGATCAAAGCCGGGGATGTGATTCTGGCGATCAACGATCACTATTTGTTCACAATTCGCGAACTACAAGAAGAGATCAGTCACCATCAGCCCGGAACGGAGATCGCAGTCCGTTACCGCCGATACTCGACAATCTATAACGCTTCCCTTGTAGCCGGACAGATCCACTAGCAAGAGAAAGAAGTTGAAAGTGGATAGACGAGCATTGACTCGTAGGAAACTGACGAGGAAGCGGCGCGATTGATGATGTCGTGGAGTCGATGACAAAAGAGTGCTCGGCCTGGTGCACCCTTTGGCGAACACCTGCGTCGCGGAAGAGCGCATGAGGAAGAGGTACGAGGAGAAGTGGAGGAAAGTAATGGGCCTTCGGCCCGCCCCCTTCTACCGCTGGAGTAAGCAAGACCTTTAAAGCATTTAGTTCGTTTGAGGAGTGGCGTGAGCAGGTCGAGCCGGTCGCAGCTGAGCCACCGATAAATCAAACCGGGGCAGGTCGAGCCAGTCTTCATCTACACCCACAGAGGCGAGTGGATCGCGGGGAGCGTGACACGCTACGGCTACGACATACCCCACAGCGGCGTGGCTTCGCTGGCGGAGGGTATCGAGTCCGGAACGTCAGGCTCGCCCGTGGTTACCGCCGACGGCTTGATGCTTGGGATTGTGTCCAACTCAAACGGACACAGCGCAAACGAGGCATGTGGCACGATGCCGGCATGCGGCATGGCTCTACCGCGCTGGGTCTGGATCGCATCAATCCTCGCGCGAATCGGGCTTCAACGCGCGAATCGTACCGCGTATAGAACTAGGTCGTAGGATGAACTTGCGGACAACGTTTTTAATTCATAGCTGGTAAGTCCCACTGGTAAGTTTCCTAAATCGCGCTGCGTTGCAATTTCTCTTCCGGAATTATTTTTCCCAGCGAATCAACGATTTAGCCCAATGTCACGATTGTTCAGTCCAGGAGTACTCCGGGTTTTTCCAAATATAGAGAGTGGCACCCGCCAAAACCGGGGCACATACCACACATCAGCGAGGAGAAGACCGCATGACTACAGCCACACCCAAAGCATGGCAACCTGCGATGACCTGCAAGTTCGTTGTCACGTTCAACAAGAACCGAGAACCCTGCGACTCCTTTTTCAGCCGCGAATTCCCTGCCGAGGCTGATCCTAAAACATATTTCACGAACGGCTATGATCCGGAGCAGGTCACGGAGCGGTTCTATCGCGAAACCGACCCCGAGGCACAGGTCTTCGCCGTGTTCGGCACCGTGACCCGGAGCCCGGCGGCGGATCCGAAACAGGAAAAGGTGGAAACGTTCCCCGAGCGTCTGAAAGCATCGCCCATCTACAAGGCGTCGGAAAAAGCGCTCCGAGCCCTGCGGGAGGAACTTTATGGCGCCACCCAGAAGCGTATTCTGCGGTTCATGGATGAGCGCGAGAGGCTGCTACAGCCTCGATTCTGCGTATATGACCTTGATCCCTTTCATCCGGGAGTGACGCTGTGCGGACGCCCGGCCACTGAAACTCTGTACCCACGGAGGGACAAACCTGGCGGCGATTTCTGCAGCGAGCATTACCGGAAGGTAGTCGCAGCCTCGAACCCTGGGCCGGTAATCCAAATACCGCTCAAGCCATGGGAGAAACAATGACTAGTAGGCGTCGGCTTGACCAAAGTCGTGTGGGATCGCTGGCCACGGGGCGAGCGAAAACGTAAAGGACTACGACAAAGACGGGAAACCGGTGAGACCCCCAAATGAGTGCAAATGTGCGGGGGAGTTATTCAATTCGTGGACTGAAACTTCACACCATTCTGCTTTAACAGGTCCGCAACGTACTTGGCTGGGACGAAGACCCCGAGTCCGGAGTTGTACATCACCGGCTCTCCATTCGGTCCTGTGACTGGCCGTTGTTCGCCATTGATGATAGTCATGACAGGAGCGCCCTGAAAATTCAAGCAAACGCCGATGACAGCCCCGTTCTTGACGAGATACATGGGCCCGCCGCTATCGCCGGGGTTTACCTTTACGTCTGCAATGTATGAATCTGCAGTGTCAGGCCGCGTGAAACCTGCTGGCGCACTCGCCAGTTGAACCTCTTTGATATTGATTGCATCCGAACTTGCGATTGCACCAGACGTCGTGATCAGAACATTTGAGTTTAGAGGATACCCTGACACGGCAATTGCATCTCCGTCGTTTATAGCACCCAAGTAGAGGATACCCGCTTTCGGATGCACGCGGATGTCTTGTGTCCGTGTCTTTATGTAGAAAATATTCTCTATCTGTCCAGTCGCTTTCAGAAGAGCAAGATCATGGCGCTCATCACGCGCGACGACCGTGTAGCCGACACCCACGAACGACTCCTGAAATGTCATTGAGTTCAACTTGATGTTAGGCATAGGTATTTCGATCCGCAAGTCATCACGCTGCGGATGCCAAGGCTGACCGTTAGGTAAAACCATTGGCTGCTCACCGGACCCGGCGACGTGAAGAGCGGTGACGACATATCCGTTCTTCACATCGACGATGAAACCGGTGCCTAGCGCCAGGGAATCAGACTGGAGGTGCAACGCTTCCCTTTCCGCTGGAGATATTTCAAATCTCCTACCGATCTGGACAATCGAAGGCCGCACCAGCTTTATTGCGCTGCTAAGTCCTACATCCGACACAGAAGACGCGGGGGGGCGTTTGTGCTCCGCGGATTGAGCAGAAATGAATACACCACACGCAAGTGTTAGCGCCAACACCCCGACCTCTGACATTGTTGTCACCCTGATTGAGATTCTACCTGCTGACGGTCTCGAATTTCGTGCCGAGGGCACATCTTGAGTCTAGGTGATACGCAAGCCACGAGAGACGTTTCTTGATCACTGTTGATGGTGACGCGGATCGTTCCCTTGAAAGCAATTAGCAGCGCTGAAAACTGAGATTTCCCCTCGCATTTGTGCTCGTTCAGAAAATTGAAAATCCCACAAAAATCGCGGGGTGGCAGCCCGGCTTTGCAGGCGTACTTTTTTGGTTTTTTACGATTCACCGAAAGCCGCGCCAGTCACAGGTTTTGACCGTTTGCGAAAACTATTGAGAGAACGATCTGATCGATCACCAGAAAATGTTTTCCCCGGTGAAAGAAAACGGCATTACGGTTGCCTTGTGGCACACGGCCACATCGATAATCGTGGTCTTTGATAGCAGCCGGAGCGAGCAGTCTCCTTACGGTGGGAGGTGAACCGTGCTTTGGCTCATAGTGAGAGCACTGGGCGGCGCTGGACGCCAGGCGTGCGATCCCGCGATTCACTCCTAGTATCCAGCGGGCAACGCTCCAAGTCCGTGGCCGTGGCGTTCGCCGATCTCTCCCGCGATTTCGCGTGCGATCCCTGACGCCAGGCGTGTCCCTTCCCCAGACATGAACACACCCGCGCTCTGCTGCAAAACTGTATCAACAATCGTTGCCGAAATCGGGTACGCGGTTTCAATGAGTTACAGATGAAAACAGCTTTGTCGACAAACGGTCGAATGATGCCACGCGGAGAGTAAACCCATGACGTCGGAATCTATGTGAGAGTCAGCACTGACAGGCAAGAAAACAGGAACCAGCATGACCAGCTGCGGGAGTTCGCGGTGAAACAGGGCTGGGAGATTGCTGCCGAATACGTGGACATCGTAACTGGCTCCGGGAGGAAGGCGAGGCCAGAGTTTGAACCCATGATGCTGTCAGCGAGTCAGAAACAATTCGAGCTTCTGTTGTTCTGGCGATTGGACCGCCTGAGCCGCGAAGGCGTCCGCATGACACTCACATACCTGGAACGACTGGACTCCTGGGGAGTAGCCTGGCGTAGTTTTCAGGAGCCTTATCTTGACAGCTGCGGGCTGATGAAGGACCTGGTGATCAGCGTGATGGCCTTAATGGCACAGCAGGAACGAATCGCAGTCAGCGAACGAACAAAAGCGGGTCTTCAGCGGGCGGTAAAAGCCGGCAAGATACTGGGACGACGGGCTGTGGTGGTAGATGTTGCTCAAGCCTTCAAGTTACGCAAAGAGGGTCTGGGATTGCGCCCGGTCGCAAAGAAACTTGGTATTAGCGTCAACACTTTGCACCATGCCCTACGGAAGGAACTGCCTGGCAGGCCGGCAAACATGTGAGCCGATCCTGACGATCGTGAGATCGGCACTAGGAAATTACTCCAGTTAGACACAACTATCCATCTGAAGTCTCGTTCCGTTCACTTTCCCCGAAGCCGTTTCTGGACAGTCGGGTCGGAGGAGGCGCGCTTGCGCGCTGGCCTCCGTCCGCCTCTCAAACTGCACGTGCACGTTTCGTGCATGCAGCTTTCACGAAGACTTAGCGACGCCAGGATGCAAGAGAAGGTATTAAGTAGAGCAATCGGACAAGCTCGTACTCGCCATACAACTTGGTCGCGGGCAGCTGTTTCCAGCCTGCGTTGCGCCAACGTCGATACCGATGCGACCAGATGCGCCGCCGGATCCAACCGTCGAGACGTTGGAAGAGTTTTCGGACCTGGGCACGTTTGTAGTACTCGCCCCAACCCCGCAAGAGCGGATTCAGCTCCGCAATCAGCTCCTTGGTCCGCAGAGGTAGCCCCCGCTTGGTTCGTTGCCGCACCTGGTCCATGAAACGCCGGATCGACTTCTCCTTGGGATACGCATACAGCGCATCCTGTCGGGCCTGACTACGAATCTTGCTCTCAGGCAGATGAAGCTGTCTGTACCCGCGCTTGATTTTGTAGCCAAGGAACTCGAAGCCGTACCGAACATGGACGATCCGCGTCTTCTGCGGATGTAGCTCCACGCCCAGTTGTTTCAGGATTCGGCGGGCCGCATCCACGGCGGCTCGGGCCTCTGCTGCCGATTTACAAGTAATCACCCAGTCATCGGCGTACCTCGTCAGCTGGTATCCTCTCAGTCGCATCTCCCGATCAAACGGCGTCAGGAGTATGTTACTGAGCGTAGGCGAAACCACCCCTCCTTGTGGAGTGCCACGCTCGGTCGCAAACAGCTGCCCTTTGCCGTAGCTTCCCGCCTTGAGCATTGCCTTAATAAGGCGAAGCACTCGGCCATCCGCTACCCGCTGGGCTACTAGCGTGAGAAGCTTCTCGTGATCCACGGACCCGAAAAAGTCTCGGAGATCTGCATCCACGATCCACTCCGATCCGCCTTGGATCTCTTTCCACACTTTGCGCAGCGCATCCTTCGTCGATCGCCCTCGCCGATATCCGAAACTGGCATCATCGAATAGCGGCTCGAAGATAGGCTCTAACCTATTGAGCAGCGCCTGCTGACACACGCGATCATAGATCGCGGGTACGCCGAGCATTCGATACTCGCCGGGTTTGTCCCGCTTCGGGATCGGGTTTTGTCGCACCGGCAGAGGCTGATAGGTATTCTCTTTCAGCTCTCGTTGCAACCGATCCAACTGCTGGTCCAGTTGCCCTTCGAAAGCCTCTAGACTCTGCCCATCGACTCCTCCACTTCCCCGGTTCGCTTTCACCTTCTCCCAGGCCATCTCCAGGTTCTTCCGCTTGTACACCTTGTCAATTAATGAATGGACCTTCTTGGCACCCGTCAGGTTGATCCAGTCCGCCAGTCTCCTCAGACGAGAATGTACGGGTTTTTCACTCATGGAACTGTTCCTCCTTCTCGCCTTTACTCATCTGGCTTCCCTTTTCTTCCTGACCATCTTCGCCGGCTGCCTTTCCCGACCCAATTCCGTCGCCGGTTGCCCGGTCACATGGCTTTCGCCACGCTTCATAGGTACTATTCAGCCGTCCGACTACTGACAGAGCGTCGCTCGCCACTTCGCTTCTGCTTATAGGTCCGCTTACTCCGGTGCCACCCGGAGACTCTGTCAGTTCTCCTGAGGTCACGCCTTGTTCTTCCGTACCGTGCCGACCGCAATCACCTTGGTGCGGTGGGTGAATGAGAACGCCTTCGTCTCGGAAGTGCAGACTCGACCTTGCCCCACCTTTGGCCGACCGGTTCATCTTGGGTTTCCCCATCGATTACGGCCCGGTACTTCTCCGCAGGCCCTTCGGATTCCATCTTGCGATACTCACTTGATGGACACCCTGCCCTCCGAAGTACAGCAAGCGGTGGCTTCAGGTCGGTCTTGGCTGTATCCAGCTTTGCCTTCGTGCCCGTTTAGACCTCTCCATGCCTTCCGCTTTCTCCGGCCAGCGAGGCTACGAACCCCGCTTCTTGGATATGGCGCCCCTCATTTGAGCGCCAGAGGGACTTCAACCCTCCTGAACAACGCGCTGCTCAGCGCGCACTTCCGGGCACCGACCATTCTGGATGATTGGCTTGGATCGGCCAAAGTATGTCTCCTGGGTGTCGACAAATGGCAACACGCACTCGCCGCGTCATCTGATTCTTCAACGCCTATACAGGATGGTTGAAGTCACGATGGCGTTTGGAACTGCGGGACCCGGAAAAGAGCCGCCATTAACATCCGTTCTTCGGAATCCCCATCTAGCCGGGTCGGGAGAATCCCTCCACCGCAATACTGCTGAGCGATCCTCATGAAGGATTGTGCCTCTTCGCGGCCTTATAATCGCTCGAGGTCTGGCATGATTCTTCGCGGCAACTATCCGGCGAACGTTGACGAGAAGGGCAGGCTAAAGGTGCCCGCCGTTTTCTTGAACGCTCTCCTTGAGTACGGAAGCACCTTGTATGTTACGAGCCTATCCGGCAAGTCTGCGCTGATTTACCCCATGAAAACGTGGGCTGAGCTCGAAAACAAGGTGGCGCAATTGTCCAACTTTCACCCTGCAAAGCGAAAGTTCCTCTTCCAAGCCGCGTACTACGGCCAATCGGTCGAACTGGACGCACAAGGACGTATCCTTCTACCGCAACTGCTGCGCGAGTCGGCAAAGATCCAGGGCCCAGTCGACGTCGATGTGGTCGGAAGCTTAACGTACCTTGAGATCCACAGTCACTCGCACCTACTTGAGAAACTGAATTCGCCATTAAGCGAAGAAGATAAGAAGATTTCGGATGAACTTCTCGGTTTCAATTCGTCGGACCCAAATCGTCGTATCGAGGTTGTTGAATTCTCTCCCCAGCTCTTGCAACAACTAGAGAGGAGCCCGAACGACATACAAACTCTCAGCCCTGATGAATTCGAACGCTTAATTTGCGATAGGTTGCACGCCATGGGCATGTGGGTGAGTAGAGTGGGCGCCATCAATGAAGCTGACGGCGGAATTGACATAATAGCTGGGCCAAAACGAGATTTTGTGTTCCCCTTCTTGATAGCGGTCCAAGCGAAACATCACAAGAATCGGAAAACAAAATCTGGCCCTAGCCCCGTTCGACAACTTCATGCAGTGATTCAGAAGCATGCCTTCCAGGCGGGTTTGCTGGTCACAAACACTTCATTCACCGCGAGCGCGCTCTGGGAGGCTAGCTACCGGCCCCACTTGGTTCGACTAAGAGATTTTCAGGACCTAAAAAGATGGATCCAGGGTAACTTCCTCGACGAAGCAGAATGGAGAGAAATACCCGATTTCATCGAATACGCGCCCGGCAAGAAATTGGCGATTCCCAAATTTGCGAGCAAAATACGCAGAACAAAATGATTGGATGCAGCTTCCCTTCCAATGCACTTGAGCAACCAATTCTTCGCCAACGGAAGTCAGCTGCGCTCAAGAGCGCTACTCGACCGAGTCACAGGTGAACCAGAAGCGGATACCGAAGTCGGCTTCCCGGAGATCGCGATTGATCTCCTCCAAGCCCGTTTCCGGACCGTAACCGCGAATCGTGCGAGCCTCTATGCTGAGAGTGATTGTTTAATTTCTTCGAGAATGTCTTTAGGGAAATCAAGCTGAAAGTCTTCAAAGTGTGTGCGCCTGCCAATTTCTACAGACCATTTGACCTGCCCCACGAACTCTGGGCATCTTTGACGCAGCAACTCCAATTCTCCTGGCGTGGCGAATAAGACCGTTTTCGATCCAAGACTCCTACCTACGATAGAGCTTATTTCGCTCTCGATGCCAGGCGATAACTCCTCGGCATCCACGAGCAAAAGACTAGCAGCAGATGAATACTGAATGAAATCCACAAACCAGTTATCCCCAAGACTAATGAACCGTCGGCTCGGAGGAGCGTCCGGGTATAGATCGCTGTGAAATGCAAATACTGGCAACAATTCAGACACGCTCGCAACGATCCGTTCCTCCGAAGGACGGCGTCTGGACGTTTTGCTGCCGACGTACGGTCGGGAGCGGCTCCATTCCGTTGCGCTTGATGACGAGAAATCATGGAGGTACAAGGCAAACGGTTGCCGCCTGGAAACGTGAGAATCGATGTCTCTACGGTAGGCGTAAGATTTCTTGAGGTTGTAGTGCCTAGCCGCAGCTTCGACCGCGGATATCCAGAACAATCTTGTCGCAACTGCTGTCATGGCGAATGAAAGAGTACCGGCTATCTTGATTACAAAGGACTCAGAGAGGATAATCGCAAACAGTGATGCGACAGCAGCTACAAACGACACTGCAAACTTCCACAGCTGCGTCATTCCCTCGGAGCTTAGACCCTGGAGACGTATCGTTTGGTCGCAAGGCAATGCGCGATCGTCTTGACGCGCAGAATGAGGAATTTCAGCAGCCCGCTCAGCTTCTTCACGGTCCTCTCGACGACGCATGCTCCGATCTTCTAGCAAGATGTCAGCGATGGCGTGGCCAACGTAGCCCAAAAAAAGAAGAGCGCCGATTAGAAGTCGCTCTTTGTGAATGAACTTAGATACTCCAGAGGGCTCAATCGTCGAAGGCAGAGGCGCGATCATGAGTGCAATGTATGCCACAATAGCACCCTTCAGTATTTGGCCATATGTCTTCACATGTGCTCCTCCTTGTCACGGCAATTGAGCAGCAGATTATCTTGAAGAGGGGCCGGATTAAAGCTCCGAAGCGGGCGAGGAGAAGACCGTTGCTGCTCAAAGCAAGGTACTGCCCAGCGTCAAGCCCCAACCCCATGAACCGTGATCACATACCTCGGGCTATCACTCACCGATGCCATACGGTCTCATTTATACCTCAAATTAGCCTATGCTGGCCCGAAGTTGTCCAGAAGTCGGCTTCGCGGACCCGAAGCCCGTTTCTCGATAACCACGTGTAGCGACAACACGTCTAGAGTTGTTTTCTCACCTGCAAAATTGTGCTGCGCATTGTTCGCAGGATCGCAGAACCCTGTTCTTTTCCGTACCCTTCCTGGGAGTGGGGTCAAATCTCGATAATCATGTCCTCGAGGCGAGTCGGGTACGAATTCAGAACCTCGCCTTTGTTTTTGCGGACCACGACGGTGTCACACTGACGGAATCCACCCCAGTCGGGATCGTAGACGCCCGGTTCGCAGCTAAACGTCATTCCCTCTTTCAGGACCGTTTTATCGCCCTCGGCGATCCAGGGAGCTTCGTGCCCTTCGAGCCCGATGCCGTGGCCGGTGCGATGTTTGAGGAACTTCTCGAATCCGGCCTTGCGGATCTGATCAAGACTCAACTTGTCGACCTCTTCAGCGATGGCGCCTTCTTTCATGTTCTCGACTCCGGTATCGTGCGCGGCGAGCATCGCGTCGAAGAGACGCTTGGCATAGTCGGTCGGCTTGCCGATCGAAAAGGACCGTTCGCATTCCACCGCGTACCCACCGACCTGACAGGTATAGCTGAGAATCAATGCGTCTCCTTTCTTCAGCCGGTCTTTACTCGGAACAGCATGTGGAAAGGCTGAGCGTTTGCCGAAGGGCACAAGGCCACCGAAAGGCGGGTCGATGCTAACGCCCACCACATCCTTCAACTCGGAACCCATCTTGTCGGCCAGTGCGTCGGCCGCCGCCTTGAGGATCTCATCTTCAGTGACGTTTCCATGGCTTTGTACAAAACTCCGGCCGGCCCCGATGGAGAAGTCATTGAAGTACATCCCGCGACGCATAATGTTGATTTCGTCGTCGTCCTTGACCCAGCGCATGGTCTCAATGAGGTCGCCGGCATCGATGATCTGCGCGTCCGGGGCGCCGAGTTTTATTTGCGTTAGGCGGCTCGGAGCAGCCTCCTCGATCCCGATGCGGCCTTTTCCAAAACCACGTTTGGCGACTCGTTCGAAAATCCAGCGGTAGCGGTTCAGAGGACCCGGATAATCAAAGTAAGATTCGAAGTCCTTGACCCACCATAGCTTGACCTGGTCAGACTCAAGCGCGGGCACAAAAAGCGCCGGCTCTCCCGACTTCGGGATCAACGCTCCCAGGGGCCGCTCCGTCGAGAGGTGAAAATATCCTGTGGCGTAGATGACGTTGACGGCACGAAGCAGCACGAGTGCATCAAGCTTACGGCGCGCCATTTCCTGCTGCACTTGCCCGATCTTGCGCCGGTACCACTCCTGTGGCAGGCGATCGGGAAGATCGGCGCCCGCCATCAATGCTGAAATTCTGAAATTGCGGGTGTGGCCATAGGATTGGAGTCGCGAGGTGAGAGTCAGCGCCGCGGCTCCGGCGGCAGTGCGAAGAAACGTACGTCGACCGGCGGGATCCATAGCAGCTCCATCACTGGGATCGAAATCGAAACATCTTAGCGCAAGACAGGCTTCTTGGGTGGCAAGCGTTCATTCATCGACAGCGTCGGGCATCTTTCGAAAAAGTTTAGGCCACCACCCCTTCAAAGTTCCGGGCTGGTTACATGCACGGGCTACTGCTTAGAACGTTTCGAGTCCCGCCAAGAAATCGAAAAAGCTGACCGGGAGTTAATAACGGGGCGTACGGAAGTTATTCCGGGCCAGAAGTCGGTTTCGGGGAAGTCTGCCGCTCACAGTCGCTGAGATTCCTCGCGAGCGACGTGTTAACCGGAAGCTAGCTCTTTCGGCGATGCATTCCTCGTTCTCCAGAGCGTCGTCTATAGCCACTTCTCTACCCCGCCATGTTGCGAACAGGTGCCTCGTCAACTCTTGCTGATTGATTGCAACGATGTAGATTATGTTAAGAGTGTCATCCGACGAAAGATCTTACGCACTTCCGTAACGGTGTGTATGATCAGGGGACCGTAGGCTACCCTCGGTAATGTTGGCGTGAGCCTCAATGTGTGGACGGGCTGGGTACGGCATGGAATTACAAGCGCAACAAATGCGCGCGGAAGTGGACAACGCCGAAACTAGAGCGCGCGATCTCATACTGTCTTTGCCAGAGCGCAATATTCCGGTTCTGCGAAGTTTCTTGTTTTTCTTTGCAGCACTCCTTTGCATTTATTTGCCGCTTCATTTCATCGTTCATTACGACGCGCCATCCTTATTATTGTTCGCAGGTATTTTTTGTGGAGCACTCCTGTTTCATGAGGGGAGGCGATACTGGCGATGTAGCGTGCAAGGCGCAATTAGGAAAGATCAGCGCCCCATCGTGCTACTGTGCAGGCCGTTTAAGGTTGACAGATATTCGCGTTTCCCATTGGTTGAGATAGGTTGAGATAATCGGCAACGCGATAGTTGGGTTAACGATTCTTAGGTATTTTCGCCAAGCAAGAAGGCCAGGTTCTATCGAAGAATATATTGAACCCGTGGTTAGGCAGGTCGGCCCATTTGTCGCCATTGGAAGTCCGATGGAGCGCATTCCAAGGCTCGGAGCCCATCGGTTGCACTGCTCAGAAGATCAGTGGCAGGCTACATTCGAGAGGTTGGCTGATGGGGCTTCGTTAATATTGGCACTAGCACCAACCAGCGATTACGCATATTGGGAGATCCAGCAAGTCATCGCACGGGGTGCTCTTCAGAAACTCTTTATCGCCTTCGGTTCGGTTGATTGGCCTCCGCGTCCGTATGGCACGTTTAAGCAGGCAACAGCACTGCTCTTTCCACATCCGCTACCTGAGCGTCTTGGATCGGATTGCGTCCTGCATTTCAGTTTTAGCGGAGTGCCAGTTGTCACATCTGCTAAACGCAGGTTGCGCGAGCGTCTATATGAAGATCCGCTGGCTGACGCAATGTGGAGGGCTCTCAAAGCATCTAGCTTCGCGGTTAAAGCTCCTAAATGGACCCCGCGGGTTGCAATGTTTCTTGGACTGTTCCTGGTGTTGCTCGCCTTGACCCCATTCCTCTATTTGTTGTTCTTAGTCTTCTTTTCGCATGCTTAACATCTTGACGGACAGCGGTTTGGCTCATTAGGCTGCCTCTCCGACGGCGCTCTCCAACCCCAGCCGGACAATTGAGTGTGATCGTGATTTTGAAACAGCGATTCGAATTGCATACGCTGTTGCCCCCAAGCGCTCTGTGTGATGTTGCCACTGGCAGCAATACTACATCGCGCCGAGGGTCACTTCCAGCGCAGTCGCCCGGAACCAGGATCAACCGCACCCTCCAGCGGCCTCGCGCAGGCGATAAGAAAAGTGGCCTGTGTAACGGACTAAACAAATCACGCGACAAACAAACTTGGACTTTACGCCCCCTGAATAACAGCCTGCGTCACGTACGCTAAACACGAATCACCGACGCGGTCCCAGTCGGCTGAATCCCTGATTTTTCTGAGTTCTGGCTTGTCTTTGACCTGGTCGATGATGGCCTGTATCTCTCGCCTACGTATCGGAGCTTTCTGAACAGCATCGGCAGTGCGCTTGGCGACGGTGCGAACTAGCCGGGCAAAGGCTTCTCCGCTTGCATTTGATGGGCAAGAACAGAGGAAGGGTCGGGCGCAGGAGGGACATTCTTCATCGCTTGTTCGGAGCTGCATCCAGACACTTTTGCCACGAGATCCGCATCTTCGATTTGCTGGCGAAGGCCATTTGCCACGCTCTCCACCGGGAAGTAGTCAAATAAATTGTCGTTCTCGAACAGCGCCTTGAACAGTAATTCCGATTGTCGGGTTCTCTCATTTCCGATTCTCCTGCGCGGTCGTTATGTGATTCACCTCCGCAGACCGATGAGCGAGGTGGTCCACCTTCTTCACCGGGCTTTCTTTATGGTCGCTGTGCCGCCTTGGCGTCGTGATTCGCGACTAATCAATCGATAAAATCTCTCACGCGTGCACGCTCTGACTCTGGCCATGTGTTTGGATCGTGCGCCAGGGCTAATGTGTCTTTGCGTTCTGCTTTCGATTCCGCTCTTCGGGCGATTTCGCATTCACAGCGGAGTTGTGCACTCAATGCGCTTACCTGTGATTTCGTGTCGCCTTGCAAACCGGCTGCAGTATACGTTTCGTGCGCCCGACGCAAGAGAATTCGCAGGCGCTCGTCGCTGAGTTCAACCGGATTGTTAGACGTGGGTTCTTCGGAACCGTCCGCTGCGACGTGCACCAGATGAGATTCAATCAGCTGGCGTCTCCGAGTAGAGGAGACTCGGTGAGCTGTAGGCTTCCCTTGGCTTCTTTCCACCGTTTCCGGCTTCGTGCGCGTTTAGGTCCACCATGGCCCACCGAGGCCTCCGCCGGGTAGGGCGGTGGCGCGGACCGGGCTTGTTGGGATAGAACTAGGGCGCGCCAGTTGTAGGCGGGGGGTTACCAGCCTCGCCCTTTCGGTTGCGAGGTGGGTGCACATTCCCGCCATGACCACGTTTCCCGAGGCCCCCCTATAATGCCGGACGGCCGAGTTTCTCAGGTCCGGTTTGAAACCTTGGCATGTCGTCAGTGAGCCTTCCCACATCGTCGCGAAGTTCAAGCGCTGGTACGCATACGGTCCGCCTTCAACGGGTTTGCTCACCGCTTCGTCCCTAGCCCTGGCTACGGTTTGGTGTGCCCGGTTTTATCAAGCCGAGCCCGCGCCCGTCGTAGGAACCACCAAGCGTCCAGAGTCCCTTTGCCTGATGTTGGCGTTACCTTCATCAGAGAGCCGTACCCACCGACTCTTCCGAGGACATTACTCCCCGTTCATCGCTCTTACGGACTCATTCGCCAATCCAGTGTGGCTCTCGCCGGCTTCGGCATTGCGCCTCGCTCGACGAGTCTGTGCAGGTTGCTACCAGCCCCTGCTGCCACCTGGATCTTCCTGACGTTATTCTGCGAATCTTTCCTGAGATGCCTGAGCCCATACCCCGGCGGTCGGCTGAGTGCATTTGCCTGGTTCTTCCTCAGCCTTCATCGGCTTTCCTCATCATACGATTGAGTCAGCTTCCCGCTTTCCTTCCGCGAACACGACTTTCCACGGGTCGGCTTACGAGGCTGCAGCTATTTCGTTATGTTCACGCCTCCCAGTTTGCTCGCCTCCCAGATCGTTCCTACCGCTGCAAGTTTCCTCGCAGGGCAGCCGAGGCTTTTAAACACAGCGTCTTAAGTAATTGCGCATAGTCTGCGGAGGACATCGTTGCGCGTGGACCAGGTTGCGAACTCGGATTCAACCGCGCCGATGACGTCTTGGAGATGGTCGAAGTAGCGATTGTGCAG
>Ga0307476_10001182_pt1 | contig 16471 bp, 11 predicted proteins | sample atmos_gasesECM2C_2_FD_203314 | JGI IMG/M metagenome (GOLD analysis project Ga0307476, IMG submission 203314) | Hardwood forest soil microbial communities from Morgan-Monroe State Forest, Indiana, United States - atmos_gasesECM2C_05 | ecosystem: Environmental > Terrestrial > Soil > Temperate... | reverse complement strand
TGATCGCAGTGAATACGCCGTACTATGCGATCTCCAGTGGGCATGGCGAGATCAACATAGACGGCGTGGTCCCCGGCCGCTACGAGATGCACGTCTTCCATTCTTCGGTTTCGCCGGAGGCGCTGCACGCCGCCGAACGGGAAATCACGGTGAGTCCGGGCGAGACCTCCCTCGGAGCGTTCACCCTGGCTGAATCGAATCTCGAACTGGCACACAAGAACAAATACGGCCGCGATTATGATCCCCCGGATCCTGACAGCCCGGCGTATGCGCGACCCTGATCGCGGCGCTTCACGAACCCTCATAAGTAAGAAAGGGCGTGCCGTTTAGCACGCCCTCCCGCCTCTGACCTTCACTTCACTTACAACCTTGCTGGCAAATCTGTGATTTAGTGGTGACCTCCGCCGCCCGCATGACCGCCTCCACCCGAGGAATGACTGGCACCTCCGGAGCTGGGAGCGCTGTGAGAAGCGCCTCCGCTATAGCCGCCACCATGACTGCCGCCGTAGTTTGGCGCACCGTGGTAGCCACCATAGCTTCCGGAAGACCGTGGCTGAACAATCGGCTGCCTCATGTTGAGCTGCGGACGCGAAGTAGCACCGCGTTCGTAGCTGCTCGAACCGGATTCGCGTGAGTAGCTGGAATTCGGCGCAGTCCGATTCCAATAGCTGCCGCCGTCGCCCCTCAAAGTGTCAGCGGCGCTCGCGGCGCGACCCGCCGACTCGCTGCTCTGCGAAGGCGGCGTGAAAGTCTTCCACTCACTGCGGTTCGGTTCGCCCCGGGTGGATGACGCTTGTTCCCCACGATTCGCGGAAGACATCGGTTCCGTCGAGCCGCGACTTCCATTCTCATTCGCGGCAGCCGGGTTTCCCGCACTCCGTGTCACGCCACTGTTCATTTCCCTGCCGGGCGCAGTTGTACCGACGCTCTGCTTCCCGACTCCGGCCGCCGACGCACTTCGAGACTCCGTAGAACCCGGACCCGTCGCGCGTGCGCCAGCCGCTACTGGCGAAAAGTGGCTCTGCTGCATGGACTGCTGCAGATGCGCGGTTTGCTGTTGGAACGATTCCGGGCGAGATGTGCTCTGCGTGCCAAAGAAATGCTGCGAGGCGTTGTTATGAATCGTGGAGGCAGCCGCCGCTCGCCCGCTCGCCGAGAGACTGGCGCGCGTGGGCACCACCGGCAGATTGCCGGTCATCATGCGAGCCCCGCTTAACTGCGCGTGGGTAGCCGCTACCGCCGTGGTTCGGCCGGCGCCAAATCTTCCTGCGCCCACTGTCGAGAGCGCGCCTCCGATGTGCGCATCGTTGATGCGCGCCACGTTCGAGAATCGCGTGCCTGCGTGCAGCGGCCCGATCCCGCCAAAGCGGTTCAGCCTGTCAAACCGGTTGAAACCGACCACGCCGAACCGTCCACCATATCCACCCCACCACGGGAAGAAGCGGTCACATGGCCCAAGCGGCAACCAGCCGAAGCCGCCCCATCCGCCCCACCCAAAACCGAAACCTAAGCCCCAACCACCGCCGAATCCGAAGAACGACACATAAGCCGGCGCCCAGAACGGACGATAGAAGCCGCCACCCCACACCGGTCCCGGCCACCACGCCCACGAATTGCCGTACCACATCCAGCGCCCGTAGTGATACGGCGCCCAGCCCCAAGGCTCATAGCCAACCCAGGTCCAACCGTAGTAAGGCTCCCAAACCCAGTTCCCATCACGATACGGAACCCAGCCATCCGGTTCATTCGGAACCCAGACTTGTCCGTAGTCCGGTGCGTCTTCCCACGTTCCATTGGCGTCCAGATCTTCCGACCCAACGTAATACTTATTTGTGTGATGCCACGCCGCTGCTTCGTGAATCATGCGATCGCGATCGGTGTTCCACCGGTCCCAGTCATCCCGCTCAGGAGCCGGAGTAATCTTGTACTTCGCATCGGCGCCGGAACCGCGCACCGTCGCCATGTCACCTACCTTAATGTCGGCAATGCCCTGAGGCGTTGAGATCTGTGCTTCGCCTTTGCGTACGATGATGATGGAGTCCCCGTCGGGCCGCACTTCAATGCGGAACACGCCATCTTTGTGTGCGGGATGTACCGCGACGTTGGGCGTATCGATCTCCGGTTCAGTCTCACCCTCGCCAAAAATGGAGTAATTGGCCAAACCTTGCCCAAGCTGAATCTGGACGTACTTCTGGGTAAAGTTTGCGATGGTGGCTTGCGCATTCGCTCCCAGTCGAAGAATGTTTGCGTAATCGAGCTGCACCTCCGCTCGCGAGCCGGCTCCAGTTGAAACCTTGTCGCCGTTGACCACGGGCTGATTCAATACGGCGGCCGACCAGGTGCCCGAATCTCCGCGCTGCGTCGACACTTCGCCATGAGTCATGCTGATCCGGCCGACGCCTTGATCGGTCCTGGCCGGACCTTCGCCCGAAGGTCCGCCGGGCTGAGCTTCCTCTCCGAGTTGAGGAGGCTGACCGGCTTGGGGTGGCCCCGGTTGGGGCGGTTGTCCGGCCTGAGGCGGCTGCGCGGGCTGGCCTTGTCCCATCTCCATCGGCGCACTGGGTTGCTCCGAGGGACCAAGGCCCTCCTGAGTAGTTTGCGCCTGGGCGCTGATCGAGAACGCAACAGCCAGCGCGAGCGTTAGGACTGTCAAACTCGCTATAAACCGGTCTTTCATCACCCACCTCTTCCGAAACCGAAACCCACATTTACCTAAACCCCAGGTTCGAGGGATCAACGTGTTATAGAAAGAAGCAACTGCCATGCCAAACGGGGGAAGGTACGGAGTCTCGTAACTGTTTTGTTTTCAGATTGTAAGACGCGAGTCTTCGGCAGGAAGCGACGGAAAATCCCATGCTGGTGGCCGCCCTGAGCCAAGGTGGTTCTTTTCGGCCAACCTCGACCCCATTCGATTCGCGAAGTGTCGATCGTTTGTGTAACTTGACCAGCATTCGGCTTGGCGCTTACTCGCGGCAGCCGTGCGCAAACTTGAAAGGATCACTAGACCAACAATCGCGCGAAATCGACAGTAATTGTTACGTTTCCCTCTCCCCCTCATCCGCAATCCCGATCTTCGACAGCCGGTAGCGCAGCGCATTCCTCGATAGCCCCAGCAAACGCGCCGCCTGACTTTTATTTCCATTCGCGCGCCGTAGCGCCTCGCGAATCATTTCATCTTCCCAGTGTTCGAGAGTCATGCCCTCAGGAAGAAATCCACCGGCGCCGTTCGGCGTCTTAGCCGGACGCACGTCCAGATGAATATCACCCGCCTCGAGCACCGTGCCCTTGGCCAGCGCGCAAGCCCGCTCGATAATGTTCTGCAACTCGCGAACATTCCCCGGCCAGTGATAACTCACCAGAATCTGCATTGCCTCGGGCGAAATACTCTTCACCTGCTTGCCGGAATCTCCAGCAAAGCGCGAGATGAAAAGATTCACGAGATCCGGAATGTCTTCCTTGCGCTGGCGCAGAGGCGCAATGTCGATGGGAACAACATTCAAGCGATAGTAAAGATCCTCCCGAAATGTTCCCTGCTCCAGCGCTTCGCGCAGATCGCGATTCGTGGCTGCGATCAGCCGGACATCCACTTTCACAGTTCGCGTGCCTCCCAGCCGCTCAAATTCGCGCTCTTGCAGCACGCGCAACAGCTTTACCTGGATCGCCGGCGGCACATCTCCGATTTCGTCCAGAAACAAGGTACCCTTGTCCGCCAACTCAAACTTGCCTGGCTTGCTCGCGTTTGCGCCCGTGAACGCGCCCTTCTCATAGCCAAACAATTCGCTCTCCAGAAGATTCTCCGGAATTGCGCTGCTGTTGATCTTGATGAAAGGTCCCGAAGCCCGCCGCGACTTCTCGTGAATTGCGCGTGCGATCAAGTCCTTGCCCACGCCGCTCTCCCCACCGAGCAGCACCGTCGAATTCGTCGGAGCCACGCGGTCCACTGTTGCCAGCACTTCCTGCATCTTCACACTGCGAGCGACAACATTGGGATGGGCATAGCGCTTGCCCAGCGCCTCGCGCAGCGATCGGTTCTCCTCGCGCAGGTTGCGGACATCCAGTTCTTTCCTGATCACCATCCGCATCTCGGTCAGCGAAAACGGTTTCAGCACATAATCGCTGGCCCCGGCCTTCATCGCTTCCACCGCCGTCTCCACGGTCCCGAAAGCCGTCATCACCACCACCGGTAACGCCGCATTCTGCCGCTTGATCGCCTGCAGGAACTCGAGACCGTTCATCCCGGGCAGCTTTAGATCCGTCACTATCAGATCAACCGCGTTCTCGCGCAGAAGTTTCAGCCCAGCTTCGGCATCTCCCGCGGAAAACGTCGTAAAGCCGTCCTCGCCGAGGTTCAATTCGAGCAGGCGGCGCATCTTGGCCTCGTCTTCGACAATCAGAATGGTTGGCATATTGTTAGCGGAGGTCGCGGCTCCTTCGACCCCAGATAGCCTAACTCTTGCGCGCTGGTACTTCATTTAACTTAAGATGCTTGCGCCTCGCTCGTCTCCACGCCCGCAGGAAAAAACATCACGAAGCGAGCGCCATGCCGATCACTATCTTCCCTGCCCTCCTCAACTCGAATAGTTCCGTGATGGCCGTCGATGATCCTGGACACGATTGATAGCCCCAGCCCCACACCAGTTTTTTTCGTAGTCACGAACGGATTGAAGACTTGCTCCCGCAGTTCTGCTGGGATTCCTGGCCCTGTGTCTTCAATCCGCACCTCGACTCCGTCCCGATTCGCGCTCTTTGCACTCGCCGCTGTCACCCGCAATGTTCCGCCTCCGCTGCCCATCGCATCATAAGCATTCTGAATCAGATTCACGAACGCTTGCTCGCTAAGACTCTCATCCAAGGGAACCATGGGCAAGTTCGGCTCGTACTGCCGCTCCACACGCACCAGGTCTTCATCCTTCCGCGTCAAAGATAAAGCCACAGAATGGAGCGCCCGATCCAGCACTGCAGTAATTTCCTGCGGTGACAGCTCGGCATGCAGCGGCCGGGCAAAATCCAGGAACCGCGTCACCAGAGCGCTCAAGCGGTTGGTCTCACTTGATATGTAACCCGCCAGTTCGCTGGCCAAAGGATTCGATTCCCCCAGCTTCTGATGCAACATCTCCGCCGACCCCTTGATCACTCCCAGGGGATTGCGAATCTCGTGTGCGAGCCCGGCCGACATCTGCCCCAAAGCCGCCAGCCGCTCTGAACGTCGCGCTTCCTCCTGAGCTTGCTCCAGCTTGCGGTTGGTCTCAGCCAGCGCTTCGCTCAATTCCTGATAACGCTTGATCTGGCTGCGATTCTCCACCACGAACCGGTTCACCACCATCGCTGCGAGAAAAAAGAAGAGAATGCGGATCGCCAGGATTTCATAACCCTCTCTCGTCATTTCATAATCCTGCAGCGCAGGATAAAGGTACGAACAGTAAGCGGCAGAGGCCAGCGCCGTCCACAATAGCGTCGACACGGGACTGAAGTATTCCGCCGCGGTGACTGCGGGGACAAAATAAATCGGCCAATAAGCGCTGTTAATTCCAATCTCTCCGGTGTGATCGATCAGGATCGTGGACAGCGCGATCTTACAAAGAACAACGCAAATTGGACCGCGTCTCGGCCAGCGTCGCACCAACCTGCCCTCGGTCAGCTGCACGATTCCAATCGCCAGCAGCGTGAGCTGTTTGTGGATCTCCCGCACCGGCGGCAGCACCGCCAAGCCGGCGAGAAACAACAGCCAGAGAACGTCCATCCAGTTGATTGCGGGACGATTCTGTTCTGTATTCATTGGCTGGCTCATGGCAGGACCCGGAAAAACGACTGCGCCGGGAGCGGGTTGGTTGCCCGGCTTCCCGGCGCTATCGTGATCTGGTTGACTTTACTTCGAACCCCTGGAGCGTTCCGCCGCATGCGAATCTATCAGACCGCAGGCGGCCAGTTCGCGTCAATGTCCTTTCTTGGGCGGAGGAGCGCTTTCCGGCTTTGGGGCGGCCTGATGCGATGTCGGTTGCGGAGTTTGCTGCCGCTGCGGCGACGGCCACGCAGGTTTCACCTGAGGCTCGCTAGTCGCTCGAACCGGTGCAACCGGCTGGGCCGAGGAATGCAACCCCTGCTGCGTTCGCTGCTGTGTCGCTTGCTGCGGCGAACGCGAGGGGGACGATTGCACATTCCGGTTCCCTGGACTCTGCTGCAGGCTCGTCTGGCGCTCCGGCACGGCAGTCCCTTGCTCCTCCCACACGCGAGGCTGTGTTTTTGCCGGACTGCCTTCTATCTCGGTCACTCCCCCAGTATGGAAGCCGGCCTGCGTCGGAGATGGCATCGGGCGCGTCACGGGAACCGGCCGCCCCGGCGGTTGCTGATGCACCAGTCCTTGTCCCATCGAGTTTCGTCCCGCCGACGCTGATCCGATCGAGGCTGATCCGATCGAGGCTCCGGTCGTCCCCAACCCAATCGAGCGCGGCAGTTGAGCCGGCGTACGCAGCGCCACGACCGGACGACTCATCATCGCGACTGGCGGCTTGTTTGCCACTGGCCGGCCCGCACCAAACAAGCTGCTTCGAGCCGGCTCAACCGCAAGCGCGTTCGAGACGGGCGCGGCTGCAAGCTCTCTCGACGGAACCGGCATCACATTTCTGGCCACGGACCGGCCATTTACGAACGTCTCTTGTGAAACTACGGTGACCCCTCCACTCACATTCCGATTTGCATAAGTGACGTTGCTGAAGTCCCGGTTCACTACCACTGCGTTGTAGACACTGGTGACTCTGGTGACATTCACTGCAGTGTTCGTGACGTTCACGCTGTTTATGTACCCGCGACTGACGCGATAGCCCGGAATAAAAACTTCGCCCGGAGCCAGCGGGAACCAAGCCACTCCCACGCCAGCCGAGAAATGAAATCCCGGCCCACCGCCGGCCCAACTCACCAGCGCGGGCGCGTAGACTGGCCGCACCATGCTCGGTCCCGGCACCCACATCCAACCGGTCGCGGAGAAAGCCCAACGTCCATAGTGGAAGGGGGCAAATCCCCAGGGCTCATCCTCCACCCAGGTCCAGCCCCACGGCGCCACCCAAGTCCAACTTCCGTAGCGGTAAGGGGCCCATCCGGGCACCAGGGCGGTCGGCCGCCAGACCATGCCGTAGTCGGCAACATAGGACCAGTCGCCATACTGATCGAGGTCTTCGTATCCGGTCATGTCGCGCGAAACGTAGTTTGCCGCATCGGAGCGATCCTCATTCTGGTCGCGATCCTGCGCCCAGCTATCAAGTCCATCCTGATTGGGAATGTCTCCAGCGGCGTACTTCACTTGGTCCTTCTCGCTGCTCGTAAATCTGGCGTGCTGGTTTGCCCCCATGCTGTACGTGTTGCCCCCACCGGTGGCCTCGCCGCGCCCGCGCCACACAGTCAGTTCGGTTCGGCTGCCGTCTGCATCCACATCCATGCGGTAGTCCCCGGGCTGCATCACCACAAACGCCACGTTCGGTGTATCGATTTCATACGAGTCCTGGTTGTCTACATGACGGACCATCACAATCAAGGAGCCTTGCACCAGACGAATCTGCGCCGCTCGGTCGCTCACCTCGAGCAACGTAATCCCAGTCTTAGGACCCAGGCGCAGTGCGGTCGATCCAATGTGCAGCTCAGCCCGCGAATTTTCGTCCGCCCAAAGATTGTCGCCGGTCACCAAAGGACGATTGAGCTCGCTACTGACCCAGTCGTTCTCACCGCTCGGCTGAAACGATACCGCCCCCTCCATGTAATTCAGCCGGGCTACGCGGCTGGGAGGATCCGGCTCGTTGGCATTCTGCGCGTCATTTTGCGAGTTCTGGGAGGTTTGCGCGTCAGGAGCGACCAGCGCATCCTGCGCCATTGCCCCAAGCGGCTGTAACAAGAGTGCCAGACTCACCAGCACCACTGCCCAAGCCCACGACTGCCTGATTCTCTTCATATGCTCCCCAATGGATTCCGAGCGTGTTTGCCCCGATCGTATCCACACCTCTATGGACACGACAGATACCTTTAGTTTCTTGGCTGGGATGGTCTTGCGGGGTCGGGGTTGGCCGAGATCAGGCGGGATAACGAATCGGTTTCGAAAGTAACTTCAGTGGGTTACTGGCGGTTTCGGCGAGATCTCATCCAAAGTGAGATTCAATTCCAGCACATTGACCCGCCGCTCGCCCAGAAATCCGAACTGCCGCGACTCGGTATGCTGCCTAACCGCTTCGCGAACAACATCCTCGTTCATTCCGCGTTCTTTTGCGATGCGCGGCACCTGGAATTCGGCCGCCTCGGGTGAGATGTGAGGGTCAAGTCCGGATCCTGACGTCGTCAGCAAATCCATTGGGATTGCAGTCGCGGGATTCTCCGCCTGCAAGCGATCGGCATCGCCCTGCACACGCGCGACGAGAGATTGATTGGTTGGTCCAAGATTCGATCCCCCGGAACTGCTGGCATCGTATCCGGTTCCGGCGCTAGACGGACGCGAATGGAAATAACCACGCGAAGAGAATGACTGTCCGATCAATCGCGATCCCACCAGCTTGCCATTCCGCGTCACCAACTCTCCGTTGGCCTGTCTGGGAAACAACACCTGCGCCAATCCAGCAATCAAGAGCGGAAACAACAAACCAAACAACACAGTCGTCACCAGCGTCATGAGCACAGCTGTGATCAGATTCTTCTTCATAGTCGCCTCTACGCCAACCCAGCCCGCACAATCAGCAAATCAATCAGCTTAATCCCAATAAACGGCACGATCACTCCGCCCAAGCCATATACCAGCAGATTTCGGCGCAGTAGCACTGCCGCCCCTTGCGGAACATATTTCACGCCGCGCAGCGCCAGGGGAATCAGTGCCACGATGATCAACGCATTAAAAATAACCGCCGACAAGATCGCCGACTGCGGCGTGGCTAGCCGCATCACGTTGAGAGCCTGCAAGACCGGAAATGTTCCGGCAAACATTGCGGGAATGATGGCGAAATACTTAGCCACATCATTCGCAATCGAAAATGTAGTCAGCGCGCCTCGCGTCATCAGCAACTGCTTTCCGATTTCCACGATCTCAATCAGCTTGGTGGGATTCGAATCCAAATCCACCATGTTGCCGGCTTCTTTCGCCGCCTGCGTGCCTGTATTCATGGCGACGCCCACATCGGCCTGCGCCAGCGCCGGCGCGTCATTCGTGCCGTCACCGGTCATGGCAACCAGTTTGCCCTGCCCTTGTTCGCGGCGAATCAAATCCAGCTTGTCTTTCGGAGTTGCTTGCGCGAGGAAGTCATCCACGCCGGCCTCCGTCGCAATTGCCGCCGCGGTCAACGGATTATCCCCCGTGATCATCACCGTTTTGATTCCCATCGCGCGTAGTTGATCAAAACGCTGCCGCATCCCGCCTTTCACAATATCTTTCAGTTGAATCACTCCCAGAGCGCGGCCATTCTCCGCCACGACCAGCGGCGTGCCTCCGGAACGCGAAATTGTGTCCACCGCAACCCGCACTTCCGCTGGGAGCGAACTGCCCTGATCCTCCAGATATTTGGCAACTGCATCCGTTGCGCCTTTTCGAATCGCGCGACCATCCAGATTCACACCCGACATGCGAGTCATCGCGCTGAAGGGAATAAACTCGGCATCGTGCGAACTCATCTCGCGTCCGCGCAACCCGTACTTCTCTTTGGCCAACACTACAATCGAGCGTCCCTCGGGAGTTTCGTCAGCCAGCGAAGAGAGCTGGGCCGAATCCGCGAGCATGGCCTCGGTAACCCCCGGCGCAGTCACGAACTCCGTGGCCTGGCGGTTGCCCAGTGTGATGGTCCCGGTCTTGTCGAGGAGCAAGGTATTCACGTCGCCCGCGGCCTCAACCGCGCGCCCCGACATAGCCAGCACGTTGTGCTGCACGAGTCGATCCATGCCGGCTATGCCGATCGCAGAAAGCAATCCGCCAATCGTGGTCGGGATCAGGCACACCAATAAAGACACCAGCACAAACACGGTCTGCGGCGCTCCGGCATAGATTGCAAACGGCTGCAAGGTAACCACGGCCAGAAGAAACACAATCGTGAGCCCAGCCAGCAAAATATTCAGCGCAATTTCATTCGGGGTCTTCTGGCGCTCCGCGCCTTCCACCAGCGCAATCATGCGATCGAGAAAGGTTTCGCCGGGATTCGAAGTGATCTTCACCTTCACCCAGTCTGAGAGCACCCGTGTTCCGCCGGTCACCGCCGAGCGGTCGCCGCCGGCTTCGCGAATCACGGGTGCCGATTCTCCCGTAATTGCCGACTCGTCCACCGACGCTACGCCTTCCACGATCTCACCATCGCCCGGGACAAACTCGCCCGCCTCCACCAGACACATGTCTCCCGAACGCAATTTCGAGCCGGGAACCGTCTCCGTCTTTCCGTCGGGAAGCAGACGGTTCGCCATCGTCTCGGCTTTCGCACGCCGTAACGCATCGGCTTGCGCCTTGCCGCGCCCTTCCGCCATGGCTTCGGCAAAGTTGGCAAACAATACGGTGAACCACAGCCACAGCGTGATCTGCAGATTGAATCCGAACCCGCCGTGCGCTCTCTCCAGAATGAGCAGGACGGTGGTCACCACGCTGCCCACTTCCACCACGAACATCACCGGATTGCGCATCATGGTCACGGGATGCAGCTTAACTATCGAATCCCACGCCGCACGGCGCACGATCTTCACGTCCCACAGACTGCGTTTTGATTTCTTGCTTGCCATGTTTAACCTAGAAAGCCCGCCTAAAATGTTTTGCCCGCCATCATCAGCAGGTGTTCGAGAACTGGCCCCAGACTGAGGGCCGGGAAAAATGTCAACGCTCCCACGATCACCACAACGCCGATCAGCAAAACCGTAAACAACGGTCCGGTTACAGGAAAAGTGCCCAGTGTCGCCGGAGTCTGTTTCTTTCCCGCGAGATTGCCGGCAATCGCCAGCATCGGCAGAATCATCATGAAGCGCCCCAGCAGCATGGCGATGCCCAGCGACGTGTTGTACCAGGGAGTATTTCCGCTAAATCCGTTGAAACCCGAACCGTTGTTGGCCACGGAGGACGTAAACGCATAAAGCACCTGGCTGAATCCGTGCGGCCCCGCATTCGATATGGCGGAAGTGCCAAAGCTATAGAGAACCGAAATCGCCGTGAACACCAGAATCGCCAGTGGAAAGATCAGTACAACCAGCATCGCCATCTTCACGTCGTAGGCTTCGATCTTCTTGCCCAGATACTCCGGCGTGCGTCCCACCATCAATCCGGCGATGAAGACGGAAAGAATGACGAAGACCAGCATTCCATACATCCCCGCACCCACACCGCCGAAGATCACCTCGCTCAACATCAAGTTGATCATCGGAACCATTCCGCCTAGCGGCGTGAACGAATCATGCATCGAGTTGACTGCGCCGCAACTCGTGTCGGTAGTCACGGTAGCGAACAGTGCCGAGTTCGCCACGCCGAATCGCACTTCTTTCCCTTCCAGGTTGCCCACGGTTTGTGGAGTAGCAGCCGGATGTTGCGAGCTATGCTGCGCCGCAGCCGTTACTAACGGATTCCCCCGCGCCTCGGCCCAATACGCGGTGCTCACTCCGGCCAAGAAAAGCAAAGCCATTGCCGACCACACGGCCCATCCGTGTCGTGGCGAGCCCGTCATCTTTCCCAACGTATATGTAAACGCCGAAGGAATCGCCAGGATGCAGAACATCTCCAGAAAGTTCGTGAACGGCGTGGGATTCTCGAAGGGATGTGCGCTGTTGGCGTTGAAGAAGCCACCGCCGTTCGTCCCCAGTTCTTTGATAATCTCCTGCGAAGCCGTAGGCCCTTGCGCGATCACCTGCTGACTTACCGTCAGCATCACCGGCTTACCGTCAGGCCCAGTCACAGGTTTTCCATCGGAGCCCAACTGCGGCGTCTGGTAGGGATCGAGCAGTTGCACCGTATCGTAAGGCTTCAAGTTCTGTACCACTCCCTGCGACACCAGCACCAACGCCCCCACTAGACACAACGGAGCCAGAATCCACAGCGTGCCGCGAACTAGATCCACCCAGAAGTTGCCGATAGTCTTTTGCTCGCGCCGTGTGATGCCGCGAATGAATGCGATCGCCAGTGCCATGCCGGCTGCAGCCGAAACCCAGTTGTGATATGCCAGACCCACCATCTGCGTCAGATAGCTCATGGTGGTTTCGGGCGAGTAATTCTGCCAGTTCGTGTTGGTCGTGAACGAAGCTGCGGTGTTGAACGCCAGAGCCGGAGGCACACCCGCCAGCTTTTGCGGATTCCACGGCAGCCACGCCCACTGCTGCACCCGCTGCAGCATATAAAGCAGGATCATGGAGACACCGCTGAATAAAAGCAGTGCCAGCGCGTACTCCTTCCAATCCGTCTCATGGTTCTCATCCACACCCGTAAGCTTGTAAAGAATGCGCTCCACCGGCCGCATCACCGGATCCAGCCAGGTGCGCTCCCGGCCAAACACCCGCGCCATAAAGCTACCCAGCGGCTTGGTGACCAGCAACACCACCAGCAGCAAAAAAAAGATTTGCAGCCATCCATTTGCCGTCATCAGAATTTCTCCGGCCGCAACATAGCGTAGACGAGATACACCAGCAGCCCGGCACAAATGATCAGCATAATGATCGGTTCAGAATTCATATCCCCTCAACGTACGCGCTCGCAAAAAACCACGTAAGCGAGCGATACCGCAAAAAACAGAATCGTCACCGCCAGAAATATCACGTCTTGCATCGCTAGCCCCTTCGGCCTTTAGAACTTGACCATGATCGCCATGTCGATAAACTGTTCATCTCGACGCAGGTCGGGAAACCATACGCTGCTGCCTTGTGCGCCGCAAGCCGCTTGGGCGCCGCTGAGGCTCTCTTGCATGGATGAATTCCCGTCGTTGCAGGCAAAGAACTGCGGAAATCCGTTGTTGGTAAACGGCACCCCGCCCGAACCCGGCGGCGTCACTCCACCCGGCCCCGACCAGTACGGCACACTGGCATGGCGATAGTCATATTCCCAGCGAAACGTAATGTACTGCCGGGGCATGTAGTCAAACGTGATCGACGAATCCCAGGCCTTGAATGGGTCCGAGGGATTCCCGGTAAAGTAGGGTGCATTGATCGCTGCCGACTCTGCCGTCTCTCCGTTGATAGGAGGGTCCAGAACCAGATAGCGTCCGGGATTATTGATCTGCCCTCCGCCGACCGTCAATCCGTACCGGTCTTTCTTGAACCAGAAGCGGTTGTACAGCATGTAGCCGATGAAGCTCTGCTTAGGATTGATTCCAGCGGCAAAATGGTCGCCCCCCACCGACTTCGCATCCTTGCTGTTACCGTGGCAGCCCACGCCTTGTAGATATACGCCTGCCGATGTGGTCGTGCTCGGACCAAACTCGCAACCCATATCTCCGGTGAATGAGAACGCCATCTTGTCGAGAAACTTCTCCGGCTTGTCGTAGTACTTGATCTCGAGGCTGTCATCGGTGTGGATGCGGCCCCGGTTCGGTATGTAAAGGTCATCGTGGCCCAACCCGTAATTGTTGGAGATGACGTTCACCCAGGGTCGTGGAGTCCACTTGATCTGTCCTCCCAACCCCTTGCGGGAATTCGCTGAACCGTACGACTGCCATCCGTTGATGAGCCACGGCTCGATCTTTAAATGGGGATTGGGGAAAATCTGAACTCTCAAACCGTTAAAGAACCAGGGTGTGTTCGAGGACACATACGACGGCTGATACGCCCAGTTATCGAAGTTGTAGTAACTGAAAAGACCGATGTATGACAGAAAAATCCCTGCGTCCACGTTGATTCCGTTCAACGCATTTATGTGGTACCCGCCATACGCCTCTGCCAGATAGCGATAGGCAGTATCAAGATCCCACTGACCCTTGGCCGGACTGGGATCATTGCGTGGCGTGGTTTCCGAATACATGCCGAACTGGGTCATGAATCGAGCGCGCACGTTGTCATAGTGAAAATCGCCACCGATGCCAAGCTGTTCCAACTGGATTTCGTTGGAGCGAAATATTTCGCTCGACCCGCTTATCGTGTTGTCCACTGGTTTGTTGAAGTCGTAGGTATAGGTAACATCGGCCCGGATTTCCGGGGTAAAGAACTTGGAATCAAAAGCCGCTTCTTTAGTGCGCGGGTTGCCGTTCAACCACGTCCAGTCCCAGTCGGAAAAAGGGTCGATCTTTTCTTTTTTCGCGGGCGCGGCTTGGGAAGATTGGCTTGCAGAAGGCGGACTCGGTGGCTGTGCCACCCCCCCTGTCGACCCGGCAGTTACAGGGGCGGCACTGGTTACAGCGGTCGGAATGGCAAAGTTCGCGGCCGTCACGGCGGGAGCGTCTGGCCCGGGGCCAGTCCTCGCCGGCGGCGCCGGTGCCGCGTCGCTGCGCTCATGGGCGGGCGCAGCACCCTTCTGCTGCTCGACCTCCGCGCGCAAGCGCTCCACTTCGGCTCGCAGCGCCCTCAATTCCTCCCGCATCTCCTGCTGTTCGGTTGGCGCAGACGTGCTAGAGGTAGAGCCGGCGTCCGCGGAAGACGTTGCCGCGGCTTGGCTCGATTGAGCGCCAGACCACGTTGTCAGGAACAGGACGAACAGCGAGAGTAATAAGACCCGAGATGTATTTTTCGTCAGCATGATGTTGGTTCTCCACTAATTCCAGGCGGTAATCGCCGCGGTCGCTTTCTGTCGGGCGGCAGTCGTCATCAAAATAGATCCCGCGCAGAACTCTAAGGTGTCGCTCTTTCTCCAGTTCCCGGCTGACTGGCACGAGCCGATAGCAGACCGAGGGCGCATTCTCACGTAGCAAGGCAATCAGAAACCTGAGCATGAACGCGGTCGCTGCGAAAGCGATGGCTGCAACTGCCCACGCTGCCCACATACTCGCGCCTCCTGCGCCGTCACGCAGACGTCTCGCGCAAACGTTTTAGTAGAGCATCTCAGGTGTAAAAGAGGTTTAAGGAATTCCTAAGGAATTCGTAAAGGTGAAAGCCCCGTTCTCGCTTGCGGTTGAAACTCGATCATTTCCCTACACTTGTGAAGTGGCTTACACGCAATCTCGATTGCGTCAGTTCCTTGACGTCTAATTCTCCGTTCTTGCTCTTGTCCAGTCTGTCGAATTCGGCTTCCATAAACTTCATCCACTCTTGCTTGGAGATCTTGCCCTTTTTTTCTGTGTCGATAAGCAGCAGCAATTGCTTGACCTCGTCCTCCCCGAGCGCCACTTTGTCCTGCGGTTTCGGAGTAGACGCCTTTTGTGCCACTCCAGTCCGCAGCATGCCGCCCGTCACGGCCAGCATCGCAACGAACACGATGATCTGGATAACGCTAGTTCTGCCCGACATGATTCACTCCACAGAACGCTTGTTTTGTTCAACAAAACCGCAGCCCGGCCGTCTCGCACGATGAGGCTGGTGCTGCCAGTTGAGGAATCAATTAACGCGGATACTCAGCAGCCCCATTCGGCTTCGCCCGGCTGCGCAAAATACTGGCGTGACTTTGCTCCGTCGCTGGTCATCGATTCCAGTTCCAGCAGCGCCAGTCGCGCCGCCGCTACTAATCTGTTCTTTTCCTGCGGGGCAACTTCTTTCCATGAATTGCTGCGTTCGCTGCCTTTACCAGACATCTCCGGCGTCAGCGCCTGATGATAATGATGGAAAAGCTCTGCCAACCGTTCTGGTGCTACCTCGTGAATCCACATACTCTTGATCTCCTTGTCCGGTGACGTTCGCCCAGGACCTTTTTCTGCTCACAACGATTGGACACGGAATCTCACAAAGTCCGAATAAAGGGTCCATAAAATGTTCGTAAAGGTGGAAGACAGGAAGATCAATGAAAGCGGATATTACGAACCCGGTTCAAAGCGGTATCCCACCCAGGGTTCGGTGAGCAGGTATTTCGGCGAGGAAGGATCAGCCTCAATCTTCTTGCGCAACTGCCCGACAAACACGCGCAAGTACTCCGGCTGTTCGACGCTATTCGCGCCCCAGATTGCGGCCAGCAGCGTCCGGTGCGTCACCACCTTGCCCGGACGTCGCGCCAGATAAAGCAGCAGGTCGAACTCTTTCGGCGTGAGATGAACTTCGTGACCCGCGACTTTGACCGACCGCGCATCTACGTCAATGGAAAAGTCCCCCGCGGTAACCACACTCGGCTGTTCCTCGGCGGCCGGCGTCCGCCGCAACTGCGCCCGGATTCGCGCCAGCAGTTCGTTCATGCTGAACGGCTTGGTGACGTAATCATCGGCGCCGGCATCCAGCGCTTCCACCTTCGTGCGATCCTGCCCGCGCACCGAGAGCACGATGATCGGCACTTGCGAAATCTGCCGAACCTGCCGGCACAGCCCTACGCCATCAAGATTCGGCATCGCCAGGTCTGTCACCACTACGTGCGGCGTCCAGTTCTTCATCAACTCCAGCGCCATCTCCCCGTCGTTGGCCACTCGGATGTCATATCCCTGTGCCGACAGCG
>Ga0307476_10001181_pt1 | contig 16474 bp, 11 predicted proteins | sample atmos_gasesECM2C_2_FD_203314 | JGI IMG/M metagenome (GOLD analysis project Ga0307476, IMG submission 203314) | Hardwood forest soil microbial communities from Morgan-Monroe State Forest, Indiana, United States - atmos_gasesECM2C_05 | ecosystem: Environmental > Terrestrial > Soil > Temperate... | reverse complement strand
TCTGGGTGCAAAAAACCGCTCACCGAGTGCGCCGCATCGGCTCGATCTGTACTGGCGCCTTCCTACTTGCTTCGGCCGGGCTTTTGGACGGCAAGCGCGCGACGACACATTGGAAATGGGCGGCGGAGCTGGGAAATAAATTCAAGCGCGTAACTGTCGATCCCGACCCCATCTACATCCGCGATGGAAACACGTACACCACCGCAGGAGTCACGGCCGGCATGGACCTGGCGTTGGCTCTGGTTGAAGAGGACCTTGGGGCGCCGATGGCCCTGAAGGTCGCACGCGAGATGGTCTTGTATTTTCGCAGAGCTGGAGGTCAATCGCAGTTCAGTACTGCGTTGTCCCTGCAGGCCTCCGACCGGAAACAAATCGCAGAGATTCGTTCCTGGGCCCACGACAATCTAGGCCAAGACCTACCGGTAGAAAAGCTTGCCGCCAAGGCCGGCATGAGTCCGCGTAACTTTGCGCGCGTGTTCCTCAAGGACACAGGCACAACCCCAGCTCGGTTCGTAGAGCAGGTGCGAGTTGAAGCGGCCCGGCGCCGATTGGAGGAATCGCGCGACAAGCTGGAAAAGATCGCAGACGATTGTGGATTCGGCTCGATTCAGAGTTTGCGTCGATCGTTTCTTCGTGTTCTGCATGTTCCTCCGAACGACTACCGGCACCGCTTCACGGACTTGACCACGAACTAATTTGGCGGGACTGGGTTTTTGTGCCACGCGGAAAAATTGTTGTGACGCTATTGGAATAAAACGCTCGTTGATTAGTTTTCGACATCGGCACCGAGTTCACGAAGAGAACGAAGGCAACGAATTTATTACCTCTAATTAAGACAGAAGACTTCATAAAAAGCAGTGAAAGGACATTATGAATCGAAGAGAATTGCTCAAGAGAACTGCGGCACTCAGTGTGGCAGCTGGAATCCCATCCCTGTTGGCCGGCAAATTGTTTGCCGGGACAGACGGAGTCCAAGCCAAGAGTGCCATAGGCAAGACTAAACCCGTTTCCAACCCCCTGACGCCTCCCGCCGAAGGCAGCATCCCGGTTGCGTTTCCCATTTCCGACCATGCCGTGATCATCGACTTCTGCGGACCCTGGGAAGTGTTCCAGGATGTGGAAATCCACGGCCGCAAAGATCCTGCATTCCATCTCTATACCGTGGCAGAGACGAAAGAACCGATCATTGCAAGCGGGGGGATGAAGATCATTCCCGAATACACCTTTCGAACGGCTCCCGCGCCCAAGGTGATCGTTATTCCGGCGCAGAAAGCAAATGACGCAATGCTGGAATGGATTCGCACCTCGACCAGGAGCACGGATGTAACCATGTCAGTGTGCACAGGTGCATATGTGTTAGCCAAAACCGGCTTATTGTCGGGTAAATCGGCGACCACGTTTCACCGTGCGTATAAAGACTTTGCCGTGGAGTTCCCGGATATCAACCTGAAACGCGGAGCCAGGTTCGTAGAAGATGGCAATTTGGCATCCTCGGGCGGACTTACCTCCGGCATGGATCTTGCTTTCCGCGTGGTTGAGCGCTATTTCGGCCGCGAACTAGCCGAGGAAACGGCCTACAACATCGAATACCAGGGACGCGGCTGGACGAACCCGGACTCGAACCTGGTCTACACCGCACCGCCCCGTTACACCGCCGATAAACGTCTGTGCCCGGTGTGCGGTATGGAAGCCGACCCCACGATTACCTCCGTCTACAAAGGCAAGACCTATTTGTTCTGTTTGAGGGACCACAAGGAGACCTTCGACAAAGCTCCGGCCAAGTTTGTCAGCGCAGCTCAAGGCCAGTGACCCGTGCTTCGGCAGAGTTCAGTTCGTGAGCAATGTGCAGGTGATGCTCCCGTATAACGGACTAACCGGAAGTTATTCGAGGCCCGAAGTCGGCTTCGAGGAACTTGGCGATCTCCGAAGATACAAGAATCTGGCCGACGGATCTCTCCGATTTCATAACCAGAGGTGAAAATTGTGCAAGTAGTCATAGCGCACCGCAATGTCGATCCTTCGCCAACGCACGAAGCTGACCACTTTCAGCCACACTATCGTATGCGTTCGCCTTTGTGAGCGGACGAAAAGGTGAACTGTTCTTAACGCCCTAGCAACCAGTCACTGCTCGTTAATTCTCTGGTTAAGTGCTGCATCGCCTGTAAGCTACGCGCACGTCGGGGGTTGCTGGATTCAAAACACGGTAACGCAAGTTCGAATCACACTTCCTCCGCCACCAAGTCTTAACTGCAGAGATATTCCGCCGCCCTTTCCCCCAAAATCTGCGAAAGATGCCCGTATTTCGCAATATTTCCTACACGAACCGGACTGCAGAGAATGAACCGCTGACGTTGAGAGAGGTCACATTCCTAACGCTTCTCTAGAGTGCACGGGCGCAGTCCGGTTTCGAGGAGGGCACTGGGCGAATGCAATGCGATCGCAAGCCGAAGACTCGACCGCAACAAGTTGACTTTTGCCAGCACCTTAGGAGGGAGTTTAGCAACAGCCGCGATTCGAGGCGTTTTCGATCGAGGCCAGCGACACGCCGTTAAGGTTTCCGTATTCATACGCGAATCCGGGGACGAGACACCACTCTCTTGAGAGCTATAGCGAAAGCAAGTATGCGATGAGATCATCGACAATGTGTTTGTCTTCCGCATTGTTCGACCATGCCACCCGCACGGAATTTCCGCGACCATCGACGAGCGTCGGATTGACTACGGATCCATGCCCAACCGGCCTGAAACCCGCTTCCCGAAGGTCATGGAGCGCTATTGCAGTGTCACCCCTCGCTCGCAAGTCGGCTTCCTTTGACGGTTCCCACTCCCAGCCGCCGTCGGATTGGTTATACGACGTGCTCCCCCGCAAAAACGGGGTTGTCGTCCGCAACGAGGGCACCAGCAATTGCCTTAATGTCGGCACTGAACCGTTGTGCAGATACGGGGCAACAGCCCATACGCCATTCAGCGGACCCGCCACATATCCCCGGTGTGCCGAGGGATCGACAATAGGCCCTTCTGCGCCGAATGCGCACTCGGCCTGCGTTTGCGGGCAAATGCTCATCACAATTTTCGTCAGTAGTCCGGCCGACAACGTAGCGATTGCCTGAGCGCGCAACGGATCAGTTCCCACGTCGAATACCAGGTCGTTCCGCTTCCTTCCGGCAGGCTCGGCATGACAACCGGCGCAACTAGCTCGGTAAGTTGCCTCCCCCCGGCGCCGTGCAGCCTGGTCAATCGAAAATGGATAGGGTTCTGGCGGCAGCTTTCCGAGGAAATCTTGAATCTTCGCGTTAGCTGAAAGATCAATCTTCGCCGGATCGCCCACAACCGCCATGGACGAAGTTAGCGCTCGGGCAAAGCCGCGTATAGTTCCGTCCCAGTTCGCGTAGCCTGTGGGATCGATCTGTCAATGTACAAAGCGTGGACCGCATCATCTACTCCATCTTCCAGCGTTTCAACCTGGAATGGAAAACCCGCACCCTCTCCGTATTTACACAGGCAGCTTGACGACACCTAATCGCTACCTCTTTCAGGCGGCTGTCTGTTAGCGGCGCTAAGAACGCGAATCCCACTCTTCTCGGTCCACCTTTGTGAACCTTATCCCGTCGCAGATCACCCTTCTAAGGCCAAGATAGTTGAGATTGAATCGCCCTGTTCTGTGGCAAGACGGGCATTCAAATCTGACGCTATAACTCTTGCCAGAAAAGTGAGTTGTCCCTGGCATCTCGGTACACCTCGCCCTCAGGTGCGTGATTCCAGCGGGGCAATGCTTTCCGCGGTTCGTCGGCATGGCTCACCATCCCTCTGGCGCCCTTGACATTCGATAACTTCGGGCATACCTTCAATGCGATTCGGCAAGTGGAAGAGTGGGCCCGCCTGGGTTCACGACCGAGGGGGTTTCCACTTGGCCGATTTCCCTCAAAAGTTGAGCAGGGGTGCGTGCGCAACTCCACATGCGCGAAGCTGCATCCGGTGCGAACTTGGGCACTGAACGCCGAGGTGAGGAATGGTCACACCTTACTTTGCAAGTTTGGCAGAAAAGGCTTTGCTGGCCGCGAAGAGTAGCCTCTCTGATGTGCAGGGCGAAGTTGCAACCCTCCTCGCCTCCTGGGGGCAGAAACTGCCACAGCCCGGCCCGCGCCGGGCCGGCGATGTCCGCGACGACTTGCAGGAAGCACTCAACCAGGCCATCTCTCCCCGGTCGGGCAAACTCGAAGGCAAGCCCCAATCTTCGCAGGAACCGCAAGCCCGCACTTTGGAGGTCCAGATCAATGCCCTCGTATCGCGCCTCGGACGAATTGAGCAACTGGTCAGCAAAATCAAGGGCACGCTGGGAGATTGGGGCTGGGGCGAACAAGCCAACTATCTGCTTAAGAAGCATGAACCGCAGCAAGAATTCAGCGCGACGCGGAACTGGCCCGGGTTCCTCGGATCGGCCAGGGCGACTCGGGAAACGGATCACAAAGATGCGGGCCACAGCATTCGACAACAGGCGCTCAATCGCCTGAATGATGCAAACGCTCTGGTCGATTCCTATACGCCGCTGCTGGCGCGTCGTCTGGCTGCAGACCTGACGGCCCAGGATCGCGTGAGCGAGATTTTCAAAAAATATGGCTTCGAGGTCACAGATCCGGACGACGAAACAAGGCTGACAGCGATCCTCGCAGGGGATGCCTTTCCTGGGAAAATGAATCCGGAAGAATTCAAGGGATGGCCATGTGCCGCAGTGGGCGGATCCTTCGCTCAGGAAGTAGCAACGGCCATCGACTACATGCCTTCCACTTGGGCCTTGGCCCGCGAACTCGCAATCCAGGATTTGGGAGGTCAGGATTCAGGAGGACAAGGATCGGGCGGACAAGGTGGAGTTCCAGGCACTCCTGGTCCGACCAACATCTCCCCAAAGGACACAGCTTGGAAAGCTGGTCTTATGGGACTGGCATTCTCCGGAGGAGGGATCCGCAGCGCAACTTTTAATCTGGGTATCCTGCAAGGATTAGCCAAGCTGGGACTGTTGCGCAGGTTCCATTATCTGTCGACGGTTTCCGGTGGCGGCTACATCGGCTCCTGGCTGATCAACTGGATCAAGCAGGACGGAGTGGGGGAGGTCGAGCGGCGTCTTTGTCCTGACTTCACGCCCGATCCGAGAGACCTCCGCCTCGAACCCATTCGCTTCCTCCGCGATTTTAGCAACTATCTCACCCCGCAAATGGGTTTGTTGAGCGCCGATATGTGGGTGATGGCCGTGGTCTGGGTGAGAAATACTCTCCTGAATCTCTTGATCCTGCTGCCCGCGATGTTTGCCGTCCTGCTGGTTCCCCGGGTTCCGGAATTGTGGGCCCAGGCGGTCGCACCGGTTCCACTCGCGACACCAGGTTCAACCCTTTCTGACTGCAATCTTCCCGCTGCCTACCCGTGGGCTCTTGCCCTGTTGATCCTCTGGATTGCTGTTCTGGTTGGCCTGAATCTCCGTCAGTTCCCCCCCAACGCGGGCGGAGCAGCCGCAGCCCCAGCCAACAGCCGACAGCGTTTTTATTCTCGACCCTGGGGTGTGCTCACCTTTATCGTGCTGCCCATCCTGGTGGCAGCCTGGCTGGCTTCGCTCGAACTCTGGTGTCATGCTGGAGATTCTGGCGTATGGGAATGGACTCGGGTCGGAGTGTTTGGTTCCTTGATGGCAAGCATTCTTCTGGTGAATGCCAACTACTTCCAGTGTTTCAGAGCGACGCATGGAGGAGGGTTAAAAACCAACGCGCGCGCCGTCGCGGCCATGTTGATCATCGCCGTGACTCTAGGCGTAGTGAGTGCCTTGCTTACGATGGGACTGGAAGCGATTTTCGGCTTTTGGCGGCAGCGATCGCGTCCCTGGCATGTGCCTGCCTCCGCCGCCGTGACGGTATTCGGCATCCCGCTGGTTGTCCTGGCACTGTTTCTTGCCTTGATCCTGTTGGTGGGCTTCATGAGCCGGAATCTGCCTGACGGCGCTTCCAAGTGGTTAATTCGCATGCGCGCCTATATTGCCATTTATTCCACCCTGTGGCTAGTGTGGGCAGCAATCTCGATCTATGGCTCGTGGCTCGATTATCGCATCTTGTGGTATGTGAAAGTGCCGCTGATTGCCGGGTGGGTCTGGACTACCATTCGCGGCGTGCTCGCGGGCAAGAGCGCGGACACCAAGGGAGGGAAAGCCGACTGGAAGACCTCGCTCGGCTTTTACGCGACAGTCGGGCCATACGTATTCATCGTGGGTTTGTTTCTGGCGCTTTCGCTGGCTAGCCAAAGCGCGGTGACAGCGGCGACTGATTTCCTGAAAACCACAAGTCTCGTCCACTCCTGCTTCATGATGATGTTGCCCATCGCAGTGACCGGCCACGAATGGACATGGTCCCTGCTGTTCTGCCTGGGATCAACAGCATTTCTTGCTCTCTGGCTCTCGTTCTGGTTTGACGTCAACGAGTTTTCGCTGAACAATTTTTATCGCGGCCGACTGGTCCGCTGCTACCTGGGTGCGACCATTAAGAAGCGGCGTCCCAACCCGTTTACCGGTTTTGATCCGGCGGATGAACGATGGACCCTCTCGGAATTCAAGAAGGACGGGCCTAGTCCTAAGTACGAGGGACCGTTTCCGGTTTTTAACGCCACACTGAACCTCGTCCATGGAGACGAACTGGCGTGGCAGGAACGCCGCGGGGCTTCCTTCACCTTCACTCCTGATCTGTGTGGTTACGAGACTCCATGGCACGCTCCTGCCAATCCGCAACCATTCGCGAAACTTGAGTTCCTGGGGTATCGGGAAACCAACGATTACGCCTACCCTGCGCCAGGCATGCATCTTGGCACTCCCATGTCTATCTCCGGTGCCGCGCTGAGTCCGAACATGGGCTTCTATACCCGCGCGGCCACGGGCTTTCTCATGACCATCTTCAATGCCCGCTTGGGCTGGTGGCTCGGTAATCCCCGCCACAAGACAACCCGCCACCGAGCTGGTCCAACCCAGGGCCTCGCTTATCTCGTGAAAGAATTGCTGGGGCTCACCAACGATCGCGCAGGGTTCATCTACGTTTCAGATGGCGGCCACTTCGAAAATCTAGCTATCTATGAACTGGTACGGCGACGATGTCGCTTCATCGTCGCCTGCGACGCCGAAGAGGACGCCAAGTTCGCATTCAACGGTCTGGGCAACGCCATTCGAAAGTGTCGCGAAGACTTTGGGGTCGAGATCGATCTGCGGGTCGACTTGATCAAGCCGGAAACGGCGAACCTGCTCAGTCGCAGTCACTGTGTAGTAGGGACGATTCAGTACCCTGATCAGGTCGGCCTGGGATATCTCGTATACCTCAAAACGTCCCTCGTGGGAGATGAACCAGAGGACGTCTTGCAGTACCATGTCGCGCATCCGGATTTTCCACATCAATCGACCGCAGATCAGTGGTTTACGGAGTCGCAGTTTGAAAGCTACCGCCGGCTCGGGCTGCACATAGCCGAGACGACGTTCCAACGCGCGGTAGGGGACCAGCAGAGTCAAACCGGCAACGCGAGTTACCGGCAGTTGCTCTTCGAAGAACTCAGAGACAACTGGTACCCGCCGGTCAAAGCGATTCAGAAGAACTTCACGAAGCACGCGCAAGCTCTCGATAAGTTGGTCGAGGAGATGCGTTCTGACGCAACCCTGGTCAAATTGGATACGTTGCTGATTCCGGTACTGGGTGCTAAAGAGCCGGAGATTGATGAGACGGAAGAACCCAAGGTGTTCTTGTTCTTGTCTTCCGTGATTCAGTTGATGGAGAACATCTATCTGGATCTCGAATTGGAAGCAAACGCGGATCACCCTCATTGTGCAGGGTGGATTCAGATCTTTCAGGCTTGGGCCGAAGCTCCGCTTTTTCTGCGGGCGTGGCAGCGTTATTCGTGGTCCTATGGGCGCAACTTTCGACGATTCTGCAGTCGCCGCTTCGGGTTGCCCAACGTAGAAGGGTCGTGAAGTCGCATTTGAAGGAACTCCTGCTCCCGGGACACCCAGGGAGGCCACAACACTGGAATGGGAGCAATGGATAGCAAAAACCAGGCACTAAAATAAGGAATAGCAACTCGCGCTTTTCCCCCGAAGGCGCTCTTTGAGCAAAAGCAAGACGAGGACTCGCAGGGCACCAAAATGCGAGTGGAAATGGCTTGAAAAATTTCTGATGGAGGATGTTACAAAACCGGGTGATCCCACGATAATCAAAGTGTAGGAAGCAGCGCTTCAAAGGTAATCCCGGCGGTTAGTAGGTTTCGGCATCAGTTGGCTTGGGGAGCAGACCACAGTCTCTTCGAACAGTTGATTGCCCAGCAGTCACTTTTCGTTGAAGGAGCTTTGGGCGAGATGGCTTTGCGCTTGGACCTCAGAACTGTAGGTCGGGCGATGCGCGTTGCGCGTCGTCTAACCGCTGATTCTAGCCCCGAGGGCTTATCTCTGTTTCGCGAACTGCTCGCGACCCTGGGAGGGTCCAGAGAGTTGTTCGAAGTTTTGGCCTGGATTGTGCCTAAATCACAATCTCTCGCAGTCGAAAACATCGCTGTGCTCTCTCGGAGACTACCGGCAATTGTCCGAACGTTTGGCGCGTCGGGTTATAGCACGGAAGCCGTCCGCATTATGGCTACGGGAGCGGGACTGGCACCGGGGTTAAGTGCCGAGTTCACAGAGGCCGTGGGTCTGGCTTTTTCTCGGCCATCAGCGAAACCCTCTCCAGCAATGGCTGCCGTTGCAGCCGCGGAACTGAGCAGCGTTGGATTCGACCTTTTGGAAGCTGGTAGCCCCGAAGGAATTACTCTTATGGGCGCGGCACATCGGGTCGACCCAAGCGTCAAGTTGCCTATCGAGGGAATCAGGCGGCACCTCAATAATCTACAGGACCGGCGTCCCGTGTCGTTGCAAATCGAAGATGCTCAGGCTGTGACTAACGTAGCCTACGATCTGCATTTCAGCGGGCGATCCGAACCGGCAGTGCGCGTGGGCACGGTGATCCCCTCTATTTTGCAAGGATGGGAAGCTGATCGACTGTTCAAACAACTGGAAGCCTCCGCCGTTCCGGAAGTCAAAGCGGCCTTCGAAGTGAGTCATGTGATCCTTAACAAGGGCTATCCCACGCAAGCCGCTAATTTGCTGCTCGATTCTGGCGCAGTTTCAGCCGACGACATCTGGGCGAGCTTGAATAAAAACATTATTGTCCCAGCAAGGAGATCGAGACGCCCAATCGCTTCAACTTTTACCTGAGGAGTGCCCGAAACTTAGTAAAGTCGTCTCCCATCGGTCCTCCTGATTCTTCTTTTTATTTCGCTCTTGAAGGCAAAGATGCACGATGCGATCAAGTGCTGTGGGGAGCGACTTTCGATTTGGTCTTTCGCTACGACGTCTTGCCTGCGGATGCACTCGCCGGACTCAAAGGCAAGAAACTCGAAGAACTGCTGGGGAAAAAAGTGTCCCTCTATATCAATGTGCAACCAGTCGCTCTGACCTTGACCGACGATATTCCCGGTCGCGTGGCTCATTTCGAAGGCGGCAAGATGATCGGAGACCCGCCGCATTTTCATCTGAAGGCACCCCAAAGGGATGAGGCCGCAGCCCAGTGCGGGGTGGATGTTACGTTCTTCGCGGATCGCGCGTTCCTCTACCGTTTCTTTTTGCCAATTCAGCCTGTCGAGAAGTTGGACGAAAGCGTCGTGAACTGTCCAAAACAGGTGATTGATCTCGATCTCCTTGAGGTCTTGAATTCTGAGGCCGGGAAGCGGGATGCTGTTCTCTTCATCACAAAGAAGGGAGGTGCATGGAGCGTCTACTACTATATTGAGGGAGATTCAAGGCCTCCGGAGATGGCCAGTGTTAGCCCCGCGGATCTCGCCGATAAATACGAGAAAGACGGAATCATTAAAGATGTCACGCGAGTCGTCGAGAAAGCTGTGTGGAAGCAGATTGATTCCGATCTTAAAATTCCGGACACTCCCGAAATGAAAGCCCAGTTGCGCGAATGTACCCAAGCACTCATGAGAATCGGATCAAAACTGTATCTAGCCTTGGCCGGAGACCCTGCTTTCAAGACGGCCTTCGACAAAATCGAGAAGCTGAAGCCAGGCTCGAAGATCACGATCATGACCGAGGGCGTAGCATTTCCCTGGGAGCTGTTCTATCCGCTGTACTACGACAACGGCTCGGAAGCGAATTATCAACCGGATCAATTTTGGGGGAAACGTTTTCAGATCGAACAGCTACTGTTTACCCCTACGGAGACCGATAAGTTACCCAGGGACCGAACTCAGCCCGGCACCTTGAAAATTAGCATGGGCCTGAACGAAGGCATCGATAAAGAATGGAAGGAGCGCCCGATTCTGCCGGTAAAGTTCCAGAAAGACTACTGCGATAGGACCCTTTCGACGCGCGGCGAGCACATGGAGACTCAGGACAGCATCGCCAAGATTCTTAAGGAACCTTATCTTACGAGTTTCATCTATTTTTTCTGTCATGGGGACGAAACCCACCTCGAGTTTGAGGAATCGAAGCCTCCCCTTGAAGTGCATTCTCTATCCCCGGACCAAATCTATCCAGGATGGCCGCTTGTATTTCTGAATGCATGCAGCTCGGGAAATATTTCTCCGCTGTCCTTTAGTTCGTTCCGTACAAGGTTTCGCCAGAAAAAGGCCGCTGGACTGGTGGCGCCGACATTCCCCATCCCGACGCTATTCGCAGCGGTTCTGGGCAAGGTTGTGCTGGATGAATACGCGGCACGCCGGCCCATAGGGCAGATCCTTTTCGATCTTCGCGGTCAATTACTGGAGCAAGACAATGCTCTTGGATTGCTGTACTCCCTGCAGTGTCCTTTAGACGTGAGGGCTCCGGAGCAGTGATATGGAGTCCAAACCCGTAACCCTCATCGTTAGCGATCTGCACATGGGAGATGGCAACCCCGGCGACGATTTTGTCGACGACCAACATCAATTCGCGAAATTTATCAATAAGCAGGCCGCCACACCGGAGGGCCAGGCGGGACGCATCGAGCTGATCATCAACGGTGATTTTCTGGAGTTCGTTCAGGTTTATCCCCAAGCCTACCAGTTAGGCTCGTTCGATTATTGGTGTTCAGAAAATGAGTCGCTCTTGAAGCTGGGCGCAATCCTGAACGGGCATGTCGACGTGTTCGAGGAAATAAAAAAGTTTCAACAACCCGGCAACCGAGTAACGCTGTTTGCGGGCAACCACGATGTGGACCTCTATTGGGGCGCTGTCCAGGAAAGAATTCGCGACAAGGCTGGGGACGTCAACTTCGAGATGGGAGACGTATGGTACCAGCGCTACGGAAGAAGGCTTCGCATCAGCCACGGCCATCTGTTCGAGTCCATCGATCCAGCCAACAAATTCAATCACTGGCGAGACCCGCGCCTCGGCCAGCCTAACTCTTTGGTGCAACGTCTTGAGATGTGCCCGGGCACCCTTTTTGTAGTGCGGTTCGTGAATTTTCTTGAAGACAAGTACCCATTTGCAGACAACCTTCATCCGGAAATGGCTTTGGCTAACGTCTTGTGGCGCGAGGATCGCTGGGGGCTGAAGACAATTGCGTGGGTTCTGGCTCGATTCGCGGGCAGGTTTCCCAAGGCGTTCTTGGCGATCGACGAAAAAGCTGACATCGGCCGGCAACTGTTGGATTCCATTTCGGTGGACCCGCTTTTTAGGGAAACACTTGCCCGCATCTATCGGGACGTGCTTCGCGTGGCCGACATGACTCCCGACAGAGTACGGATTGGCTTAGATTCGGAGGAAGCGGTGGCCCAGTTTGTCGAACAATTGCTTCAGACGAGTTCGCATTGGGACGAGTGGCTGGACGCCTTGGATCTGGCCGAGCCTGGCATCAGCAGCACATCTAAGCATGGCCGCGGCACATTGGCAATCCAAGCTGCTTCAAAAATCGATAGCCGCGCGGCGTGTACCGAAGTTGCGAAAAGCCAGTGGCGGGACGGGGCCCAGGTCGTCGTACTAGGGCATACGCATCTGCCCCAAACGATTGCAGAAGATACTCACCGTTATTACAACCCCGGTTCTTGGACTCGCTATATCGACGCCGCAGACATCGAGTCACTCACCCTCGAAGAGTTGCAACGCGAAACTCAGTTCCCCTTCCAGCTGAACTGCGTGCGCGTGGAGGATAAAGGAACTGAAATTCTGACGAGCGACTTGCGAGAAATCGACGCCCGCCGTGCCGGATAAGTGTCGTACTTGGATCGGTTTTACGGTGAATAGACAGTTATCCTCGCAATCTTGCGTGGATCATCTCCGCCAGGCGGATGCTGTCTGCAATCTTCGCGTGCACGCTCGGCGACGACCGGATCTCCTCGCGGTTCACTCGCACGGCGGCAATCAGTGACGCTGCGATGAGCAGGACGGCACTCGACTTTTTCTCCTCGTCCTTACTATTGCGCCGACCACGGTTATAGCAGTTGCTACTTGGACCGGGCGGGCCTTGAATATTTCATTTCGGTTGTAACGGAATGCGGCCCAACAACAGGAGCAGGTTACGATGACAGAATCCTGCGGCGGCGGGTCGGCCCTTTCTGGCTGAGAGTGCTCGATCTGAGGATCGATGGCGCGGCAATTGATCGTGCAGGCACACTTCTTGCACTTGACGACCCACGCCACGGGCAGCCCTAGGTTCAGAGCGCTCATACCGCCAATCATAGGCGAACGAAAGGAGAAAGTCATCCCTTGAAGGATCGGCGATTCACTGCTCTTCTGACCGGCCATCCGTCTGACGCGATGGCGTAGTGGTTCTGATAGACTGACGCTCCATGTGCGGCCGATACCGACTGACAGCGAAGGAGCGCTACCTTCGGGACCACTTCGGGCTCGATGACGATCCAACTTGGACTCCGCGCTGGAACATCGCCCCCACCCAGCAGATTGCGACCATCCGTCAGCACCGAACTGAGCCCAGGCGCATCTTTGGGCTCATGCGCTGGGGTCTCATCCCCTCCTGGGCGAAGGAGTCGTCCATTGGCTTGAAGACAATCAACGCCATGGCGGAAACGGCGGCGGAGAAGCCTGCATTTCGCGACGCCATGAAGTTGCGCCGCTGCCTTATACCTGCAGACGGATTTTACGAGTGGTTGCGACTAGGCCCGAAAGACAAGCAACCGTACAATTTTGGCATGGTAGACGATTCGTCGTTTGCCTTGGCCGGCCTGTGGGAACGATGGCGAGATCACAACGACCAGACAATAGAAACTTGCACGATTCTTACAACAAAGCCAAACCGCCTGGTCGCCGACGTGCACGACCGCATGCCGGTGATGCTGAGAGCCGAGGACTACGATCTTTGGCTGGATCCCGGCATTACCGATCCGAAGCGTGTGGTTGATTGTCTCAGGCCGTTCGACGCTGTTCTGATGAAGAAATATCCCGTGAGTGCGCGCGTGAACCGCTCTGAGAACGATGACCCGGACTGCGCAAGAGCAATTCCGGTCGCAGCAACTGCCCTCTCACTATTCTGAACGAGAGTTCTGAACCGGGAGATCTCTTCTATCGCGAGAAATCCCTCCGATTGCCGTTGCTAGGCTTCGCAAGGGCCAACTCAGGTGCTCTTGGGCCGGCCGGAAAGAAGCCTTACCAGCAGTGAGCGGACTGCATCCGGTTGGTGTTCTCCTAAGCTGGCGCTCAAGGTGTACCTCCGCTCGAGCCCGCGAGGTCCTTCCACTTTCGGGTCCCAGGCGTCGCTGCCACGAGAACCGACGATCAAGATCCGCCAATCGCCCGGCTCCTCGCACAGGGCGTGTTCGATCGACGCGACAATCTCGGACCGGTTGGCGAGGTCGCCGGTATTCTGCATTTCAACGATGACTGCCATCACAACTCTAATTGTAGCCAACGCATCCTGGCGTTCGGAGTGTCACATTGGCAAGCTCTTCAGTCGTGGAATTGGAAAAGGTCGGATTGGGTGGTGACATCTTCGGGTTCCCGAAAGTTGCTCAGGCCGATGCCGACGAGCCGGTAACGCTGCTGAGGTGACAAATTCACCCGCTCGCGCAGCTTCAGCGCAATATCCGTCAACTCCTCACACGAACAAGGAGGAGAGCCTGGCGTATGGCTGCGCGTGAGAATTGTGAATTCGCTGGTTTTCAGCTTAAGGACGATTGTGCGTGCAATCCGTGACTCTTTGCGCGCAGCGGACCACAGTTTTTCTGCCAGCCGACGGATCATAGGCTCGGTTTCTGACAGCAACACGTCTTGCTCAAAAGTATCCTCGACGGATATCGATTGCGTGGGCCGGTTCGGGACGACCTCGCTGTCATCGGTGCCGCGGGCGAGTTCGTGCAGGCGAAGACCGTAGCGACCGAAGTGGTTTTCGAGCGCGGGCAAATCCAACCTTCTTAAGTCTGCCACGGTGTGTATTCCCAGTTTCGCCAATTTCTCGCCCGTCACCTTGCCAACCCCCGGCAAGCGCTCAACCGGGAGTGGCAGTAAGAACGCATCTACTTCTGCGGGCTGGATGACGAACAGACCATCAGGCTTGCGCCAGTCAGAAGCGAGCTTTGCCAGGAACTTGTTGGGCGCGACGCCGGCTGAGGCTGTCAAATTCAGTTCTTGACGGATTTGCTCGCGAATCTTGCGCGCCACAAGCGTTGCCGTCGGCAACCCGGTCTTGTTCTCCGTGACCTCGAGGTAGGCTTCGTCGAGCGATAGCGGCTCGATCAGGTCGGTGTGGCGCTGGAAAATCTCCCGCACGTTGCGCGAGACCGCCCGATAGCGCGGGAAGTCCGGAGGAACAAAGAATGCGGCGGGACACAAGCGTTCTGCTTGGATGGCCGGCATGGCCGAACGTACTCCGAAAGCCCTAGCCTCGTATGATGCAGCGCATACGACGGAGCGTTTCGCCTGCCAAGCCACAATCACGGGCTTCCCACGCAGCTGCGGATCATCGCGCTGCTCGACCGAGGCATAGAACGCATCCATATCGACATGTATGATTTTGCGCACGATCTCCTGGAAGCTTGCCCCTTCCACTCAACAATTCGCAAGAGCAGCCAACCGATTTCGTCCTGAAAGGGGCATGGCTGGGACTGGAACCAGGTTTGGCCGGAAGCGTTTTGGATTAAACTTAGCGGCACACGCAGTCACTTCGTCCAATAGGGCATATTCGCTTCTCATGGACCGACTTGGGCCAAGTCGTGGTGAAGCTCTCCTTCAGCGGATTCCGCGTCGTGTTTGGCATATCGCATCCACGGTGTTGGCCGTAACTTCCGCCCTTCTCTTTGTCGCCGCGTTGCTCGTCAACCTCCAAAGATCTTTTATGGTATTGCTGCTGTCGGTGGGCTTCGCGGCGGCGGCGTTTGCACTGGTATTTCTTCTCACAGGGCTCTCGCGCCAATTGCACCGGGAGCAGCAGGAAACAATCAGCGATCTTCAGGCAACCAAGCACGAATTTCAGCAAATGGCCGACAATATCCAGGAAGTCTTCTGGACGATTGACGCCGAGACCAAGAACGCCCTCTACGTAAATCAGGCCTACGAGGCCCTCACGGGGCGTTCGCTCCGGTCCCTGAGAGAAAACCCATCTTCGTATAAAGATGTCATTCATCCTGACGACCGGACCCATGTCTTGGCGAAGCTTGACGAAGCGGCCCTGAGCGGTCACTTCAACGAGAAGTTTCGCATCGTCAGGCCGGAAGGGGAAGTGCGTTGGGTCTGGGTGCGTGGCTTTCCGGTAAGGGATCCTGACGGGAAAGTGGCCCGCCTGGTTGGGACAGCGCTTGAAATCACGGCGGAAAGAGAAGCGGGAGAACGAGTCGTGCAGAACCTGGCATTGGCGCGATCGGCGTGGGCCGAAGCCGACGCCCTGCGCAAGGCAACCATGGGCCTCACCCAGGATCTTCGTATGGACTTCGTTCTCGATGCGCTTCTTCAATCTCTGGCCGATTTAATACCGTACAGCTGCGCCCGCGTTCTGATTCCCGAAGGTGGCCCGCACGTGCTCGCGCTGGGTGAGAAACTATGTCCTGATAATCCCCGGTCGCGCTCCGAATTTCCGCTTACCCTCAACGCCGAGGACTCTCCGTTCTTAAAGGGCATCCTGGTAAACCAGAAGAGCGTACTGATTTCAGACACCACCAAGGAAAGATCGTGGTCAACCTTCGAGGCTCACGCTGATCTCCGTTCCTGGTTGAGCGTGCCGCTTGTCGCTTCGGGCCAGTACCTGGGATTTCTCTCCGTCGGACATACCGAGCCCAACCGCTTTACGGAAGATCATCTTCGGCGGGCCGAGTTGCTCGCAATCCCGGCCGCCGCGGCAATCCAGAACTCCCGACTGTATGAGCGCGCGGCTATTTATGGAGAAGAACTGGAAAGACGAGTAAAGGACCTGTGCCAGACCCAGGCCGCTCTAGTGCAGTCGGAGGAAGCGCGACGAATCTCTGAGGAAAGATTCCAGAAGGTGTTTCGTTCGAGTCCGATCCCTTTC
>Ga0307476_10001180_pt1 | contig 16480 bp, 17 predicted proteins | sample atmos_gasesECM2C_2_FD_203314 | JGI IMG/M metagenome (GOLD analysis project Ga0307476, IMG submission 203314) | Hardwood forest soil microbial communities from Morgan-Monroe State Forest, Indiana, United States - atmos_gasesECM2C_05 | ecosystem: Environmental > Terrestrial > Soil > Temperate... | reverse complement strand
TACCCCAGACGACGACATCAATTTCGCTTTTTATGGACGACATCAGTTTCGCCTTGAAAGGGCGCGGCTTCCAGCGCGCCGCCCAACGGCCAAAATAGAACTGCGGGCAGGCTAGTCCACTCTCGATTTGTTGTGTCCGCCCTCACCACACAAGGCTGCCCCACCCTTCGCGCTTTTCGAAGGGTGGGTACCCCAGACGACGACATCAATTTCGCCGTTTATGGACGACGTCAGTTTCGCCTTGAAAGGGCGCGGCTTCCAGCCGCGCCGCCCGGTGGCCAAGATAGAACAGCGGCTTTAGCCGCTGAGGGGGCCTCAGGTCCAATTATTTCTTCCGATCCTTACGGTACGGCTGAGGCGCGCCCCGCCTGGAGATCCGCCGATTTCCACAACGATCCACAGCCCGAACTGTGACGAACAACCTTTACTGAGAAAAACGCACAGTCCAGAATTGGGAATGCACCCAAACACTTTCCCCAAGTTCGGCTCAGACCCTCCCCGAAGTCCGGAGCCAACTCTTTGTTCTGCAATAATTTACGTGCAACCCATTGCGGCTCAATATTTTGCGGAGATCCGGGCGGATACCCCACCCGCAACTGGAAGGAAACAAGGATTTTAGCGAAACACGTAAAAAAAATGATTGCCGACATCGCCATCAGCGCGTCTTGCGCCGCCGCTCCAACTCAGCCCGCCGGATTTCTCGGCGTCGTCCAGCGTCCTCGTAGCGCCGCCGCTGCTCTTCCGTTTCAGGAATCACTGGCGCAACTTTCACCCGATTCCCAGCGCTATCGATGGCCACAAAGGTCAGGTAGGCAGACGCCACGTGCCGCGATGTATCGGCAATGTAGTTCTCAACGAAGACTTTCACGCCGACTTCCATCGAAGTCTGGAATACGCGGTTGACCGACGAGCGCAGAATCGCGAGATCTCCCACCCGCACGGGCACGAGAAAGTCGATGTGATCGACCGACGCGGTGACCACGTAGCTACGCGAATGACGATGTGCCGCCATGGCGCCGGCCAGATCGATCCAGTGCATCAGGCGTCCGCCCAGCAGGGCGGCCAGCGGATTGGCATCGTTCGGCAGAACGATTTCTGCCATCTCCGATTGCGAATCGCGCACTGGGCGGGGCACAAGCAAATCGTCGGTCATAAATACTTCCCTTTCGTACTGAGGCCGTTTCCGCGAGCCGCGCAGCTCATGCTTTCTTTTTCAGATACGACTCGAGAAAACATTCCGCCATCTTCTGAATGCGCGCGTCGTCATGCCGCCGCAGCCAGACCGCCTGCGCCAGGTCAAATTCCAAATCGCCATGTTCCACCGGCCGGTGATCTCGTTCACAAACATAACGGAGAACCAGCAAGCGAGCCGGCAGCGCGGCGACCTTCTGTGGGGCGGCATGTTCCGCAAAGTCGGGCGGAGCGGAGACCGCGAATCGCACTGCATCCCAAACGCGCTCAGCCGGCGACCAGTTGCAACTGCTGGCGTATCCAAGATTGCAGAATGCTTCCAGAACATCCTGCGGCGGCAGTTCGCCTTCGTGGCCGGGAGCCGTGCAGTGCCCGCACCATCCGCCGCCAAGTGGAAGCCGTGCGGGATGCGGCCAGGAGCCGTATTCGAGTCTCGCCACCGGCATAAAGTATGGACAGGCCAATTTCGCGACCTCGAAGTCAGGATTTGTTGGGACTCGCCATTGTAATCAGTTGCAGAAGCTCTGGCGAGTCTTCACCAGAGGTCGGTTAACACTGAAGTCCGCCGCGCGTTGGCGTTGCGGGTTGTAGTAATCTCGTGACTGGGAACTGTTCGACATTTCACCGACGCTTCCCGCCGACACTATGGACCGCATCGCCACGCTCAACGAAATCCTCACCGAAAATCCTAAGGACGCGTTCGCGCGTTACGGCCTCGCCATGGAGTACTCCAAGCAGGGAGACTTTGACCGGGCGTTGGCGGAGTTCGCCATTCTGCTGGAGAACCATCCCGAATACACCGCCGGATATTTCATGGCCGCGCAAACGCTCGTGCGGGCCGAACGCGCCGACGACGCCAAGAAGATGCTCAGTGACGGCATTGCCTCGGCCCGGCGCACCGGCAACCTGCACGCGCAATCGGAAATGGAAGCCATGCTGACCGAACTGGGATAGTCGGGAGTGCCGTTCATCTTTCGAAGGGCAAACTACTTCGCCATCCTGCCCATCCCCCACTCCACCACCGACGGGAACAGCTGATAGAGCTTCACGAACCCGTGCATTGTCCACGGGACTATGACTTCCCGCTTCTGCTTCAAGTATCCGCTCAGCGTGGCGCGAGCCACGCGTTCAGCAGTAATGCCGCGCACCGAACCCGGACGCACTCGTTTCAATTCGTTTCCTCGAACCGCATTCTCGCTGAACCCCGTGCTCACGTAGCCGGGACAAACAGTCAGCACATGAATGCCGTCCTTCTTCAGTTCGACTCCTGCAGCCTTGCCGATGGCATTCAGCGCGAACTTGGTGGCGCTATAGGAAGCATGAAACGGGATGGGAATGTGCCCAGCGACGCTCGAGATATTGATAATCGTTCCGCCACCCTGCTGCCGCATGACGGGGATCACCGCCTGCATGGCCGACATCGCACCGAAGAAGTTGGTCTCAAAGAGTTCGTGGCAGGCTTGCATGTCCGTCTCCGCGACGGAATCGAGCAAACCGTGCCCTGCATTATTAATCCAGACATCGATGCGCTTGAAGTGATGCAGCGTCAAGGCCAGCACCCGGTCGATATCTTCGGAGTGGCGGACATCGAGAGACAACGCCGCAGTGCGATCGAGACAACCGATTCGAACGCGAGCCGCCTCAGCCCGTGCTGTGTCGCGCGACAACAGCACCACGCTCGCCCCTGCCTCGGCAAACACTTTCGCGATCGCCTCGCCGATGCCCATCGAAGCGCCCGTAACCACGACTACTTTTCCCGTAAGTTCCATGCTCGCGTTCTATCCTCCGCGGCTGCGCAAGTCAAGCTGCAAGCCGCGACGTTGCATAATCGGTGCGGGCACGTATCGTACAATCGAGAAGCTCGTTCGGTTCTGCGCGCCCCCTACACTGGAGACTTCGTGGCCCTGCTCCCCTTGTTTCCGCTCGACCTCGTCCTGCTTCCTGGCACGCCCCTGCCCTTGCACATTTTCGAACCTCGCTACAAAGAAATGATCGGCGAGTGTCTGGCCAACCAGGCGCCGTTCGGTGTGGTGCGCGCAATGGATGAAGGTTTTGCGGAAGTAGGATGCACCGCCGAGATCGTTAGCGTAACGAAACAGTATCCTGACGGCCGCATGGACCTGGTCGCCGAAGGCCGCGAGCGTTTTGAGGTGCTCGAATTGAACCGTGAGCGATCCTTTTTGCAGGCCGAGGTGCTGCTCGTGCCCGATGAACCCGGCGCTCCGTCCGCTGACGAAAAGGCACGGGCGATCCAGGTGCACCTGGACATTCTGTCGCTGGCCGGAGCGGTGCAAGATCTTTCCGCGGCCGACCACAGCACTCTTTCTTTTTATCTCGCGGGCTCTCTGCCCCTCGATCTCGATTTCAAGCAGAAGCTGCTCGCGATGCGGTCCGAGCGCGAGCGAATCCAGGCGGTCGCAGCGTTTCTGGAAAACATTCTTCCCAACCTGCGTCGCGCGGCGCGAGTGCGCGAGAAGGCCGGTGGGAACGGGCACGCCCACTAGAGACATACGGGTGCATCGAGGGGCGCTCGCAAAAACGCCATCGCGCACCGGCGCGTATAATCGGAGAAGTTTGTTTGTGGGGGTTCCTGTCATGAGTAGTCTTCCGCGCACGCTGGGTGAACTGCGCCGCAGCATTTTCTCCGAAGAGCGTTTGCGCACACGCCACGTTAAAGACGAGCTACGCGATAACCTGACCAGTCGTCTCCGCACCAACGGTGACGCTCCTGCGTTCCCCGGCATTGTCGGCTACGACGATACGGTCGTGCCGCAGATCAACAACGCCATTCTTTCGCGCCATAATTTTATTCTGCTGGGATTGCGCGGTCAGGCCAAAAGCCGCATCCTTCGCGCCTTGACCACCCTACTCGATCCGCACATGCCATATCTCGCCGGATGCGAAGTGCACGACAACCCCTACGCTCCGATCTGCCGGCGTTGCCGCGAGGAAGTAGCGCGGCTCGGTGACGAAACGCCCATCGCATATCTTTCGCCGGATGAGCGCTACGTAGAGAAGTTGGCCACACCGGATGTCACGATTGCCGATTTGATTGGCGACATCGACCCCATTAAAGCAGCTCGCGGTGGCCACGAACTGTCGAGTGAACTCACAGTTCATTATGGCTTGTTGCCCCGCGCCAACCGCGGCATCTTCGCCATTAATGAACTACCCGACCTCGCTGGAAAAATTCAAGTGGGACTCTTCAACATCATGCAGGAAGGCGACGTGCAGATTAAAGGCTATCCCGTCCGTCTGCCGCTCGATGTGGCCCTGGTGTTCAGCGCCAATCCAGAGGACTACACGGCGCGCGGGAAGATCATTACGCCGCTGAAAGATCGCATCGGCTCGGAGATTCGCACGCACTATCCGGCAACGGTCGAGGAAGGCATCGCCATCACGGCGCAGGAAGCCTGGACCAGGCGCAACGGCCACAACCAGCCTTCGTTCACCTTGCACTTGCCGAATTACGTGCAGGAAGTCATCGAGCGCGTGGCCTTCGCCGCCCGGGAAGACAAGAAAATCGACAAGCGCTCTGGCGTGAGCCAGCGCCTGCCTATTTCGGCGATGGAAAATGTAGTTTCAAACGCTGAGCGCCGCGCCATTCGCAACGACGAGAAAGTCGTTGTGCCGCGCATCAGCGACGTCTACGCCGCCCTGCCTGCGATTACCGGAAAGCTCGAACTGGAATACGAGGGCGAGATGAAAGGCGCGGACCACGTCGGTCGAGAACTGATTCGCGCCGCGATCGCCAAGACCTACGACGAGTACTACACCGGCGCCAACGTCCAGCAAATTGTGCAGTGGTTCGATTTGGGCGGCGAGATTCAGTTGTCAGATTCTGTCCCGGCCGTTGAAGCCTTGGAAAACTTGAAAGAAATTCAGGGCCTGGTCGACAAGCTCGGCCCGCTCAGCGTTTCGCAGAAAGACAGTCCCGAGCAGCAAGTGTCGGCGGCGGAATTCATCCTCGAAGGCCTGTACGCGCATAAACGCATAGGCCGCAGCGAGGAGCGCGTGTTCAAAGCTGGAGAGAAGAAGCCGGAGCCGGTGCGCGAGAAATCAGTCGAGCCGGATGAGCGGCCGTACCGGCAGAGAAGGCAATTTAATTGAACTGCGAGCTTCGAGTCTTGAGCGACGAGCACAAGACCCGGAACTCCAGACTCGAAGCTCGCAGCTCGTAGCTGCTTTTATGAAACGCATTCGTTACTCCAAATACGTGCCTGATCCCGCGGGCGAGATGAGCATGGAGGACTTGCTCAGCGCGCTCTCGGACTATCTGCTGCAAAGCGGGTTTCAGGATTCGATGTGGTATGAACTGCCCGAGGGCGAGCAGACACTCGACGAACTCAAGCGAGCCATCGAGCAGGCGTTGATGAACGGCGAGATGTTCGACGAGAACTTGCGCGAGCAGATCGAACAGATGCAGGCGGACGGGCAACTCGACGAACTCATTGAAAAGCTTATCGAGCGCATGCAGCAGGAAGACTACATTTCCATCGACGAACCCCATGACCCATCGCGTAAGTCGAGCGTCGGGGGACAGACTGGCGAGGCGCAACAAGCCAAGTTCGAAATCACCGACAAGAGCCTAGACTTCCTCGGTTTCAAGTCGCTGCGCAATTTGTTGGGGTCGCTGGGCAAATCGAGCTTTGGGCGACACGACACGCGCGATCTCGCCACCGGCATCGAGACCAGCGGTTCCGCGAAAACCTACGAATTCGGCGACACGCTCAATCTCGACATTACGGCGACGCTGTCAAGCGCGATCCAGCGCGAGGGACTCACTCTGCCGCTCAACATCGAATACTCTGACTTGCAGGTTCACCAGTGCGAGTACCAGTCGTCGTGCGCGACCGTGCTGATGCTCGACTGCTCGCATTCGATGATTCTCTACGGCGAAGACCGCTTCACTCCGGCCAAGAAAGTTGCGATGGCGCTCTCGCACCTGATCCGCACGCAGTATCCTGGCGACTCGCTTTCGCTGGTGCTCTTTCACGATTCCGCGGAAGAAGTTCCGCTTTCGCAACTCGCGCGCGTAAAGGTCGGGCCCTACTACACAAACACCCGCGAGGGCCTGCGGCTCGCCCAGCGAATCCTGCAGCGGCAAAAGAAAGACATGAAGCAGATCGTCATGATCACTGACGGCAAGCCCTCAGCACTGACGCTCGAAGACGGCCGCATTTATAAGAACGCCTTCGGTCTCGATCCGCTAGTAGTGAGCCAGACGCTGGAAGAAGTTTCGAAGTGCAAGCGCGCGGGCGTGCTCATCAACACGTTCATGCTGGCGTCGGATTATGGCCTAGTGCAGTTCGTGCAGAAAGTCACCGAAATGTGCCGCGGCAAGGCCTACTTCACCACGCCTTATACGCTGGGGCAATATCTGCTGATGGATTACATGTCGCGCAAGACCAAGACCATCCATTGATTCAAGTGCCCGCCCTCAGGGGCTGAAGCCCAAAGTCATTGTGCGACGTTGACGCGGCGCTGAAGCGCCGCTCTTCCACGGCACGGCTGGAGCCGGGGCCCTTCCCAAAAACTTACCCGCTGCTGATACTCTTTTATAGAACCCATGGCGAACTGCATTCGATGCGGCCGGCAGATGCCGGCATTCTCGTTCAAGAAGATCTGCCCGTGGTGTGTGCAGCACGAGGCGGCGCAACGCGGCGAACTCGACGAAAACGCGCGCCAGCCCGTCATCAGCGCTCCCTGGGTCCAGCGCGAATCCAGCGTCACGCTTACGCAGATCATCTTCGGCGCCAACGTGATGGTCTTTATCGCGATGGCCTACACGAATGGTTCGCTCACGGCGAGCTTCCCCTTCTCACTGAGCGTGCACTTCGGCGCTAACTACGGCCCTCTCACATTGTCAGGTGACTGGTGGCGGCTGCTGACCTACATGTTCCTTCACGGCGACATCTTTCATATCGCTATGAATATGTGGTGCTTGTGGAACTTGGGCTCACTTTGCGAATCTCTCTACGGGCGCTGGACCTACGCGGCCGTGTACATCATCACCGGCGTCGCCGGAGGCGTGGCGAGCTTGGTTTGGAATCCCGGTGTGTGGAGCGTGGGTGCCTCGGGCGCGATCTTCGGACTGACTGGTGCTCTGATCGCATCACTCTATCTTGGAGAATTCAACCTCCCGAGGTACGCCATTCAGGCGAATCTAAAGAGCCTGCTTTTCTTCGCTGGCTTCAACATCCTTCTCGGAATTTCGCCTATCGGAGATCTGTTCGGAATCCATGTGGATAACGCCTGCCACATCGGCGGACTGGTCAGCGGGCTGGCTCTCGGAGCCCTGATCGCGCGTGTCGCGCCCCAACATGATTCTTCGCGCCGCGTCGGAGTTCTCGTTGTGGTCGCGCTTGCGGTGGTGGTTGCCGGCTTTGGTGTGCAGCGCTGGCGCGGTTCCGAAATCCACTTTCGTTCCGCGATCGTCGCGCAAAAGAGTGTTGATCGGATGATCGCCGAGCTTCAAAAGAAGGTTAAGCAGAGCCCTCAGGACGCGTCCGCGCACTACGCGCTCGCGCATGAATACTTCACCAGCAGGCAAATCCCCGAAGGGATTGGCGAACTGAAGCACGTGCTGGAACTGCAGCCTCAGAACGCAAACGCTCGCATGGAGCTAGGGGCCGCGTATCTCAGCGAGGGGCAGGCGAAAGAGGCGCAAGAGGAATTTACCAAGTTCGTGGCGCAGGAACCGAATCAAGTGGACGGCCATGCCGGCCTCGGAATGGCGCTCGCAGACCAGGGAAATCATGCTGCCGCGATCGACGAATACAAAGCCGCATTGCGTATCGATCCACGGGCCAGCGGAGTCGACTACCGGATGGGGATTTCTCAGGCGCAGCTAAAGCAGTACGACGACGCCATCGCTTCGTTTCTGAAGGAACAGCAGCAGAGCGGCGATGATCCCGAACTCGAGAACGCACTGGCGGATGCTTACCAAGCCAAAGGGATGACACAACAAGCGCAGGACGCGAAAAACAAAGCTACGCAATTGAAAAGCGGACAGAGAGATTAGTCGCTAAGTCGCATTCCGCGCGCGAGCACAATTCCGTGATCGCTAGGTTTTCGTGATTTCCCCCACCGCCCACCACGCCTGGTTAATGGCCTCATCGGTATAGGCACGGGCGCCCGCGTCGGAATTGGCGATGGCGATGCGGCCGTAGGGTTTTCGCGCCTTCTCACACGGCGTTTCGCCGCCCTCCAGCACAAACTTGTCCCACAAGCTGCTGTACTCGTAAGCATAGCCGTGCGGCCAGCGGTTAGCCGTGATGGCGAGGATGTCGTGCGCCGGATCGAATCCGCCCGGGCCCAGCGTTCGCGCCAGTTGTTCACGAATCTTGCGCTCGATGGTTTCAAACGTCGTGGTATAGAGTTCCATGCGGCCGGCGATGTGTTGATCTCGCGCGGGCAGCCCAGCTTTGCATGGCGACTTGCTCAAGTGCACGACGAGCGGATCCTCCGGCGCGCGCGAGCAATGATAGTCGCCCATGCTGACCGGCAAGTCCATGTCAACGTAAGAATGGTAGCCGCCCGGAGCGTAAATCGAATTCGCTCCCAGCTTCTGAAACGCAGTCGAGTTGCGCAACAGCACGTTGCTGTAGAGCAGCGGGATTTTCTGCGCCGAGGCCAGCGCCTGTTTCTGCGGCTCGGGCAGTTCTTCACAGATGTAGGGAATCACAATGTTCCAGCAAGCCAGAATGCAGTGCCCGCCCTTGACTGTGTACACTTTTCCGCCGCGAGCATAGGCGACTTCAACCTCACTGGCCGCCGCCGGATTGCCCGCATGTTTCACCCGCACTGCCGTGCTGTTCAATCGAATGCGCACCGGCGACTTGTTCTCATCCAGTTTGGCGTAGTTGGCTCTGGCGGTGACTACGTCGGTCGCGGAGTCGCCAGGGACGGCTTCCGGAATCAGCTTGCGCACGAGCAAGCGCGCGATGCTGGCATTGCCATCGGGGAAGTGGAAGAAATAATTTCGTTCGCTGGCTAGCCCAATTGCCTCGAGGCCCATCCCGCTGAAACCGGGATAGCCTGTATCCGATGCGTCGATCGCGGCAATGGCTTCTATACCCACGCCGAACAGAGTTTGCGAAATGGTCTGGTAGAGGCGAATTACATCTGCATGGACACCCACCTGTTCCGTCAGGAACCGTGCATAGCTGATGCGCGCCAGGCGATCTTTTTTCTGTTCGGCACTCAGTCCGGGAAGATGATCTTTCTGCTCGCGGCACAAGCGAGCGACGTCTTGCCGCGCCTGCTCGCCAATCGGCGCCTCCGCCAGGAAATGCGCCCAGGCGTCCGGCCCGGCAACGGCAAGATCGAAGGTTTCGCCGCCGGGAAATGGGCAAGGATCATCCACGAGCTTGTCGATTCCAAAGGTTTCTTTGTCGAAGAAAATCTTGGGAACTCGCCCCATGGACCCGTAGAGATTCCTGTCCAGATATTTCGGGAAGCTCTTAACCTCGATTCCCAATTCCTCGATCACGCCTCTCGCAACTTCGCTGTAGGGTTCCGGACTTTCGATCGAGTAGGTGCCACCGTAGCCGAGTAACATCCGGTTGCCCGCGCGAAATTCGTTGCGCTTGGCGTGTCCCCCGAAATCGTCGTGGTTCTCGAGGATGAGGATGCGGGCCTTCCCGCCGGTGGCCTTGCGGTAGAAGTGGGCGGCAGCCAGGCCGCTGATGCCGCCGCCAACAATAACTAAGTCGTAAGTTTCGCCGGTATCTTCTGGCTTGCCCGCCGAATCCCAGAACGTGCCGTCGCGCAGGCTGTGAGCAGCGTCGAACGAGCCGGGATGGCTGCCGCGCATCCCGGTAAGCGCGGGTGGATAGTAGTTGGAAGAACTTTCAGGACCGACTGCGGCCTGCCCTTCACCACGCCCTGCGGCGACAAGATCCCACGGCATCAGGGCCGCGCCGGCCGTCACCGCAACGCCGTTCAGAAAATCACGGCGGGTAATGCGGCGATGCATTCCCAGTTCGCGATCGTGCACGATCCCCTCCGCCGCGAGACTACGAGCCGCCTTCGGCTTTCTTCACGGCCAACTCTGCGCCCTGGAATCCGATTTTGCTGTGGGTTCCATCGCAGAAGGGCTTGTTGACCGATCCTCCGCAGCGGCAGAGGGAGAATGCCGTCTTCCCCGTGAGATCAAACGGAGTGCCGTTGACATCGACCAATTCGATGGAGCCTTCCGGAGCCTCGACCCGGAGCGGACCGTTGGGGCGTACAGTGATTTTTACCTGAGCCATGACCTCATCCTCCAAACCTTACGGATTTCTAGTAGGGATAAAAGATACCACGACTGGCGGAGGTTGTGCAGCGGGGAGATGAAGCAGATTCCTCCTTGCCGTCGCCTCGCTCGCTGGGCTCGCTGCGTCGGAATGACAGAATTTTTCTTGGACCGACGGCCTCAGGCGGCGACGGATCGCGCGGGTAGCAGACTCCGGTAAAGCTGCAGGCAGTCGTCAATCATGCGCTTCGTGGTGAAGCGTTCGCGGGCGCGGGTGTAGGCCATCTCGGCATAGGCACGGCGCATGGGACGGTCGTTGTTGAGCAGGCGAATCTTGTCGGCCAGGCTGGCCGCGTCATTGGTGCGGAAGTAGAGCGCTGCGTCTCCCCAAATCTCGCGGAAGCTTGGAATGTCATTGGCCACAATGGCGCAGCGGGAAAACGCGGCTTCGAGCGTGGCCATGCCGAGAGGTTCGTAGCGCGCTGTCGCGGCGTAAATCGCCGCACGGCTGTAGAGAGCGCGCAGCTGCGCTTCGGTCTGCGGGCCGCGGATCGCCACCGAGGTCTGCTCGGTGTCGACCTTCACGTCCGCGCGGATGGGAATGCGCGGCATCGGCACCGTATGTTCGGCACCCACAATGCAGACCGGGACCGAATACGGATGCTGGGTAAGCAGAAAAACCTGCTTGCTGGCGTCGACCAGCCGCCCGACCGCCAGCACGCAGTCGTCTTTGCTGACGTAGGGATTGAAAAAAATCGGATTGCGCCCAGGATAGATCACTTCTCCACGCCGCGGCCGACCGTAACAAGCGGAAATTCGCTCCAGCATCCATGCCGAGGGAGCTACGACCGCGTCCGCCGCGGCCAGTCCGTCGGTGACTGTATTGCGATACCAATTCAACGAACGTTCTGGACGGCGCGCCTGATCGTGCACGGCATGCTTCCACGTGATCAAATCGCCGTGAGCCATCACGATGCGCGGTACATCAACTGGAAGGCTCCCGTAGCAAAACTGATTCAGATGCAAAACATCGGGCCGCAGTTCGCGAACCAGCGCGGCAAGGAAGGCGGACGATTCCACCAAATCCTCTTCCGCTTCCTGCATCCACTCCAGTCGAAAAGCTGTGGGCCGGTAATCGAGGCCATGCAGATGATCCATCCACGAAGTCTGCTCGGGCAGCGGAATCTCTCCAAAGCTGACCAGCGTGACTCGTACGCCGCGCGTGACCAGCCCGGTCACAAGTTCGCGGGTGTAGGTCCATGATCCGGAGAGCGAGTCGGCGGTAACGAGGACGTGCACAGCACCTCCCTGGGGTGGACGCGGAATGCCCCGAGGGACAAAGGATTCCGCCTGCCAGGCCGGTCTATTCTAATGTGAATCGCGAGTAACGGGAAGGAATTTTAGAGTGGCCGCCGGGATTTTGCAGGCCACAGGACAGAAGCTGGAACGTCTCTTCTTACCTCAGGCTTTCTGCTCAATGGCTCGCTTCAGCGAAGCGAGTTGATCGCGAAACCGGTTCCGGTTGGAGTGCAGGACCCAGGGGAGGGCCAGCCACGTTAAGCCATGCAGGTGAAGATCGCAGGTAAAGATAACGGTGGTCCCGGATTTGTCGGGTTCGAGAATGTACTCGAACACGCCGGTGACGCCGGAGCGGGTGTTGCGTTGGCCGACGCGGTGCGGTGGTTCGTAACGCCAGACTTCTGACTCGCCTTGCACCGTCTTGCCCAAGACGTCCATCGTCATCAGGAGCTTGGAGCCCTGCTGCACTGGCCCGCCGCCGGCCACTTCTATGCGGCGCACCATATTGCGCCAGCGTGACGCGGTGTTGAAGTCCATCATGAAGGCAAAAACTTCTTCCCTCGGCCGTTCGATGAGTTGAACATAACGGAAGGCACGCATCAGTCCTTATCCTCCAGTTCAAAGATGTCGTCCACTTTCGTCTCAAAGGCACGCGCTATTTTCATGGCCAGCGGAAGGCCGGGATCGTACCTGCCGGTCTCGATCGCATTGATGGCCTGACGTGTAACGCCCACACGCATGGCCAGCTCCGCCTGGGACCAGTTTTGTTCCGCTCGTAGAACGCGAAGCCGGTTTTTCATCGGCGGTAATACCACTCCCCACCCCAAATCGCTAGTCCCCAGGTGGCCAGCATAACCAGCCAGATCGTCCTCAGCAGGACGAAGTGAATGAAGCCTGCGCGCTGCAACAGATCAGTGGTGAAGACGAAAAGCCAAGTGGCCGCAAAGGCTATGGCGAGGGCAATCAGATGGATGCGGCGCGTGAATTCATCGTGTAGCAGGATGAGCTTCGCCGTCGCTAACTGCCAAAACAGGAAGCCGAGTACCCCTATCACCACCCCCGCAGCCCGAAACTTCGCGCTCGCGGAGGAATGATTGATCATTCTGGAAGCAGTGACGTAGCTGGCTCCCCACAGTGCCACGGCTCCAAAAATAAGGCCCAGAAGTCGGAGGCCGGGATCGCGTTTTTCGTCCTGACGCATTCGGGATGACCTCAATAGAGGACATAATGTAATGTATAGATTTCTTTATGTCAAGAATAGATTACACAATATTGGTGAGATTCTTCGCGTCCAGGTCGCCAAGATCGATGGGCACAGGGAATTTCGCCCAGCTAGACGCATCGGCGATGCGTTTCTGACTTGCGGCCGGGCTGGCCCGCGCCGACTCGCTGCGAAGCAGGCTCTGACGGACGACCGCTGCGGCCGTCCTCACATTTTTGTAGCGGGTGTCAGTTCACTTCCAGACGAAGGCGTAGTTCGCGCGCCAGATTGTCAATAGCGCGAATCTTCTCCACCGCGGGGTCGGGCACGTCCGGCACCGACATCGCCAGTTCACAGGAAAGCAGCATGGCGGTCAAGGTCTCGCGCATTTCGCTGTTCATCTGCTCGGCGACCGCACGGCGGGCGGCGGTTTCCTCACGCTTGCGGCGATGCAGCGCCGCGCGCACTTCGCGCACCAGACGTTCCATTCCCGTGACGGCGAAGTTGACATAGACGGGGAACGCCGTGCCCAGATGTTCGATCATCTGATCGCTTTCATCGGGATCGGTTTCCAGAAGAAATTGATCGATGACGGCGGCGGAATAAGTTTGCTCGCGCAGGCGGGCGGCAGCCTCCTGCAAGTTCTTGGCCCAGTGCGTTTCCCGGCCGGTAGCCGTGCGCAAGGTCTCGGCGCATTGAGGGCCGTTCGCTGACGGCGTAATGAGTAGAATCATGCTCTTTCAAGTTGCACGTCTGCCGCCACAGCGCTGCCCGCTGAAAACACAGTGCTTAACAACCCAGAAGCATGCAAGCAACAAAACTACGTCCCAATGCGGCACTCCCGCCGAGGAACAAGTTCCGAACCGAACATGCCTGATCGGTATGCTCACGGCCGGACTGCTCAAGACTGATATCCCTGAGTAGCGTAGTCCTTGAGCTTGCGGTACAGAGTTGTTTTCCCGATCCCCAACAACCGGGCCGCTTGCAGCTTGTCGCCGTTGAGTTCCATGATCGCGCTCAGAATCGTCTTCTTTTCGAGTTCCGCCATCGGAATGATCTTTCGCGGCACGGCGCCATCCCCCATCCCGCTCGACGCATCCGGTATCGGCAGATTGGCCACTTCGCGCGGCAGGTCCGTGCTGTGAATCAGTGGGCCACTGGTGAAAGCGTAGGTCCGTTCGAGGCAATTTTCCAGTTCGCGGACGTTTCCCGGCCAGTCATAGGCGAGCATCGCTTTGAGAGCTTCGTCGCTGAGCATCTTTTCCTGGCCCGAGGTCCGCACCATGCGTTCCAGAAAATAAGCGATCAAGAGCGGAATATCCTGCCGCCGCTCCTTCAGTGCGGGAATACGCAGGCTGAGCACGTTGAGCCGGAAATACAAGTCGCGGCGAAACTCGCCCTGCATCACGGCCTTCTCCAAATCACGGTTGGTGGCGGCCAGGATGCGCACATTGATCGGAATCCGACGCGTGCTGCCGACCGGACGAATTTCCTTTTCCTGAATCGCCCGCAACATTTTGGCTTGCAGATCGACGGGCAGCTCGCCCACTTCATCGAGAAAGATGGTTCCGCCTTCGGCCATGGACATGAGCCCGTCTTTGTTCTGGTTTGCGCCGGTAAACGCGCCTTTCACGTACCCAAACAGCTCACTCTCAATCAGGGTCGGCACCAGCGATCCGCAGTCGACCGGAATGAACGGCTTGTCGCGAAAGGGCCCGGAATAATGAATTGACCTCGCCACCATTTCCTTGCCGGTCCCGCTTTCGCCCAGAATCAGCACCGGATGCACGCTATTGGCGGCCTTGGCGATGATGCGATAAAGCTTTTCCATCTCCGGGGCGCGTCCCACGATGCCGCCGAATCCCTGCTTGGACTTCACTTTCTCGCGCAGCAAGCGGTTCTCCGACTTCATCTTCAAGTGGGTGCCCACGCGCTCGAGCAGCATCTTTAATTCGTCCACGCTGAAAGGTTTGGTCACGTAGTCATAAGCACCATGCTTCATGGCCTGCACCGCTGACTGGACTGTGCCATACCCCGTCACGACGATGACCACCGCCTCGGGACGACGTTCCTTAATGCGACGCAGCGCCTCCAATCCGCCCGCTCCTGGCAGCCGCAGATCGAGCAGCACTGCGTCAAAGGCCTGGGTGTCGAGCAGCCGGTAGGCATGCTCGGCGGAATCGGCCACGTAGGCCGTGTATCCCAGCGATTGCGCTACTTCGCGGCAGGCTTCGCGGATCGATCGTTCATCGTCCACGATCAGAAGGTTGAGAAAATTGGCGGGTTGGATTTGTGGTATCGCAGTCATCGGACTCAGGGCGGCAGACGTCATGGCATTCATTCCTTTTCCTCTTATTCTTTAGCTCTGCATTCTTTGGTGCTTAATTCTTCGGTTCTTAGTTCTTTGACGATAAGTTCTTCCGAATTTCTTTCCGGCTGAAAATCTTGGGGCATCTCCTGGAACTGCAAAGCTGATTGCGGAACCAGCGGCAGCAGCACCGACACCCGGGTACCGCATGAAGGTGCGCTGTCTACGTGGATCAGGCCGCCGTTACTACTCACGATGTTGTAGACCGTGGCCAATCCCAGGCCCGTGCCCTTGCCGGCCTTGGTCGTGAAAAATGCTTCGAACAGATGCGCGCGGGTGCCGGCATCCATGCCGCTGCCGTTGTCGGCGACCACGAACAGCGCGCACGGCAGTAAAGCCGGCCGGACAGCGCCAGAATTTGGCGCACCCGAGCTCAGCGGCCCAGAGTCTGGCGCCGTGAGCACCTGCACTTTGCAATTGCAGGTTTCAATCGTGATCTGGCCGCCCCCAGACGTCACCCCGGACACCGCCCCGGATACCGCGTCTCGGGCGTTGAGAACCAGGTTGAGCAGAATCTGCTGACACTGCGTGGCATCCATCTTGATCAGCCCCAGGTTGGGATCGAGGTTGAACTTCAGCTCAATGTTTTCCCCGATCAGGCGAGCCAACAGGTTCCGCATGCCTTCCGCGATTTCGTTGAGAAGAAGAAGCCGGGGCTCGCAAGTGGTGGGTCGGGCGACGGCGAGCAACTGCCGCACCAGCCCCGTCGCCTGCATGCCCGCGTTACGGATTTCTTCGGCATATTTGCGCACCCGATGGCAGGGCTCCAGATGGGCCATCAGCAGGTCGCAATACAGCAGCACTCCCGTCAGAAGGTTGTTGAAGTCGTGGGCCACGCCTCCGGCCAAACGCCCCACGGCCTCGAGTCGCTCGGCCTGGCGCAGCCGCTGCTCGGCCTGCTGGCTCCGGGTGGCATCTTCGGCCAGCACCAGAGCATAATCAGGGTCGTTGTTCGCCCCCGCTACCCTCCACGCAGTCCAGTGCAGTGGCCGGAGATTTCCAGCCCTGCTTGCGGAATCCATCTGAAAGCTATCTCGGCGGCTCTCGAACAGTTCAGCGAGCAGGCGTTCGGCCTTGGCGCGGTCTTGCGGATCCACCAGGTCGGCAAAGTTGAGGCAGCGTGCAATCCGCGACCGGCCTCCAAGCATTTGTTCCAATGCAGGACTCAGTGCTGTGATGTTTC
>Ga0307476_10001179_pt1 | contig 16498 bp, 14 predicted proteins | sample atmos_gasesECM2C_2_FD_203314 | JGI IMG/M metagenome (GOLD analysis project Ga0307476, IMG submission 203314) | Hardwood forest soil microbial communities from Morgan-Monroe State Forest, Indiana, United States - atmos_gasesECM2C_05 | ecosystem: Environmental > Terrestrial > Soil > Temperate... | reverse complement strand
GTGTCGGCGGGGTGGCGGCGTTCGAGCCGCCCGAGGAGTTCGACGACTTCGTGGTGCGGCGCCGGCTCGGCCAGGGCGCGGCCGGGCAGGTCTACCTGGCGGCCGCCGCCAAGCTGGTCGACTTCGGGCTCGCGCGGGTGCTGCGCGACGGGAGCGATGACGCGGCGCGCGGGCTGTCGAGCACGCCCGACTACATGGCGCCCGAGGTCTGGCGCAGCGAGCCGCCGACCCGGCGGTCCGACGTCTAGCTCGCTGGCGGCATCGCCCACGACTTCAACAGGGCAACGGCCTGCGAGCGGTCACTTCTTCTCGTCGGGCTTCTTCTTCGCGGTGATCAGCACCTCGTCGATGATCCCGTACTCCTTGGCCTGTGACGACGACATGAAGTTGTCGCGCTCGGTGTCGTGCTTGATCTTCTCGGCCTGCTGGCCGGTGTGCTTGGCGAGCAGCTCGTTGAGCGTGTCGCGCGTCTTCAGGATCTCGCGGGCGTGGATATCGATGTCGGTCGCCTGGCCCTGGAAGCCGGCGAGCGGCTGGTGGATCATCACCCGCGCGTGCGGCAGCGCGTAGCGCTTGCCCTTGGTGCCGGCGGCGAGCAGGAAGCTGCCCATCGACGCGGCCTGCCCCATGCAGATCGTCGCGACGTCGCAGTGCAAGTACTGCATCGTGTCGTAGATCGCCAGGCCGGCCGACACGTGCCCGCCGGGCGAGTTGATGTACAGCATGATGTCCTTCTCGGGCTCCTCGGAGTCGAGGAACAAGAGCTGCGCGATCACCACGTTGGCGACGTCGTCGTTGATCGGGGTACCGAGGAAGATGATGCGGTCCTTGAGCAGGCGGGAGAAGATGTCCCAGCCGCGCTCGCCGCGGTGAGTCTGCTCGATGACCGTCGGGACGAGGTAGTTCATCGTGGGCGTCATGGGGTACCGCCAACTCTACGGGCGCCCGCCCGCGCGTGCAACGCGCCCGGCGGTGAGGCCGGGCCCCGATCGCCTGGCCGTTCGGGCAGGGCCCGGAGGTCGCGATGCGTGTCATCGCTCGGGTGTGCAGGCGCAGGGCTGGTGGCTCGCGGCGAACGCGAAGCGCTTGCGGCGGGGCGCCGGGTAGAGGCGCTCGTGGAGCTCCCACAGCGCGACGCGGTTGCTGTCGAACCGGAGCAGCGCGATCGCCTCGTCGTAGTGCACCCAGCGGACGTCGTCGTGCTCGGCCGACGCGACGATCGCGCGGTCGCCGACGTCGACGGCGAACGCGTGCTCGGGCACCACCAGCGTGGGCTCGGGCCAGGTCGGCCAGGCCGCGAACCAGCACGCCGGGACCGTCGCGGTGGCGTCGAGCCGCAGGTACGCGGCGTCGGCCGGGATCCCGGCTTCCTCGAGGCCCTCGCGGCGCGCCGCGGCCTCGAACGTCTCGCCGGCCTCGCCGCCGCCCGACACGAACTGCCACACCGCATGGTCCGCGCGGTGCATCACGGCGACCTGCAGGCCGGCGCTCCGGCGGTACGGCAGCACGAGGATCTGGAACGGCGCGCGCGGCATGGCGGGCGAGCTACACGGCGCGCCGGAAGCAGAACACGAACGCGTCGGTCGCCGCGCCGGCGCCGGCCTCGCGCTCGAGGTGCGCCGGCGACGTCGACACCAGGTCCCAGCCCTGGCTGGTCATCTGGTTGAGGTGCGTGGTCAGGCTGCTCGGGGTGGGGCTGGCCTGCGTGCACAGGTACTCCCAGCGCGCCGGCGGGCTGCCCGCGCGGCTCGGCGCCACCGCGAGCTGGGACGCCGCGCCGCCGACCGCGCAGCCGAGGACGAACAGGAGCCCGAACGGTACGGCGTGCTTCATACCGCCCACGATACCCCAGCTGCGCCGGTCACCGGCGTTCAGCGCCGGGCGAGCGTGTCGACCCCGGCCTGGGCACACACACCGTCCTGCTGCGAGGTCACGCCGCTGACGCCGATCGCGCCCGCGATCTTGCCGTCGATGAGCAGCGGGATGCCGCCCTCCAGCGGGATCACGCCGGGCATGCCGAGGATCCCCGTCCGGCCGCCGAGCAGCGCCTCCTCGAATGCCTTGCTCGGCCGCTTGAACCGGACCGCGGTGCGCGCCTTGTCCTGCGCGATCTGCGAGCTGGCGACCTGGGTGTCGTCGGCGCGCTCGAAGTACACCAGGTCCCCGGCGGTGTCGACGATGGCGACCGCGACGGTCCAGCCGTTCTTGCGGGCCTCGGCGGCGGCCGCCGCCGCGATCTTGCGGGCGGTCTCGAGGTTGATCGACGCGCCATAGCCGGGCGCCTGCGGCGTTGCGGGGTTCGACATGGCGCGGACGGTACACCGGAGCGCCGGGCGGATCACAGCTAGACTGCCGAGATGGCCAACCAGGGCGACGCGCGGCGGATCGCGATGGCGCTGCCCGGCGTGATCGCGTCGAGCAAGCACTTCGCGTTCTCCGTCGAGAACAAGGGCAAGGAGAAGGGCTTCATCTGGGCCTGGAACGAGCGCATCCACCCCGGGAAGCCGCGCGTACCCAACCCGCAGGTGCTCGCCGCTCGCGTCGCCAACGAGACCGAGAAGGCGGCGCTGCTCGGCGCCGACCCCGACAAGTTCTTCACCGAGCCGCACTACAACGGCTTCCCGGCGGTGCTGGTCCGGTTGCCCGCGGTGTCGGTCGGCGAGTTGCGGCAGGTGATCACCGAGGCCTGGCGCTGCCTGGCGCCGAAGGATCGGATCGCGACGTACGACGCGGGCGACGCCGCGCCCAGGTCTCGGCCCGCCGGTGCACGCCCGCGCGCGGCACCGAAGCCCCGCACGTCCACGCCCCGGCGCAAGCCGGCGCGCAAGACCGCCGGCGGCGGCCGGGCCCGCCGCGCGCGATGACGCGGCGGCGCGGCAGCTACTTGAGCTTGGCCTTGAGCTCGAGGGCCTCGGCGTTCTCGGGCTCGGTCTTCATCGCCTGGGCGAGAGCGGCGCGGGCGTCCTGGGTCTTGCCGAGCGCGATCAGCGCGCGGACGCGGCCGAGGTGGACCAGGGCGGGGCGACGCGGCGGCGGGCTGGTGAGCAGCATGGTGTCGTAGGTGAACAGCGCCCGGGCCGGCTGGCGGAGCTCCAGGTAGGCGCGGGCGAGGCCGCCGAGGATGTCGGGGTCCGACGGGTTGATGAAGGTGGCCATCTCGCCGTAGGTGCGGACCTTGGCCCAGTTGCCGAGCTTGCCGTACTCGACGACGAGCTTCTTGAGCGGCGCGAGGTCCATCTGCTCGAGGAACGCGTAGTGCTCGAGCTCGGTGAGGGCCTTGGGGAGCTGGCCGTACTTCTCGTAGCGCTGGGCGAGCTCCTGGTAGGGCGAGCTGCGCTCGGGGTCGAGCTTCTTGGCGGCGCACAGCTGCTGCTCGACCTCTCCGGCCTTGCCCTCGCCCTCGGCGATCTGGGCGAGCCGCGATCGGAGGTCGAAGCTGTCGTGGCCGTCGGCGATCAGGCCCTGGTAGAGCGCGCGGGCGCGCGGCAGGTCGCCCTGGTGGAGCACGACCTCGGCCTGGATGTAGCGGGCGATCGGCTGCTTGGGGTCGAGCGCCAGCGCCGCGCCGGCCGCGGTCATCGCCTTCTCGGCCTCGCCGGCGTAGTAGTAGCCGAGCGCGACGTGGGCGCGGGCGCGGGCGTCCCTGGGCGCGGCGTCGGCGGCGACCTCGAGCCGGGTGACGTCGTCGAACCCGCGGGTCGGCAGCTTGAAGGTGCCGGCGTAGGGCGCGAGGCGGACGTCGAGGTACTTGCGGAAGTCGGTGTCGAGCTGGGCGATCGTCTTGCCGGTGATCGCGGCGAGCACGTCGGGGGTCTCGCGGCCCTTGCCGTACAGCTTGAGGGCCTCGACGATCCTGGGGAACCCGTAGGTCGCGATCAGGTACTCGATCGTGACCGCCGACTGGTAGTAGGCGACCACGACGGCGCTGGCGTCGGGCTGCATGAACTCGGCGTTGAGATCGCCGATCGACACCAGGGTGCCGCTGGCGACCGCGCCGTAGAGGTCGGCGTCGTTCTCGCGCCGCCAGTCGGGCCGCGCGGTCAGGGTCTCGTACTCCGACAGGCCCTCGGTGAACCACCGCGGGACCCGCGAGCTGGACAGCTGGATCGCGAACACGTGGCCGAGCTCGTGCCACAGGATCATGCCCCAGTTGATGTCGCCGTTGGCGGGCGACATCGCGGTGACGACCTGGCCGAACGTGACGCCGAGCGCGGCGATGTCGGGCAGGCCGATCGTGCGGATGCCGTAGTCGTTGCGGTCGGCGTAGAGCTCGATCGTGATCGGGGTCCTGGGCGTGAAGCCGTAGCGCTTGACCATGTCGGCGAACGCCCGCTCCATGGTCGGCTCGATGTAGCGCGCCAGCACCGCCTTCTCGTCGTTGTGGTAGCGGATCCGGAAGTCCTTGCTGGTGCCGAACGTGTACTCCTTGGGGATCGTGTCCTTGAACAGGGTCCGGGTGTTGAAGGTCCGCACGTTGTACTGGTCGCCGGCCCACGACTTGTCGAGCCACTCGAGGCCCTCCTTCTCGAGGCCGAGCCGCAGGTACCCCAGGCCGACGCCGGCCATCGCCTCGAAGAAGTCGGGCTTGAGCGCGACCGCGCGCTTCTCGAGCTCGATCGCCTCGACGTAGCGGTGCTCGCGGACGGCGGCGCGCGCGACGATGCGGTACAGCCCGGCATACGCGGGGTCGATCGCGAGCGCGCGCTGGACCTCGGCATCGTAGGTCCTGGTGTCGTCGCGCAGCCACGCGATCGTCGCCTTCATCGCGATCGCCACGACGTCGTCCTTGTTGACCGCGAGCACGCTGTCGAGGGTCTTGCCGGCGGTGGCCCACTCGTTGCGGTCGATCTCGATCGACGCCCGGACCTTGAGCGCGCGCGCGTTCTTCGGGTTGCCGGCGAGCGCGGCGTCGAGGTGGTGGCGCACGGCGGCGAGCTCGTAGCGGGTCTCGACGATGACCTCGGCCATCGCGGCGTGGGCCTCGGGGTCGTTGGGGTTGACCTTGAACACCTCCTCGAGGGTCTGCTCGGCGAGCTGCGCCGCGTACTTCTCGAGGAACAGGTCGGCCCACGCGACGCCGGCCTCGGTCATCTGCGGCCGGAGCTTGAGGGTCTCGCGGAACGCGCCGTTGGCGAGCTGGTACTCGGACGTGTGGTACGCGGCGATCGCGAGCTGGTAGGTCTGGACCGGATCGTCGAGGTCGAGCTGGTTGGCGTCGCTCTCCTTGATCGTCTCGTCGAACAGCGCCTTGGCGCCGACCACGTCGCCGAGCAGGTGGCGGACCTCGCCGAGCGCGGTGCGGATCGCGCGGTCGTCCGGGTGGTCCTTGTGCAACTGCTCGAGGTCGGCGCGCGCGTCGCGGGTCCGGCCGGTGATCCGGCGCAGCTGGTCGAACACCAGGTGGGCCTCGATCGCCTGGGCGTCCTTGCCCTGGGCGAGCGGGGCGACGGTGGCCTCGGCGCCCGCGTGGTCGCCGGTCGCGATCTGGGCGCGCGCCAGGAGCAGCCGCGCGGCGGCGCGGTCCTTGCCGGTGACCTTGCCGAGCTCGGCGATCGCGGCCTTGTAGTCGCCGGCGATCAGCTTGTCGCGGCCGGAGGCGAGATCGGCGTGTGCCACGCGGCCGGTGGTCATCGCGACGACGAGGGCCAGTCCCAGCCTTCCGGATGTCATGCCCTCGAATCTGTGCGACCGCGGTACCCCTGTCAAACGCGAGTGGTAAGCTCCCCGGGTGGCAGAGCCGTCCAAGGACACCGCGACCAGCGGTCAGGGGATGTACACCACCTGGGACGCCTTCCTGAAGCAGGCGATCCGCGAGTATTACGACCGCAGCTGGACGACCCGCAAGGGCAACTTCATCGCGCTGTTGATCGCATCGGGGCAAACCTCCCTGGCGCTGGCCAAGGACTCGGTGATCGACGGCTCGGGCACCAAGAAGGTCGCGATCGGCGCGGGGCTCTTGCTCGCGCTGCGGATCGGGCTGCGCTACGCGCTGGGCGGCCCGCTCGGCCTGGTGCTCAGCGTCGCGGCGGGCGCGTCGATGATCTCGTACTTCATCAAGAACCAGAAGGACATCATCAAGAAGGTCGGCGCCTATCGAACGCTGATCGCCGATCACGAGAAGCGCTACGCCGAGGTCCAGACCGGCTGGCGCGACGGCAAGTACCCGGTCGGCGACCGCAACCTCATGATCGATGGGCTGCTGAAGCAGCTCATCGCACAGATCGACGAAGCGTGATCCGGGGCTCCGTCATCCTCCGGCGCTGGCTGGCCTCGGTGGTGTTGCTGGTCGGCGGCGCGGCGAGCGCCTCACCGGCCGGGCGCGGCGCAGCGCCGCCGCCGAGCGCGACGCCCGGCGAGCACGCCGCCGCGGCGCCGGCGCCCGATGGCACCGGGGCGCGCGGCCGGCCGGGGCCCGCCGACCGCCGCCGCACGGTCAGCCTGCTGGACGTCCGGATCGAGGGCCTGCCCGAGGACGTCAAGGACAGCTTCCGGCGTCAGCTGGAGGAGCAGATCGACACCAAGCGCTACTGGCTGGCCGATCGAGAGTACCTGCGGCGCCTGCTGCTGCCGTCGACCAAGTGGACCGACGGCTGCCTGGTCGGCCGCTGCCTGAGCGCGATCCGGACCCAGTCCGGCGCCGAGCTGGTGGTGCTCGCCGCGCTCAGCGGCTCGGGCACGAGCTTCGGCTACGTCGTGACGCTGATCCGCACCGACACCGGGCGCGTGATCGATCAGGAGTCGGACCGCTGCGACGTGTGCCGGGTCAACGAGGTGATCCGCGGCGCCACGCTGGCGGCGGTCGACCTGCTCAACAAGGCGCCCGATCTGCTCCCCGACGAGGCCGCCGAGCAGGCCGCGACGGTCGATCGCGCGATCGGCACGCTGCAGGGCGAGATCGCGGAGCGCGACCACCACGCGACCCGGATCGGGATCGCGCTGCTCGCGATCGGCCTGGCCGGCGCGATCACCGGCGGCGCGCTGTACCTGGTCGACGACAGCCGGCCGAGCTACGCGATCGCGACCGCGACCGGCGGGCTGGCGATGGCGACCGGCGGCGTGGTCGTGCTGACGTTCTGAACCGGTCCTGGGCAGCGGACGAGCGGCTGCGACAGCCCGGCCATCAGCTGGGCGAGGGGTCGCCGTCCGCGGGGGGCGCGGATCCGGAGCGCCCCGGCGGTGCGCGACGGAAGCTCTCGCGAACGCGGAGCAGGAGGCCGAACAGGAGCTGCTCGAGCGGTGGAGGCGCGGCGAGCAGCCGGTTGCAATGGAGGTGCAGGTAGCTGCGCCACAGCGTCTCGACGTCGCGACCGAGCACCGCTCGCTCGGCCAGCCCTGCGAGCTGCTGTCCCAGCGGGGCCAGGGCCGCGTCGCGGCCGTCCAGGATCCGGGCAAGCTCGCTGCCGCCCGGCACGTGCGCGAGCTGATCCGGGTCGCCCACAAGGCGGCGCAGCTCGGCGCCCAGCCGCCGGTACTCCGCGCTCGAGTCCTTCCGCGAAGCCACCTGCGTGCCGTACCACGCGAGGCGGTCGGCTTCGCTGGCTCCGAGCGCAGCCAGCAGGCGGTCGATGCTCACGACCGCCAGCGTCGTCCGGTCAAGGCCCGGGGTCGCGATCGCGCGCTCGAGCATCGCCGACACGGCCCGGCTGTCCGCGGCAAAGATGGCCTCGGCGACCGCCATCCCCTCCGGACCGCCGTATCGATCGATCTCTCGCTCGTAGCTGTCGAACGCGAACCGCTGGCAGAGTCCGGCGGCCATCTGCTCCCCCGCCCAGCGGCAGACCTCCGGCAACAGTCGTCGCAACAGGCCCTGGCGGTCGCGGCTACCGAACCGGAGGCGCAGGTGGCTATCGGGGTCGGCATAGCGCAGGAAAAACGCCTGGTCGGCCATGCCGGTCACCTCGGCGAACTGCACGAGGTCTCGGACCGGCCCCGCGATGAGATCGTCGAACAGCTCGGGCGCACCGTACAGCTTGACGAACAGCCACTCGCTTCCCGGGACGCGCAGTCGATCGCGGACCGCCACGGAGGTGGCGCGCTCGGCACGGGCGCCATCGCCGGGGGCCGCGCCCGTCTGTGTGCTGCGCCTCACGAGCGGGGCGACGACCTCGACCATGAACCGTCCGCCGGGCCCGGGTAGAAACGCGTCGGCCACGCCGGGGATTGCCTCCTGGAGCAGCAGGTGCGCGCCGCCCTCCAGCCGGCGCAGCTCGGTGCGGAGCTCCTCGGCGTGCGCGGCGTCGTCGAGCTCGATCAGGAGCCGGTTGTCGCCGGCGGTGAGATAGACCGCGTCGGGAACCTGCCAGCGGTGGCGCCAGCGCTCGAGCTGGTCGCGGAATCGGTCCAGCGGTGGCTTCGGATCCAGCTCCGCGTCGCGCGCGTTCGCGTCGATCGTCCACCGAGCCGGCGCGAGGACGATCCTGCCCGACGACACGCGGGGCAAGAATGGCAGGCCCCCGGCCGGTCCCCAGTCGAAGCCGCTGAGCTGTGCACGGCCGTCGCGGCCGACGTCTTCGAGCAGGCGGACGGCTGCCGGAGCGGCGGCGCTGTTCAGCATGTGACCCGCGCACACCACGACCTCGGCCCCGCGCCGCGGCCACATCACCCGCAACCGTCCATCGCGGACCATGATCGCCAGCTCATCGGCGGGGATCGCATGGTCCGGGTCCGCGCCTGGTGTGGTCCCGAACGCGATCTCGAAGCCCCGCGTCCGTGGGCGCACCGCGACGTTCGCCGAGCGAAGCCGATGCGGCAGGTACACGACCTCGGCCCACAGCCGACCCGGCGTTCGCTCGGCTTCCAGTTGCGAGGCTTCGGCCAGCGCGGCCCGAGCGTCGTCCCCGAGCAGATCCGCGAACCGCCCGAGGTTGCGTCCCGCCGAGCTGGCGCCCAGGTTCGGCCCGATCACGATCTGGAACGCACCGGCATCGAGGGCCTCGCGGGACGACGCGGCGATGAACGCCGAGATGTCGAGCGATGAAGGCAGCGCGTCGCCGTGGGGCGACCAGAGCTGGAGGCGCCGCAGGACGCCGTCATCGAGCTCGACGGCAACCCGCCGGTCGCGGATCGCGCCGATCGCCAGGCCGCGCAAGGTCTGCTGCCGGACCGTCCGCTTCTGGAGCTCGATGCCAGCTCCCGGGGCGCCGGCCCCGCCGTGGCCCGGTACTCCCAGGCCCGTGGTGGGATCGAGCAGCGCGTAGAGGGGGACCATGCAGTCGGCGCCGTATCGGGACTCGAACGCGTGGCGGTAGCCATGCAGGTGCGGTGGCCCGTCCGGCCATGGGGTCAGCCGCATGAGCAGGTCAGCCGCGCGGGCGATCTCTGCGGCGATCGCGTTGCTCAGGTGGGCGCGCCGGAGATCGAGCGCCATGTCGACCTGGAGCAGCGCGGGCGGCGCCGAGGCCGGCCGGGCCGTCAGCGCGGGCGTGCCCTCGGAGGCCGTCGCTCGATCGGGTAGCGATGAGATGGCGCTGATCTGCTTCACCAGATCCCGGTGAGCGGCCGCACCGGCGGCCGGCGGTAGCTCCTGCCATGCGGCGAGCGCATCGAGCAGCTCGCCCAGCTGCCCGGCGACATCGCGAGCCGCCGGCACGGCGAGCAGTCGCTCGTGGACGTAGCGCGCCGGGTTCGGGACCGTCAGCGGGGGCCGGAGATCCGTCATGAGGATCGTCTGGCGGCAGAGCGCTGCGAGCAGATCGTCCACCTTGGCGGGTGTGGCCCCCGGGGTGGCGAGCAGCGCCTCCGCGAGCTCGCGATACGCCACAGCGCGGCGCGCGCGCGACAGGGCCTCGCGCACCGCCGCCGTGGCGCGGACCGAGATCGACGTGCTGCCCGCGACCACCGTCTTCGATGGGCGCTGGCTCGCCGGGGCTCGCTCGGCGAGCAGGACGCGGCCGGCCTGCACCCGCGCGGCCGGGTTTGCGATCAACCTCAGCTCCCTGCGCACGTCGGCGCGGTCCTCGAGCGCCATCACCAGCTCGAGCAACCAGCCCATGTCCGGCCGGGCTCGGAGTCGTGGCGCCGGACCGAGCTCCAGGTCGGTCCGGCTGTCCCAGCGAGCGAGCCCGACGCCGGCGAACAGCCCGTACGGCGTCGGTCGCGTCGACATCCGGATCAGGTAGCGCCGGAGCTTCGCGCGCTGGCGGATCGGATCGCGAACCGCCGCCTCGCCATCGAGCGACCGCGACAGCTCCTCCGAGCCGACGCAGAGCGCGCGCGCCACCACGGGGTCGTCCGCGAACAGCGAGGTCAACCGCGGTTCCGCGGCGGACCGGCTGCCGGCGTGGACCTCGACCGGCAGGAGCGGCGCCCGCAGCAGCGCCCAGCCGAGCGGCTCGTACAGAGGCTCGGTGGCCGGCTGACGGGCGCGATCGCGCGATGCGCCGGCGGACGCGGCGTCCGCGGTGCGAAGCTCGGCCGCCGCCAACGCGGCTCCTCCACCCGCTGTGTCGCCCGGGTCGAGTCGCGGGGGCACGGCTCGCGCGTCGGCCGTCATGACAGCAGGAACAACCGATCCCAGCCTGGCTCGGCGCTCGTCGCGGCGGCGAGCAACGCCAGTGCCACGCCCGCGGCTCCGTCGAGCAGGCCGGGGTGATCGACCCGGTTGCCACCCGGCTCGATCGAAACATAGCCGAGCGGGCGATCCGGGTCGTAGAGCGCCAGCAGCTCGCGAGTCAGCGCCTGAGCACCGCTGATCAGTTCATGGGCGTGCTCGTCGTCGTGGACGAACCGGAGCACGATCGCGAGCAAGCCGCTCACGCCGTGGCAGAGCGTTGGCGAATCGATCAGCCGTTCCGGGACCGGCCTGCGCAACGCCGCCGCCATGGCCTCCACCGCGAGCGCCTTCAGCGCGCGATCTCCGATCGCGTCGCCGGCGAGCCACAGGCTACGCGCCACTCCCGGGCTGCCGTAGCACCACGCGGTGCGGCTCGGTCCGGCAGCCCGGTTGACCTGCCAGGTTCCGTCGACGTCGAGGGCAATGGCCGTGGGCCAGTCGACTCCATGCGGGCCGTCGATCCGGTGATCGGCGATGAAGTGTGCGACGTGTGCGATGGCGTCTGGCAGACCTGGCAAATCCACGCCGTCGCGATACGCGATGGACATCAGCGCGAGCGGCCCGGGGATGCCGTGCGCCAGTCCGAAGTTGAGGTTCCCGCACGGGTATTGCACGATCATGCTCGGGTCCGCCATCAGGTGCGGCGGCGTGTGCCATCGGGGAGGACCGCCGGCGGTGGGCGCGGTGAGGTGGATGAGCCAGCGCAACACCGCATCGAGCGCATCGGCCACCACGGGTCTGGAGCGCCGGCAGACCAGGTACGCACCCGTCCCGGCCAGCCCGGAGATCGCATCGAATTGCCACACGCCACCCGCCGTGGCTCGCTGCGACTGCGCCGTGGTCGCGCCGAGCATCGCGATCGCGAGTGAATGGTCGAGTGACTCGAGCAGCGCGCGATAGCGCGCGCCGCCCCGCGACAACGACCACGCCGCAAACGCCAGCCCCGCGAGACCTGCGAACGCGCCTGGATGAACATCGCCCCGGTGCTGCTCGATGCCCGCGACCGCGGCCCGCAGGAACCCGTGCCCGGCCCTGTCCCAGCCCGCCTCGGGCTGAGCGGTATCGAGGTGACCGCACAGCAGCGCCAGTCCCGCATTGCCTTGCGCGAGCCCGTGGGGCTGCCAGCGCATCCCCTCGGGGAACCGGGTCTGTCGCGCCGCCCCGGCGAGCGCCGCGGCCAGCCGGGGGCGGTCGACGATCCGCCGGGCGACCTCCAGCGCGATGTGCCGGGCGCTGCTCGCGAGAGCGGCGTCCAGGACGCACCCCCACGGCCGCGCTGCGCCCCGGCCTCGGGACGCCGGTGCCCGCGGCGCTGTCAGCGCTGCCCCGGTGCTCGTCGCGTTCGCCAGCATTGCGCTAGAGGCAATGCCTGTCGGGACCGCAGGTGTGCATGTGGTGATTCGTCGTCGGAGGACAGCCGTGGCATTGTGTCTGGCACGTCTGACACGTGTTGCAGGTCGCCTGACCACACTGGGTCTGGCAGGTATTACAGGTATTGTTGCAGGTCGCCTGACCGCACTGGGTCTGGCAGGTGTTGCAGGTCGCCGGACCGCACTGGGTCTGGTGGGTGTTCTGGGTGTCGGTGCCGCACCTCATGGGCGCGGTGTCGGCGCCCGCCTGAGGCATGAACGACTGCGCACCCGGTGCAGTCCGGAGGTTCAGATCGAACTCATCGAGGGCAGTTGCCTTCGTGCTGCGCGTATAGTGAATGGTCGCGTCCTGTGGCAGGCTGATCCGCGACGCGTCGATTCCTGGGATCGGCGAATCAGCGGCCGGCACCGGTTCGACGTACAGCACATCCGAGGTGAGGAACTCGGCGAATGTCGCAAGATCGCGCGTGAAGTACAGGCGCTGGTAGCCCGGCCGGTCACTTCGCCCCAGCAATCCCACCCGTGTGACGACCGGGGTCGGCGGTCGCGATGGATCGGGTCGAAGCTTCTCGACGTACGGATGCTGTTCGAGTGCGCCTGGACCCTTCTTCTCGCCACTATCTACCATCGTCGCCTCCTACCTGCCACCGTTGCCTCACCGCAGGTCGCCGCGCGGTCAACGATACGAGAAGCTAGCCGCGCGATCATGAAGTGTCAACGACGAGAAAACTGGAGAGTGGCTATTCTGTCTGTCTCGGAAAATGTTCCGGGAGTCGGTGCGCCGGCGCGCACGCCGGCGTTGTTCTCGACGGCGTGAGCTGCATTGTCGCAATCGCTGGGTGGATGTGCTCAATGGGCTGCTCGCCTCCTGGATCCAGGACGAGACAGCATGTCGGCCGCAGCCCGGCGACTCAGCGCTTGCGACCGGCGAGCGCGTCGAGCCCGGCCCGCGCGCTGCGGCGGATCGCGGGATCCGGGTCGCCGGCCGCGGCCTGAAACCGGCGCTCGGCCTCGTCGAACGCGCGGGCGTCGATCAGCAGCCAGCCCAGCATCGCGCTTGCCGCGCCGGCGCGCGACGAGCGGGCGTAGCCGTCGAGGAAGTCGTGGAACGCCGCCACCGCCTCGAGGCTGCGCTTGCCGCGCGCCAGCGCCACCGCGCGCCAGAAGCCGGCATCCTCGCCGAGCGGGCTGTCCGGGGCGAGCAGCACGACGCGCGCGAAGCCGCCGGCGGCGTGCGCGAAGTCGCCGCCGCGCAGCGCGGTCCAGGCATCGTCGTACGAGACCTCCTCGGGGGGGCGGAGAGCGGGAGCCGGCGTCGGTGAGGGCGGGGCGGCGGCAGGCAGCGCCGGCGGTGGCTCGGGCTCGCGGGGAGCCGCGGCGGTTGCGCGATGCGGCCGCGGCGACGCGTCCGGCGAGCGCGACGGGGATGTCCGGGACGGTGGTGGCGGCGCGGCCGCGGGAGATCGCTCGATGGCCTCGCGGGAGGCGTGGGTGGCCGCCGGAGCGCGGGGCGGCGACGCGTGGGCCGGCGGCGGCGGCGACAGCGCGGGCGGCTGCTCGACGGACTCCCGCGCGTCGCGGGCGACCGGCGGGGCCGGGGCGGGCACCGGCGCGGCGGCGATCGCATCGGCCGTGGCATGCCAGGACTGCCCGGCGGTGAGCGTGATCGGGGCGCCGGGTGTGGTGCCGGATGCAACGCCGGGGGCAGCGCCGGGGGCCGGAATGACGTCGACGCGGCCGTGCGCCACCGCGACCTCGACCAGGTGCCCGGCGCGAGCGGTCGCGGTGAACGCGGTGCCGCGGACCTCGAGCTCGGCGCCGCCGACCACCACGCGGAACCGCTCGCCCGGATGCAGCGGCTCGACCTCGACGTCGATCGCGCCGTCGCCGAGCTGGACGATCTCGTCGGGGCCGCTCGACCGGGCGGTCCACCGCGCGCCGGCGTGGGGCCGGACGGTGCCGTGAACGTGGTGGGCGACCTCGGGCGCGGGGCTTCGCGCGAACGCTAGGTAGCCGGCGACCGCCGCGGCGGCGGCGATCGCGGGGATCCGCCATGCGCGGCGCGCCGGGCGATGGGCCAGGCCCGCGGCGGCGGCGAGCACCGCCGTCCGCACCTCCTCGCGGCGCGCAGGCGGCGGCAGCGCGACCGGCAGCTCGCGCGCGAGCTCGATCATCGCGCGCGTGCGGTCCCACGCGGCGCGGCAGCTCGCGCACGCCTCGAGGTGCGCCGCGATCTCGGGGTCGCCGCCCGCGGCGAGCGCGCGCGCGAGGTCCAGGTCTCCGGGACACATCATCGCCGCTCCGCCGGGTCGTCGGTCTTGTCGCCCGCCTTGCCGTTCGCCTTGTCGATCGCCTGGCGCATCGCCTTGCGCGCGGTGTGTAGCCGGCGCCACAGCGTGCCCTCGGGGATGTCGAGCACGCGGGCGACCTCGACCCCGGGCAGCTGCTCGAGGTCGCACAGGATGAACGCGATCTGCTGGTCGCGGGGCAGCCGGGACAGCGCCTCGGCGATCCGCGCCAGCAGCTTGCGGCGCTCGAGCTGCGCGTCGAGCGGCTCGGCCGCGGCGTCGACCCGCTCGAGGACGCGGCGGCGGCGCTCGGCGCGCAGGGTGTGGCGCGCGATGTTGGCGGCGATCCCCAGGATCCAGGTCTTGACCGACGACGTGCCGCGGAACGATGGCGCCGCGCGCTGGACCTCGAGGAACGTCGCCTGGACGAGGTCGTCGCGCGCGAGGTCGTCGGTCATCGGCAGCCGGGACGCGAAGCGATACACCGCCAGGTGGAAGCGATCGAACAGCGCGCCGAGCGCGGGCGCGTCGCCGGTGCCGCACGCCGCGAGCAGCGCCTCGTCGGACATCTCGGTGATGTCGCCGCTGATCCGGCGCAGTGGGACGAGCCTGGCGGTCATAGCGCTCCGTAGCGCACGCCGATCGCGAACCGGAACAGCGCGCGCGGTTCGTCGGGGTAGAGGATCGCAGCGTCGGGGGCCGGCGCGCTGCCGTGGGTCTCCATCCCGGTCGCCTGGGTCAGCTCGGCGGTGGTCGACAGATCGATCGCGATGTGCGGGGTCAGCGGGATCGCGAGCGCGACGTGGGCCTCGGCGCGCGGGCCGCTGATCTCGACGCCGGTCTGCTCGCCGTCGCCGACGTGGTGGGTCAGCATCGTGCCGTAGCCGGCGGCGAACCCCGGGGTCAGCCGGGTCCGGCCGACCGCGATCGGGATGTCGATCCCGACGTAGGCCTCCGCGCCCTTGCGCGCGAAGCGGTCCCAGCCGTCCGGCCTGGCGATCACCTTGCCGCCGTGCACGCGCGCCGCGGCGCAGATCGGGCCGAGCATGACGCACGCGCCGAGCTGCATGCCCTGCCACACCGTGCGATCGCTGGCGAGCGAGGTCTCCTCGGACAGGAACAGCTGGATGCCCTGGGCGGCCGGGGTCGATGCCGGTGCGGCGCCGGCGTTGGGCGCCGCGTGGATCCCCGCCTCGCTGCGCTCGACCACCGGGACCGCGCGGGTCTCGAGCAGCGGCGCGGCGAGGTCGGTGCGGGCCCACGACTCGATCACGGTCGCGGCGGTCGCAGGCTCGCCGACCGCGCGTTCGATCAGGGCCCCTGGCAGGGCCCCTGGCAGGGCCCCTGGCGCGCCCCCCGGCACGGCGCCCGGCAGGATGCCGACCACGAGCAGCGCGCCGCGCCGCTCGATCCGGGCGCGCACCGCCGGGCAGCTCGGGGTCTCGCCGGCGATCCCGCGCGCGTCGAGCTGGGCGCGGACCGCGCGGACGGCGTCGGGGTCCCCGGTCAGCGCGACCGCGGGAGGGCACGTCCCGGCGCGCGCGAGCCGCACCCCGGCGCCGGGCACGAGCGCCGGGAGGGGCGCGAGGGCCAGCGCCGCGAGGGCGGCGATGCGGGGGATTCGGGGGACGATGCGAGCCACGGTACGAGCTGGGTTGCCGCGGGCATCCGGATCCTTCGCTGAAACGGGCTGGCTGACAAGGTGCGAAGGATTTCCCGGCCAGCGGGCACAACCACACGACATGTGGCGTACCTCCCTGCTGCTCGCCCTGTGCGTCGCGTACCCAGGCAGGTCCTGGGCCGACGACGGCACGCTGCTCGGCGACCAACCCTGGAGCTACCGCTCGTCGGGCCACGTCGCGGTCGACGGCGGCCTGGTGGTGGGGTTTCCCGCCGCGCTGCCCACCGGGCTGTCGACCGGCGCCGGCGCCGGGGTCACGGTCGGCGACGCCCTGACCTGGGGCGCCCGCGCGTCGTGGGGGACGGCGACCGAGTCGTCGCTGCCATGGACGGTGACCCACAGCGACCTGCGGCTGCGCGTCACCGGCGGCGTGCAGGCCACTCCCGGGCGTGGAACCATCGGGCTGCGGCTCGGGCTCGGCGGCACGCTGGTGCACGAGAGCCGGGTCCGCAACCAGGGGATGCGCGCCGGGCTGACCGGCAGCGAGCTCGAGACCTCGGCGTTCGCGCTGCTGCCGGCGGCCGACCTCGACGCGGTGATCGCGCTGCACATCGCCGGGCCATGGCTGCTGCTGACCAGCGGCGGGCCATCGCTCGACGTGCACGAT
>Ga0307476_10001177_pt1 | contig 16504 bp, 13 predicted proteins | sample atmos_gasesECM2C_2_FD_203314 | JGI IMG/M metagenome (GOLD analysis project Ga0307476, IMG submission 203314) | Hardwood forest soil microbial communities from Morgan-Monroe State Forest, Indiana, United States - atmos_gasesECM2C_05 | ecosystem: Environmental > Terrestrial > Soil > Temperate... | reverse complement strand
CTGGACCGAATTGGCCGGCAAGTAGAGTCACCGATCTTGCCCAGCCCACTGCGGCGATGACTCCCGTGCTGGCAAAGAATCTGGCCGACTTCGATGATTTAGATTTCCACGTCTACACCGGGCAGCACTGGGAAAACCTCCACAAGAGCCACGCGCAAGACATCACTGTTTATTACCCGGATGGCCATACGACGAAGGGAATTCCCGCGCACATCAAGGAACTCGATTTCATGTGGACGTTCGCACCGGATAATCGCATTGTCGAGCACCCAGTGCGTTTCGGCACTGCCGACGGCGAGTGGACCGGCGTAATGGGTTATCTCGATGGTACGTTCTCAAAACCCATGGTTCTCCCCGGAGGTAAAACCATTCAGCCTACTGGCAAGCGATATCACCTACCGATGACGACGCTCGGACATTGGAATGACCAGGGAACAATGTCCGAGGAATACCTTTTCTGGGATAATGACACCCTGATGAAACAGATCGGCGCGGAGTAGCTCATCGCACGCGCTATTCCCACGGACTGAGGTAGGGCAGCCAAACCGATCGTGGCTTATGGCTGCCCGCTAGATTCGGAGCCCCAAAACAGATGACGAAATCCATCTCGCCGCTTCCTCGTATACACTCTTCTAGCAATGGGAAGACAGACACGTTTTCATATGCTCCCTGAGGACTGTCGCCGGTTCGTGCTTTTCTTACAGGAGCGTGATCCGGTGATAGTCACAGAATGGCACTCCTCAGAGCTTGCCGAAATTCAAGAAGTGAACCGTCCTTGGGAAAGAGGGGGCATTATTGTTTGTGGAATCAGGCGATCCTCCCTGCGTTGACTCGGAAAGCTACCGGGAAATATTTCAATGTCGACTTTTCGGCGCCTGTCATTGAATTCACCTATGAATCTCCGGTGCTCGAATCTTGGAACGGTCAACCAGCGCTTACGCAGGGTAGGATCTGGGCCAGTTTCGAAACCGAGAACAAGGCTTTTGAAAAGTGGTACAACGCTGTCGTCCGATGGATTCGCAAGAACTTTATTCGAGACCTCGCGGTGGGACACGATCGGGATTCGATCGGTCCTGCGGCATACAAATGGTTCAGAGCCGGCGGTTTGCTTCTCCCCAATTTTCGACCTCCGCTGACCGAGGATTGGTTGGCTTGGGCCAGCGTTCAGAATCAACATCGAACCGATCTGGCGCTCAACTAAGCTCGATTGGAAAGACTACGAGATGCGAAAAGGGTTTACGAGAAAGCCACAACCGGACGCCCCCGCGACGCCGATCAAGAACTACATAACGCCGAGCGGGCTGGAACGCCTCAAAGACGAGCACCGGTTTCTGCTCAGCAGAGAACGTCCGGCCGTGACGGAGGTGGTGGCGTGGGCTGCCAGCAACGGCGATCGCAGTGAAAACGCCGATTATCAGTACGGCAAGCGGCGGCTGCGGCAGATCGATGGGCGGATTCGCTTTCTCACGAAGCGAATCGAAGCCGCGGAAGTGGTGGACCCAGAAGCTCCGAGAGCGGGGCAGGCGGCAGCGAGGGCATTCTTCGGAGCGACCGTGCGCTATGCCAATGCCGCAGGGACGGAGCGAGTGGTGAGCATCGTGGGCACTGACGAGATCGATATCAACCGCAACCACATCAGTTGGGTGTCACCTCTGGGGCGCGCATTGATGAAGTCGGCAGCGGGTGACAGCGTAGTCCTTCAATTGCCGGGGGGTACAGAATACTTGACCGTGCTGGAAGTGTGTTATGAGCGCATTGCCGTGGAACCGTTCCGTGAACCACCTGGATCCGAGGCCTCGGCAAAGAGACTCCCTCGCCGACGCTAAATCCGGAGGTTATCCAGAAACGGGCTTGGAAGAGACCATTGGCCATCTCCGCGAAGCCGACTTCAGGCCAGCGTCGTTGAAAGTCTGTTCTGGGCGTAACTTCCGGGTAGCCCGTCACTCGGGCACGATGACAAGAGTTGTCCACAAATGACCTGCGGACGATCCACCCACATAGCCGAGGGCGGTCCTTCGGACTCGCATGCACGGACTACCTCAGTTCTTGCCCTTGAGTCGCGGTTCCCTTACTTCCTCCCCCGGAGAAGTTCGACTTCAGAGCCTATGAATCCCCATGAGTTCCAGGCCTCGCCCTTCACCACGTTCCCGAACACGCCAACTGCGTCGGGGAGGTTGCGATGATAGAGGTACCAGTTCCCCACGCCATAACTCACCGTGTCGAAGGCTAGCTCGCCCTCAAGATCCTCTGGCCCGGCAGGCGGAGGCGGCAGCACAGCCTCTGCCGTAAGCTGTTCCTGATAGAAGTGGAGGAGACGCAGATAAAAATACAGGTGGGGCTCAGTGTTCTTAACATCGGGCGTGATTCGTGCCAAAGCCAGAGCCGCCTCTGGCTCCCTGCCTGCACGGCGCAGCGAAACATATAGCCAGTTCGAGCAATCGATGAGGCTGTCGTTGCTCTTTACCAACGCTCGCGCTCTGTCGAACGATGCTGCCGCCTGATCGAACTCACCCGAGAAATAATGCGCCAGCCCCAGGTGATAATGAGGATCCAGCATTTCCGGAGCGAGCCGTGTTGCCTGCTCCAGGTCGGTCATGGCAGCCTTGAAATCCCGTAATCCGAGCTCCCGATGACCTCGCTCCAGATAAAGATCTGCGTTCTTCGGCGCAAAAGCTAATCCTTGGGTGGAAGTTGCCACAGCCTCTCGGTACTGCCTCCGCCCCGCCTGCGCTTTAGAAAGTTGCAACACGCGTTCGACATTCTTCGGGTCTGCTGCGAGGCTCTTGCGAGCATTGATCACGTCGTCGTCATCTGGCAGTGCATAGAGCTTGCGCCCCAGACCCGAGGTAAGTTCGAGTGCGCCATGCCGGACTTCGCGGCCGCCCTGAGACGGCAGCCGAGTCGCCAGAGCGAAAATGGCCACGAAAAGAAACATGCCGAAGCGAAGCCTGGATTCCCACTGGCTCATCGGTGCGGTCTCCTGAGTTAGAAATAATCCTGTCGACTAAGGAAAAAGCCAAGCGCGATCCTAGCGCAGAGCCACAATCTTCGCCTCTTCACAAGCCTTCAGATAATCAGCTACAACATCGAGGGGGATTGGCCCGAACTCCGCGGCCACCGCGTCGCGTATCTCGCCTATTGATCTCTTTCCATCGACGAAGTTGACGATCTCATAGGCATAAAGCTCTCCCTGGTCCTGCGTGCGAAAAAGACGGTTCGATCCGTCGCTCAGCAGCTTGATCTTCCCGACACGCTCGCTCCCCAGCCGATCCAACAGCACATCATCGCTTTGGTAGGTGAGTGGTCCAAACTCGGCCGTGCGCACTGGAACCCGGGACGCGTCCGACTGCGTGTGCCAAGGCGGAAGCAACTGGAAGTCGTGAATCCCGCGCGCCTCCGCACTGTGGTTGAGCCATTCATTCAGCATGGCAACCTGAGCCTCCAGATCCTTCTCAAAGGCCGCAGCCTTCTCCGGATCGCTCTGCGTGTACTTGGAGAAGGATCGAAGCTCCGCTTGTTCACGCCGAAGCATTTGGCTCATCAGATTGCGAGCCTCGTACCAGGCCTCCTTAGGCTGCAAATGGCTGTCTTGCGCGAGATCCTGCGCCCGCTCAAAGCCCTCCGCCAGCCGCCGTTGCGCGCGGGCCGCAAAGAAAGGAAGCAAGGAAGTGGCCTCATCAGCATTGATCGTCGCATATGTGTATCCCGCGGCCGCGCCCACCAAGGCGACTCGCCGTAGCTTGGTAGCGTCGATCTGCTCCAGCGTGTCGTGATCGGTGTGAATATAAATATCCGGCCAGTCGCGCAGGTACAGCGACGGTACAGCGATCGTCGCTGAGTCATAGTCGTCGTGATCGCTGCCCTGGGCATACGGTGTCCGGTCGGCCAGAAACTCGTTCCGCGTTCCCGAAGCCCCGTTACGATCTTCGAGCACCGCAGCCTGCGCATGGGTGCCGTCGCCGGCATACGCCGTCGCCCCAGCCCGAATCGTCTCCGCGAACAACTCGCCCACATCGGTCACGAAGCTCGGGAGCGACCACGGCGTCTCCGTCACATGCAGCATAGATTTGTTCTTGTATGGATCGCCGCCCACCATGTCCATGTGGACGTCGGCACGGAGGGAGCGCCGAATATCAGGATGCTCGCTCAGGAACGCCATCGTCCCTTCGACCTCCGGCCCCCAGATAAAGCGCAGAGTTCGGGCAGGCCGCGGGACCTTACCGCTTCCGATCAGGCGGTTGAGCACTCGCGCTGACTCGAGGATGGTCACGCAACCGCTCGCATTGTCGTTCGCTCCCGGCCGTTGATGGTCGAGATGGCAGCTATAGACCACCTCACCCGCGTGAGGGTCGGTACCCGGTATGGTTGCCGACACTACTGTCCAGTGCCCGCTCGTCACCTCCGCCTTCACGTGCGCACTCAGCATCACCGGCCGCCCACCGGTGAGCTGCGCCCGCAGCGCGGTCGCCGTTGCTCGGGACACCATAAATGCAAACCCGTTCGGCAGCAGCGCGTCCAGGTGGCCCCAGCGCACAATATTGGTGTCCAGACCTGACCAGGCCGTCGTCTGGTTCGGCATGTCGCTTACAATCCCCACAGCCCCGTGCTGCATGACCGCTAAGCGCTGCACCGTCGCCAGCACTCCATCGGCAAGAACTATCTTCCCCTGCAGGTCCTTGCCCGCATAGTCGGCTTCGCTTGTCCCCTGCCCTATATCGACGAGTGGCGCATCGGCGTCCGCAGTGTGACTGTAGTCGGCAAGCCGGATCGGCTCGGTCGCCCAGTCGCCCAGCAGCGTGTGCCCGGGCTGAAGCTCCCACAGACTGGCCGCCTCAACATGCCAGGCCAGATGCGACCGCATCAGCCCATAGTGAATCTTGCCATCGATCGCGAACTGCTCCGCGTGCGCATCCTGCAACCCGTATTCTCTAGCGCGCATCAGTATGAACTCCGCTGCCTGGTCGAATTCGGGCGTCGCTGGCACACGGTGCAGCCGCGTCAAGCTGCGCAAATTCTCATACGGAGCCGTACCGCTTGTCTCATCGCGCATCAGCGTCCACTGCGCCTCAGTCAGAAAAGGTTGCTGGGCATAGAGCAGGCAGGCGTGAAGAACCACCCATGAAGCCGCAAGCAGCTGAAGACGTTGAAGCATCCGGAGACGTCGCATAAGTAGGTGATTGTCCTGAGCGAAGTGGATCTCTGGAAGCCGGCCCACCAAACCAGCCTGAACCGACTGTCTCGCCGATTGTAGTATCTATCAATCATCGGTTGTAAGCTCATCTGCAAAACACCATGCATGCGCCAGTGATGAGACGTCTCGTCGGCAAACCAGAAGTTGGCCAAAAAACGGGCTTCGGGGAGACCATGAGATCAATGGGTGATTTCCTCGAAGCTGACTTCCAGGAAACTATAGAATCCGCATGTCCCCAATCTATGATTACTTCCGGGAGGTATGACTACGTCTGATAGCGGGACACTGCGAGAGTTCCGCCAACAATAGAACCGCATCTCGGAGGGCGGCAGTGCCAAATCGCTCGGCAAACCAGGAGTAGACTTCGCTCACTAGACGTACGAATCATCACTGTGTGTTTGGGGCCCGACGAACGCCAGATACTGTTTGACGCCTCAGCACATCCTCGGCGACAATCCTAGTTCGATTCGGTAAATTTCGGGATGATAAGTGCGATCATGACTCACGACTCGGCCGTTTTGAAAGCCCGCGAGATCGCAAGTCGCGTGCTGGCGCCGTCCGCAGCGCAAAACGACAAGGCGGGACGATTCTCTACCGAGGCTGTCGAGTCACTTGGTGAGTCTGGACTGCTTGCGTTGTTGCTACCCGTGGATTTTGGCGGTTCAGGTTTAGGCCCCCGCTCGTTTGCCGTGGTGACGGCTACGCTCGCCGAGGCAGACGCTTCTGTCGCTATGGTTTACCTGATGCACGTCCTCGGCGCCGCGACTATCTCGGCAGCACGCCCGAGCGCGGCTCAGGCACTCGCGCCGGTCCTGCAGGAGATTGGTGCGGGCCGCCATTTATCCACTCTCGCTTTCAGTGAAGCGGGCTCGCGTAGTCATTTCTGGGCGCCTATATCCCGCGCACATCGGGATGGTGACGGCGTGCGCATAAGCGCCAAGAAATCGTGGGTTACCAGCGCGGGTCATGCGCAAAGCTATGTCGTTTCTGCGCTTGCCCCTGAAGGAGCGGGACCTACCGATTCGACCCTCTATCTCCTTGCACCGGACACACGCGGCCTTTCAGTTGCGGGACCCTGGGACGGTTTGGGACTTCGAGCCAACGCTTCTTCGCCGATTACGCTGGAAGACTGCGAAGTCCCGTACGGTTTTCAACTCACTGATGATGGCGCCGGGTTTCCGGCCATGCTAAATGTAGTGCTCCCGTTGTTTAATTTGGGGACGGCGTCTGTGGCCCTGGGGTTGTGCCGAGCGGCAGTTGCTGGAACTGCATCGCATCTCAAGAACGCGAAATTCGAGCATCTAGGGCTGAGCCTCGGCGAGAGCCTGCCTACCCTGCGCTCGCAGCTGGCGACGATGCAGATTGATACCGACGGACTTTCGGCACGTATCGATGACTTGATTGATCATCTTGAGAAGCCCCGCGAGACCACAATGCTGCGCGTGCTTGAGGCTAAAGCCGCCGCAGGTGACGTCGCTATCAGCGTCACCTCAGCAGCCATGCGCATTTGCGGCGGTGCGGCATTTTCAAAGCATCTAAACGTCGAACGGCTGTTCCGCGATGCACACGCGGGAGCAGTCATGGCACCAACGGGCGACGTCCTGCGCGAGTTCATCGGGAAAGCGCTGTTGGGGATGCCGCTCTTCTGAAAGGGATCGACGGGCGCCCCGCGCTTGTCTCGCGTTTTACGAGAGGGTGGGATTTTGAAGTTTTGTCAAACACCCTGACAGGAAGTGTGAAGGCTATGAGCAAAACAATCTGGCTGGGAGCTGTTGCCTACAATCCGAAAGTGGTCACGATTTGGGAGGGGATGCGGCACTACTTTCATGAGGAAGCGCATCTTCCCGTTGAGATCGTACTATTTCAGAGCTACGAGGCGCAGGTTATGGCGCTCCTCGCCCAACCAGGCGATGGCGTGCCACGTGTCGACATTGCATGGAATACGAACCTTGCTTACCTGCAAGCGGATGAGTGGAGCGGCCACGCGTGCCGCGCGATCGCCATGCGCGACACCGATCTCGGCTGGATAACCAAGATCGTCGCGGTCAGCGGAGGTCCGATTTCTACGCTCGCCGATCTGAAAAATCGAACGCTCGCACTTGGCAGCCGAGACAGCGGACACGCAGCCATTCTTCCCGTTCACTTTTTGGAGCAGCAAGGCATGCGCGAGGGCAGGGACTACCGCACGCTGCGCTTCGACAGCGACTTAGGAAAACATGGTGATACCGGGACCAGTGAAGTGGAAGTGGTGCGCGCCCTCCTCGACGGGCGGGCCGACGCCGGCGCAATCGGCAGCCCCTTCTGGAACACGGTTCGCAGCGACCGCCTGGTGCCCGAAGGCGCTCTTCGTGAGGTATGGTCCTCTCCGGAATACAACCATTGCATGTTCACGGCACGGCCAGAACTCGACCCGGACCGGGAGCGCCGGTTCGTCGACGCGCTCTCCGCGATGAGCTACGACAACCCGGTTCATCGCCCGATACTCGACGCCGAAGGACTTGAACGCTGGCTGCCGCCTCACGTGGATGGCTACGCTGCATTGCGGCAGGCTGCGGCCCAACAGGGATTCTTCGAACAGGTATTTGCCAAGTCGGCTTAGGGATAAAGTGATCCAGGCTTAACCAACCGAGATTTCGCCGGCAACTTGGACGACCATCACGCGCAGTTAAAGATTCTCGCCAGCTTATGTGCGTGTTCGCCTTCGCGGTCGAAGGCGCGGCGGACCGCAGCGAAGGACTCGGAGAGAGGAAAAATGTCGCGCGTGACCAGCAGGTCGGCATCCTCCGCGCCGACGGGATGCCAGTAGACGCCATCGGCTGTGATGGTGACTTCCGGGACTAAATCGGCTCGACTCACTGCGACACCTTTGGCGGCAGAGCCACGCAACGCGATCCGGCGTATCACTCGGTCTTCCGCCACAATCTCTTGCTCATCGAGAAATTGACGGAATGTCTCAGCCTCAGCATCGGTCGAAACGGTGGCCGCCAGTCGCACTCGAAAGCCATGCGCACGAGCGCGCTGAATACCTTCGCGTGTGCGCGCCCATGTGCCGGGCCCGCGATGAAGGTCGTGCAGTTCTGGCGTAGCGCTGTCCATGCTGATTTGCAGGACAATTCGATCATTGGGCAACGCTCGCAGGCTCTCTATGCGTCGTCCGGCAAAGAGCATTCCATTGGTCAGCACCGTGGTCGGGGCGGCTGCAGCGCAAGAAAGCAGAATGTCGCCGATGTCTTCCAGCAGAAACGGCTCGCCTCCGGTCACGAAGATTTCTTTGACGCCGAGCTCCGCCGCCTCTCGAGCGATTCGCTGAACGCGTTCCAGCCCTAGTTCCCGTCGCGGGGCGGTGGGCGATGAACGAACGCAGCAGTAGTCGCAATGCAGGTTACAGTCGAAATTTGTGTAGAGCCAAAGCCGCGAGCCCACCGGCCGATTGTCTTCTGCCGCCACCCCGGCAGGCACTGGAACAGCCCCGCACCGGAAGACCCACCGCGCACGGCCCTTTTCGGCCGTAGCTTCCAGAAGCGGATTCCCGGTGAACCGGCACCACGTTTCCAACTCCGGTCCGATGCTCTGTTCGTCACTGATCACCGCGACCAGATCACCCGGGTGGCATCGGCGCAGCACAGCGATCAACTCCGGCAAGAGGCCAGCCGTAAAGGTCTTGCGCCCGATATCCAGATCGACGTCAGCCCTCATCGGAATGAGTGCATTTTACAGTTCCGAGAGCACTCGGAGATAGCTTCGTTCTGCGCGGCTTACTGGGCCGGCACCCACTTGTCTGAGCCCGTCACCTTGCCCGCAACATCCGTAAACCAAATCCGTATCATTGACCGAGAGGCTGAGTCGGGAGAAGCAACATCCGTCGTCCGAACCAGCCCGGTCCGTTGTTTATTTCGCGTTCATCCAATTGTCTGATCCTGTCACTTTAACTGCCACGTCAGAAATGAAAATGTGAAGGGGCTTGCCGTCGGCGGTGCCGCGATGCTCGGTTGAAATCAGCAGAGGACCTGCCTTTTTGTATCCCGTCCAGGTTGCCTTGACCAAGCTCGGCTTTTTGTCCCCTCCGTGATGGAACACGAGATAGTCAACGCGGTCGTCTTTGCCGACGTAAAGGTCCCAGGTGTCGCCGGGCGTGTAGCCGCCGAGTTCTGCTCCATATTTCACCGAGACCAGCGTGGCTGATCCGGTCCCCGTCGGCAGTTTCTTCATACCTTCATCGGTCACGGTGGCGCTCGTGTCCCAGTAAGCATGTAACGGGAACAGGAGCCAATAATTATCGTTGGTGAAACCGGCATCAGTTTGCTTCTTCGTGTCGTCGTTGACTTCGGAGCGCATGTAGGTAACCTTGACCGGCTTACCGTCTTTGTCTTTTCCCTCGTAGGAGACTCTGCCAGTTTTGGGTTCCCACTCCCACTTGCGGGACGTTTTGAAGAGTCCGGTGATTTCCCCGTTCCAGGTATAGCGGATCGCATCAATTTGCCCGAACGAGTCAATGCCATACGTCTTGGCTATCTGTTCGAGGATGGGCGGGCGCGTCTGCGCCCAGGAAGTTGCAGCAAGGACCAGCACTGCAAAAGCCAGCAGAGAGATCGTCGTTAAACGGCTCGCACTTGTCATGGATTTTGCTCCTCAGTGAATTTACAGATGATCTGTTGGATGTCGGGCAAAAGCTTCCGGATACAAGAGTCGCGTGGCGGCACCGTATTCTTCACCTAATCCGTCGAGGACTGGGTCACCGCCGGTCGTTTGAACCGGCGAAAACCGATCATTGCACCGGCTATGGCCACAGATCCGTATTCCAGCAGCATAATCCAGCCGGGAACTATCCACGGACGCCCAAGCACTCGCAGATGCCAAACGTAGTAAGTAGGGATGATGCTGACGGTCCAGATGATGATCGGTACTGTCGAAGCCGACCGCAGGAACGGCAGCATCCAGAGCAGGTACCAGGGATATACGACCGGCACACATAAAAGCGATGCCGCCATCGGCCAGGCAAACTCGTCCGAAGACCATGCCACAGATTTTCTTCTCAGACAGATTGCGGTAAGAAAGCCGACGAGCACGGCCAGCCCAACTACAAGCTGCGGAGCCGCCATTCGCTCGAGGGTTGCAAACACCGGATCATTAAAGCGGAAACTCTGCACGTAAGTGCCGAGCGAGCCGATCGGAATCCGCCCGTGGTTTAGAAATGGCACGTACAGGAGTCCGACCGCGACTGCTGCCAGCGCCCCGTCGCGAATGCGAACCCGCTTCCAGTAGAGGGGCAAGAGTACAACCGGCAGCAATTTCACCGCTATAGCTAGCCCAAGTGCGACCGCCGCAGTCGCCCGCCATCGGCGCACCAGCGCGGCGGCGGACACCAGCAGCAAGAGCGTTCCTACAATGTCAACGTGACCGCTTCCCGCGACTTCCGTCGCCAGCAGTGGGTTCCACGCATAAGCCAGAACCCAGTGCAATCCTTGTCCACTACGACTCAATATATCGAGCAAAACGAGCAAGATCGCCAAGTCGCAAACTACAAACGCTACTTTCAGCGTAAAAACAGACTCGTGAATCGCCGTTACGACACGGAAGAAAAGCTCAGCTCCTGCTGGGTATGGGCTCGGTAAATCGGGGTTGTTGAGGGTGCGGGTCTCGGGTGTATGCAACCCAGCCAGGGCTGGGTCGCTGGGAATGACAACGTACGGGTTATAGCCGAGCCGCTGCACGCGGCCATCCCAAAGGTAGCGATGAATGTCATCATCTGGACCCGGCGGCATCAGCAGAAATGGAAAATGCCAGAGAGCAGCCAACGCGAGCGCGATGAAGACGACGCGGTTCGGAAATCTCGGCGTGGAGAGGATCTCACGAATAGCGAAGAGGTAAGCGATACCGGCGACTGCCAGGGGAATGATGAAAGACGGTGCGCCCATGCTGCCAAACTTGCGCGAGAAGATCGTCAACGCCACGAGCAGGATCGCGCCGAATGCGTAGAGCCTGCGGGATGGGGTGAGCTTCACAAGTCTCCCGTGCCCGTCCACAACTGTGCCACCGCGTGTTCCCAGTGTTTCAGCCAGACCGCCGTTCGTGGCGCGCGGGCCGGAGCGAGCCGCAGTTCCGCGGCAAGCCGAGTTAAATCGTCCTGTACGTCGATGTCGTAGAAGGGATCTGTCCAGCTAACGGAAAGCTGCAGTCCGCGAGCGCGAGCCAGCAACAGATCAAGCGCGCTCTTGGTACCCATGCCGTCGCCATTGAAAAGCGCTGGATGGGCAGCCTTGGCCCCGACGAGATAATAGCCGCCGTCATGTGTCGGCCCAACCACCAGGTCGTGACCGCTGAGCGCCTCGAATGCGCCCGCAAGAAGTGAAGCCGGCAGGTGTGGGCTGTCGCTGTTGAACGCAATAATGCGTCGTTGGTGACCCTCTGTGAAGTGCGCAAATACCGACGTAAGGCCAGCAGCAAGGCCTTCCCCCTTTTGTGCAACTACGCGCGCTCCCTGACCTGCCAAGCTTGCGAGTTCGTTGACGTCGGAATCCGGGCACATGATGGCAACATCGACACTGCCCAATGACTGCGCCAGTGCGAGCGTGTCTTCCAAGAGACAACGATAGAGCGCGGCAACGGCCTGAAGAGGAAGGCTCGGAGTCAATCGGGTCTTCACCGCGCCCGGCCTCGGTGCTTTCGCCATGATTACCAGCACACGGTCGCTACCTGACGAACGCACCACCGTCTCAGTTGCGGATTTCATAAAACAAATTGTGAACGCCGACCTATGCTGGCCGTGGCCTCCCGGCTCTTCGATGACGGAAATAATAGCGCACTATCAAGCTGAGGATGAACCAAGCGGCGCCGACTGTGCCCTTCAGCGTACCGCTGATCTTCGATTTTCCGATACGCGGGTAGTAGCTCACCGGAACTTCAGCCACGCGGAATCCAGCCAGGGCGCCTTTTAGGATCATCTCAACCGCCCAGCCATAGGTGGTCTCTTCGAGGGCGAGCGCGTATAGTACGTCGGCGCGGCCAGCGCGAAAGGGGCCGAGATCACTGATTTCTAGTCCATACAGAAGCCTGATCAGGCTGGCGGCGAGACGATTCCCAAACACCTGATGCCAGGGCAACGCCCCATCAGAACGCCGCCCCTGCAGGCGGGAACCGAGCGTGATATCCGCACGCCCCTCAATGATTGGCGCTAAAAGAATCGGCAATTCACAAGGCCGGTCGCTGTAGTCGCCATCAAGGAACACAACCACGTCAGGGGAATTTGCCGCGGCCAGACCCGTGAGGCACGCTCGCCCATAGCCGCGGCGCGGTTCCTGAACCACGCGGGCTCCCATTCTCGCGGCAATCTCCGGCGTCCCGTCATTCGAGTTGCTGTCGACAACGATGACCTCCGTCGTGAGAGCGGGCGGGAGATCCGCTAAGACGCGCTCAATCGCCTGCGCTTCATTATGGGTAGGGATGATGACCGACACTCGCACGGGAACGTGATTCAAGTGAACGTTAGTCAAGTGAACCAGCCCCAATCACCACCACGGAGAAGATGGCCACCGTTGCGACAGCCACGCGTCAACGCCCCATCTCCGGCCGGCGCGTCCGATCGCGAGCCCGAGCGATGCGAGCACCGGAACCAGCAATTCCCAGATCCACGAGGTGCCCCATTCCGAAATCCAAAGGCTTCCGAGATACAGAAAAGCCACAAATGCGACCGGTCGGGTAAGTAGACCGATGATGAGCAGGATACCAAGAGAGATCTCGGTCATCGCCTGCATCGGAGCCGCCATGGCCGCGTGGTTCGCCGCCAGGCCCATCACCGCCTTCCAGGCAGCCGGCGAGTGGCTCGCCTTGACGTAGTAATTGATGAGGCCCGCGTAGCCCGCCGGTGTGTAGAGGCCTTTCCCCAGATTCTCGAAAAAGACCCACACGAACATCGCGCCGATCGTCACGCGTACGAGCGCCAGTCCGTCTGCGGCGGACAGTTGCTTGGGTGCCTGACTTGGTGTTGGGCTCACGTTCGACCCCATCAGGGAACCTCGTTACCTGCGAATGCCGTACTCTGTTGCGACGAGCAGCCTGGTTCGGAACAACGATCAAACATCCTATGCCGTTCTTCGCAGTATTGCTAGTGGATGTGCAAAGAAAGTGGTGTCTGAAAAGTACACATTTTCAGACACTACCGCAAAGAACATTCAAATTGATCACAAGCGAATAGCACGAAGGCAATCTCTACCGGATAGCTACCGCTGAATGCCCTTGGTGGCTACCGGGGTTTGTTGATTGGACAGAAATGGGCTTCTGGGAACTGGTGGAACGACACTACAGACGGTCGACCGGTCCGCGTCACGGAAGTGACTCCGTCTGCCTCAAGCGACAGGCGTTGGACCTGCTGCTTGGCTGTGGGTGGGGGACGGGAGCGGTGCCTGAAGGAACACGTTGCAATCCCGAGGTTTGCTGCGCCCTCTTAAGGGGCGGCGGCCCAACAATCCCCGCTTTCGCGACGGGTCAACTACAAGTCCCTGGCCGCGAGTTTCCGTGGTGGAACATTTTGATTCAGCCGGAAATAATTATTTGGATCATATTGCGACTTCACCGCGACCATGCGATCCCACCGTTCGTGATAAGCCTCAGGCACGCGATCCTGCTCATCGCCGCTCATGAAATTTATATAAACACCTGGTTTCATCGCTGGCCGAAGTTTGTTGAAGATTCCGCGAATCCAGGAGATATTTCCAGCATCATCCGAGGGGTCCGACCAGTTTGCCAGCAAATTAAGGATGAACGGAGCGCTCCGATCCCCGAAGGCGGTCTCGCGAGCGGCAATCCGCGCCGCAGCGCCACCCAGATAGGCAAGTTCAATCTGGGTTTCCGATGACGGGATAGTGGTAACTGCCTCCAGCAGGCGATCGATCGTGCTGTCATCGAGATAAGTGAAATAGCCCGATTTGGTGTAATAACGCCGGCCGAGTGGAAAATCAGAATCCGCCATTGTTTGTAAATCTATGAACGAAATAAGCCTGCTGTTCGCGGAATCCGGAGCACACATCGAAAGCGCCCGCTGGAGATATGGGCGCCCAGCTTCGGGGTCGCCAGTCCAGATCAAAGAACTACTGGCCAAGGGCTGTCCGCGGAGATCGGCAGGGAGTCTTTTTGTATGCCGAGCTAGACGGAGATCGATATTCCACTTCAAGTCAAGTGGCGCTTCCGCCATAAAGTCTCTCCAGCATTCAAGGAGCGGACGAATTTTACCCTCGGGAGTCAATCCTTCAGCAAGCACCACGGAAGTAAGTGAGTGGAGGTTCACTTCGAATTCTGTCACTACTCCGAAATTACCTCCGCCTCCGCGCAAGGCCCAAAATAAATCCGGATTCTCCTTTGAGGCGGCGCGTACCACGGAACCGTCCGCGGTTACGAGAGTGAACCCTTCGACGTTATCGCACGATAATCCGAATCGACGGGTTAACCAGCCGGTTCCTCCGCCCAGGATCAACCCAGACGCCCCAGTGTGCGAGACCACGCCAGAAGGAAAGACCAAGCCCGCTTTTTGGGTTGCGACATCAATCGATCCCAACAGACAACCTCCGGCGATCGTAGCCCGGCGCGTGTCGGGATCGACGGCGACCTGGCGCATTCTCGACAGATCGATCACCATGCCGCCATCACACGTGCTAAAACCGGCAAGGCTATGTCCTCCGCAACGGACCGCAGTAAGAATTCCGATCTCCGAGGCAGCCCGGACTGCGCTTTGCACATCGCTTACATCTGCGCAACGCGCGATAAGGCCTGGTGTCCGAGCAACCATGCCATTCCATATCGAACGTGCGTCTTCATATCCACTTTCGCCCGGGCGGAGCAGGTCACCATTGAATCGCCGGTGGAGCGAACAGTAAACCTCTTTGCTGGCTTCGACCATCTCGTGTGCTCTTCGCAGAATGCTTTTGTTCACCAAGGATCAGTCGCTTAGTAGTAATCATTGTGCCGACGGCGTCGAACGTACAAAAGCGAGATAAAAGCTAAGAAAACAGAAAATGCCGGCATCGACCATTGCAATCCGTCCACGAAGAAGGTTGTAACTGAGATGGCGAGAAGCAACAGAATTCCAACGACGGTGAAAAACGGATGAGCCCATAGGCGCATGGGTAAACTCAATAACTGCTCGTTCGTGATGGATGTGCGAAAACGAAGGTGCGTGTTAAGAATCACCAGCCACACGAAAAGCATTCCAGCTACTGCAGTTCCATAAAGCATGAGGAAGGCATTCTTCGGGGCAAAAATGGCCAGCAGAATGGCAGCGATAATCCCCGCGGTCGAAGCAAGCAGTGCTCGATGCGGCACTCCATTGCGACTCACCTTGCCCATCCATTCCGGGGCATAGCCTCCCCGTCCAAGGGAGAAAAGCATTCGAGTCGAAAGATAAAGATTAGTGTTCACGCTCGAGAGTGCCGCGGTCAGCACGACGAAATTCATGAGTGCCGCCGCGAAGGGTATGTGCGCCGCCGCGAATGCCTTGACGAAAGGACTGCCCGAAAGCGCGGAAGAACCGCCAGCCTGGTTCCAGGGGACCATTGTCACCATGATCGCAATTGCCAACACGTAGAACAAAATGAGCCGCCAAACAATATTCCGCATGGCGCGTGGAATGGTAACTTCTGGATGCTCGGCTTCTCCCGCAGTGACGGCAATAATTTCTACTCCCATGTAGCTGGTGACAGTTATGGTTAGAGAAAGCCAAACTCCTTTCCATCCCTCCGGGAAAAATCCTCCGTGCTGAGTTAGATTCGCCAAGCCAAGCGCGCTTCGGGAACCAATGCCAACAATCAAAGAGAGCCCGGCAATGATGAAGGCAATGATGGCAGCCACTTTGATCATGGCAAACCAATATTCGAACTCGCCCAGGCGGTTGACCTGCATGGAATTGAGTGCCACCAGAGCGGCAGAAACCAGAACCACCCAAATCCATTGCGGAACGTTGGGGAGCCAAAAAGAAATGTAGATGGCGGCAGCTGTGACTTCAGCGCCGATAGCAATGATCTGTGCGATTCCGTAGGTGGCTCGCACGCTAAAACCCGCCCAGGGATTGAGATACTTCTCAGCGTAAACTCCGAACGCACCGGCAACTGGGTGGACTACCGCCATCTCCGCCAGAGCATAAGACATGATCAGAGCGATACCTGCTCCGAGAAGATAGGAAAGGATGACAGCGGGTCCAGCGAGGCGGATGGTCACACTGCTTCCCATGAACAAGCCGACACCGATGGCGCCGCCGATGGCCATCATGGTGAGCTGCCGTTGGCCCAAGCGGCGATGGAGACCTTCCACGTCCGGCGTCGGAGGCGT
>Ga0307476_10001176_pt1 | contig 16506 bp, 12 predicted proteins | sample atmos_gasesECM2C_2_FD_203314 | JGI IMG/M metagenome (GOLD analysis project Ga0307476, IMG submission 203314) | Hardwood forest soil microbial communities from Morgan-Monroe State Forest, Indiana, United States - atmos_gasesECM2C_05 | ecosystem: Environmental > Terrestrial > Soil > Temperate... | reverse complement strand
GTTCCGAGCAACGTTTCTACGGTTGTTTCTTCTTACTCGTTCGCTTGATCGGAGCCGCTTTCTTGGCTCGCACATCTGCTTTCATCAGCGCCATCAGTTTGCTTACTGAACCGATCTTCTCAAGATTCCAGATGGCGTCTTTCAGCTTCGTCTGGGCGCGCTCCGACAATACACCTTCCGCCAATGCTGCGAACTTTTCTTCGACTTCCTGATCGGTGAGTGGATTGCGCGGATCGCCTTTCGGATAGTCTAGTTGCTTGGTGAATGTGCGCCCATCGGTGGTTGTGATGTTCACAATCACGCGCTGCAGCGCCGGGAAAACTTTCTCAATCTCGGGATCGGCGACGACTTCGACTTTCTTCAGTTGAGCGCGGATGGTTGGATCCATGATCTTTTCCATGGTGAACTGCACCGGAGTGACCTGCCGCTCCGCAAGAGCCGCGGCGATTACGTAGGGCAGTGAATGATCGGCTGTCTCTTTGCTGCGGGGATCGTACTTGCTGGGGTCGGAGAGAATGTCGGCGGCGCGGGCCAGCGAACGAATCTGAATGTTGGTCACCTGATCCGGTTTCAAGTCATTCGACTTCACGATGTCGAGTACCGCAGAGATTGGCGTATGGGTCAGCGCCTCGGTTGGAAACGCCTTCATGCCGCACTGCGTGATGCGCCATGAATCGCCCAGTCCATCGGTGAGGATGTTCAGCTTCCACTCCGGCCCGAATGCGTGGGTCAATCCTTCTTTGCCCTCGATCACATGTTCTGGGCCGGTGTAACCTTTCTCCGCCATGAGCGCGGCGAGCGTTCCACTCTGCGTTGCCATGGGATCGACTGTATTCTTCATCATGGTGAGCTTGCCAGCGGTCACGGCTCCCAGCGTGGCGTGGCGGCTGGCGGAGATGCCCACCGCGTGTTGAATCTGTTCCCAAGCAAGATGCAGAGTGCGTCCAGCAACGAAGGGTGATACGAAGGCGGTTAGGGTGGCATGGTGCCAGCCGCGCTCGCGGATGCCGGGGAATGCAGCTTCACAGAAACGCATTTCGAGTTCGTGTCCGAGGACGAGACCGACGATCAACTCTTTTCCGTTGCTTTTTGCGCGCTCGCATCCCGCTAAAGCCGCGGGGAAAATGTCAGAAGGATGCGATGGATCCTGCTTCCAATAAATGTCGTTGTAATCCATGCAGCGAATCATGAGGGCATTGGCGAGTGACGCCGAGACCGGATCGATCCGCTTACCAGTGCCGATCACGGTGGCACGGCCCTTGCCTGCAATCTCGTCGAGTACTTCGAGGGCAATCTTTACATCGTGTTGCTGATAGCCTCCGAGCGCACAGCCGATGGAATCCAGGAGAAAGCGCTTGGCTTGATAGACGGCATCCTGTGAGAGATGCTTGTAATCGAGGGTGGCAGCCCAGCGCGCCATCCTGGCGGTGATGGTTTCTTTGCCGCTGACGGATTCTTTAGGGGCGGACAAAAATCTCTCCTTGGGCTGAGGCTTATTTGATTTTTATGTTCTTCGGATTCTTAAACGGCAAGAATGCCATGAAGTCAGCGTGATGCACGATGTAAGCTTCCGTGGTGCGTTTCACCAGATCCCCCTCGGCGGCATGAGCGGCGATGATGTGGCAGACCTCGTCGGGTACGCCGCATTCGAGCGCCAACGCAACCCCCGTGAAAGGATGCCGCAAGGCTTCGCCGCGCTCGCTTTGACGGCTCGTGCCGTCGGGTCCCAGTTCATATTCGAGCAGCTTGCCAACGTCGGCGAGAATTGCGCCTGCGATGACCGTGTCCAGATTGATCGGCAGCGCGCGGCCCATGAATTCCTGCATGGACTCGGCGCTTTGGCGTGCGATGTGGACCACGCAGCGCTTATGCTCCATGAAGGTGATGGGACAATTGGGCACGAGCAACGTGAATGGAATCCGGTTCAGGTCTTCGGGCTTCAGCGGGCTGCGTTCCAGCGCTTTGATCCAGGTCTGGGTGACCTGCTCGCGCAGCTTGGGCTTCTCGATCCACTGAATCTCCGGCCATAGCCGTGCAACCGCATCGCGCATTGCGCTGCACTCCCTCGGGAAGCATCTAGCTTATCGTGCAAGCGGCAACGGCGTCGAGGGGCGCGCGGTAGAGATGCAGGTAGGTACGTCTTTAGAGACGATGGCCATTTCAGTTGCTCTTGCGGAGACCGCAAATTAGGATAGCCGAGCCATGAAAAATCTTGGATTCTGCTGCTTGGCAATTTTCCTGTGCGCATTGGGGTTGGTCGTCACAACCAACGCTCAAGCTGAAAAGCCCGCCGCCATCCATTCCGCTTCGGCGTCGAATGTTTATCCCATGCAGGAAGGTTTTGTCGATGCGCACGGGGTGATGATTTATTACAAGATGCTGGGCCGCGGAGCGCCGCTGATGATTGTGCACGGCGGTCCGGGCGCCTCGCATGATTATTTTCTGCCGTACTTGCTGCCGCTGGCCCGGCATAACAAATTAATTTTCATCGATGAGCGCGGCTCCGGGCGATCGCAGAAACTCGAGGATCCCTCCGGCTACACCATCGAGAATATGGTGGAAGATGTTGAGACCGTGCGGCAAGCGCTCGGCCTGGGCAAGATCAGCTTGCTCGGCCACTCTTACGGAGGAGCGTTGGCGCAGGCTTACGCGCTGAAGTATCAGGCCAACCTCAGCCACCTGATTCTGGGCAGCACCTGGTCGAGCACCAAGGCGATCAACGAAATCTTTTGGCGCATGAAGCAGAACATGTCGGACGAATTGCGGGAACGCATCGATAAACTCGAAGCGGCGGGCTTGTTTGGGCACGGCAAGGACTACGAGAAAAATCGCTACACCAACGACTATATGATTGCGGCCTGGGGCGAAGGCTATTTCCCTTACCTCTATCAGAACCATCCTGATCCTAACTATGATCCCGTCGACAACGGAAAAATAGCGTGGGACCTGTATCGAGAAATGTGGGGCGAGCATGGAGAGTTCATCATCGATGGCAACTTGAAATCGGTTGAATACACAGAGCGGTTGGCAACCATCAAAGTGCCCACGTTGATTCTGGCTGGTGATCACGATGAATCCGACCCCTCGCTATCGCAGGCGATGCATGAGAAGATCGTGGGATCAAAGCTGGTGATCTTGCCGAAAGCAGGCCATATGACGTTTGTGGATGACAATTCGATGTTTATCAAGACGGTGGATGAGTTTTTGCATGCATCGAAATAGAACAATTCGGTTGCTGCTCTTGGGACTGGTTGCGGCTCGGGCGATATCGGCCGCCCAACAAGGCGCTGCGACCGGTGAACCGCTCGTGGTGAAAACCACCAGCCTGCCCAAAGCGTATCTTAGACAACACTACGAAGCGCGTTTGGACGCGCGGGGAGGAATCACTCCTTTACGATGGGAAATCACGGAGGGTGCCCCACCCGCGGGCATTGTGCTGGGACGAGATGGGATTTTAAGCGGCGCTCCAACGGAAACGGGGGAGTTTAAGTTTACCGTGACCGTGACCGATAGCGGTAGACCTGCAGTGCAACGCACCCAGCAGCTTGTGCTGACGGTCGCCGCTCCGCTGCTGGCGCAATGGGGGCGATATCCCAAGGTCACGGGCCGGCGGCTGGAGGGATCAATTATCCTTTCCAATCAAACCGAGCAGGATTTCGACTTGACCGTAATCATGATGGCGGTGAATGAGACGGGACGCGCGACCGCGATCGGCTACCAGCGACTTACCTTGAAAAAGGACACGACCAGCCTGGAGATTCCTTTTGGCGAGAATCTGCCGCAGGGTTCGTATGAGTTGAATGTAGATGCGGTGGCTGAGGTAGCCGCGACGAACTCAATCTATCGGGCAAGGCTAGTGCCGAAGGAAAAATTTCTGCTGCAGGAGGGACCATGAAAACAGTGGACAGTGGTAGCCGTCTGCTACTACTTCGCAATTAACTTGGGGGAGAGCCGCAGCCCAGACTAACCACCGCCCACCAATTGCCGCAGACAAAAATTAAGAGTCCCGAGGTGGTGTTGAGATCATTCGTCTCGGCCAGTAGCTCGCTTTAGACCCTCGCCGACCTGCCGTAGTTGCGATCCTTGCGGATGCTACTCGCGATCTTTGCTCGGGCTCCGGGCTTACCGCCAACCGGATAAACCAACCCAACGCCTCGGGACTCTATCCTGCCTTCGACAAATTTTCTTGTTCGCCTCGACCAGCGCTTTGCTATAGACCCTTGCTAACCCTCCCTCAGTCATTTTGCAATGTAGAGAGTGACTTCGCTTGAGCCCCGGACGCCGCACCAACCGGGAAAACTTCAGAAGCTGTCAAAGAACGATTATGTTTTTACTCTTTCTATTTCTAGAGTCAACAAAAAACAGCATTACGTATGTGGTTATTTTTCAATGAAGTGCAGCCAGTTCACAGGCTGGTGTAGCGGAGTTGGTGCAGTTTTCTTGGCACATAGCTCTGTGACGTCCGCCAATGCGCGATTTGATTGGACCTTCTGGTACGAGGCGGTTGAGCCGGACGGCAATAACTTGACCGCATTTGTGAAAATCTCGGCAAATCCGCTCTGGACGCCTGTCTCACGGGCTTTTCGTCTGTTGACACCGCCCCATGCCGACGCAGAGAGGGAGTGGGTGATTCGCTTAGGCCAGCGAAAACTCAGATTCCTGGTCGCCTTCGCTCCTCGGAATCACAAAACGATAGCTCTGTCGGTGACCCGAGACGTAGCAAGCTACGTTTCCACATTCGCGTTGTTTCATGTTCTACATCCGTCAGGTAGAATGCCCGTTTCTGAGAAACACTATCCGAGGAGATGCTGTGGCGCGACTGGCTAGGTCGTTTGTTCTTTTGATCGTCGTCTGTTTCACCACGATGGGTTTAGCACAGTCGGGCGCAAGCGCTGAACAGCGAACCGCGCGGTACTTCGAATCCATCCGCCGGCAACCTCCGCTTCAGTTGGCTTTCCTGCGTGACATGCCCAAAGGTGGCGATCTTCACGTTCACCTTAGCGGAGCGCTCTATGCGGAGAATCTGATCGATGATGCCGCCAACGACAATCTGTGCGTGGATCGGACTACGGCGATTCTCATCGCTCCTCCGTGCGACGATTCTTGCGAAAAGTACACGAGCAAACCGGTCATTCGTTGTGCCTACGGCGATCATGTGCTCTACAACTCGATTGTCGATGCCTGGTCGATGCGTAACTGGGAGCCAGGCGAGGAATCGGGACACGATCATTTTTTCGCGACCTTCGACAAGTTCTCGCTGGCCACGCACAATCATATCGGAGACGCGATTGCGGAAGCGGCGTCGCGCGCGGCAGAGGATCATCTTCAATATCTCGAGTTGATGCACACCGCGGATTCCGTGCAATCCGGTCAACTGGGGGCAAAACTGGGTTGGGATGACGACTTCGCCCGCATGCGTGAGAAATTGTTGTCGAGTGGTTTGGGGGAAATCGTCACCGCTACCAGCAAGCGGTTGGATGACGACGAGAGCAAAGTGCACTCGCTACTGAAGTGCGGAACTCCGAAGGCGAATCCGGGATGCGCGGTTAAGATTCGCTACTTGTATCAAGTACTGCGCGGGTTGCCTCGCGAGATGGTCTTCGCGCAAATTCTTTTCGGGTTCGAACTGGCGCAAGGGGACCCTCGGTTCGTAGGCCTGAACCTGGTAATGCCGGAAGACTGGTATGTGCCCATGCACGACTTTGAGTTGCACATGAAGATGCTTGACTATCTCCACGGCATTTATCCCAAGGTGCACATCAGCCTGCACGCAGGGGAGTTAGCCATGGGCCTGGTCCCACCAGAAGGGTTGCGCTTCCATATCCGCGAATCGGTTGAGCGGGGCCACGCCGAGCGTATTGGACACGGCGTATCTGTGATGAACGAGGATCGTGCGCTTGACCTGCTTCGTGAAATGGCACGTAAGAAGATTTTGGTCGAAATTTGCCTGACCTCGAATGATCTAATTCTCGGCGTTAAAGGATCTGGGCATCCGCTCCCAATCTATCTTCGCTACGCTGTGCCGGTGGCGTTGGCTACTGACGACGAAGGAGTGTCGCGGTCGGACATGACACATGAATATCTGCGGGCTGTTCGAACTTACGACTTTCTCGGCTACAAGGAATTGAAACGTATGGCACGCATGAGTTTGGAGCATAGCTTTCTGGTGGGGTCCAGCCTGTGGGAATCTGACTTTCGTCCGGCAGCAGGGTGTGCGAACGATCGTCCCGGTGGCGCAAAGGTTTCTCCAGCCTGTCAAAAGTTTCTGGATGCCAACGAGCGGGCGCAGATGCAGTGGAAGCTGGAAGAGGAATTTGCTGAGTTTGAGAAGAAGTTTTAGATTTTGTAGCGCCGCCATCTTGGCGGCCCTCAGGCGCGGGCGTATCGCCTGCTAGACAGCCGGCGAGGACACCGCGCTACACAGGAAGGCAAGTGAATATCGACTCTGATTTTGCCAGTGCCGAGTCTGCCGCTCAATTCGTGCTTGGACAAACTCCGCTTCGCCCCGCGGTCGGACTGGTTCTCGGCTCAGGCCTGGGCGGGTTTGCCGACGAACTATCCGAAGCGACGAAGATTCCGTACGCTAATATTCCTTTTTTCCCTCGCTCGACTGCGGTCGGCCATGCCGGGCAAATGGTGGTTGGAAAGGTGGGCAACGTCGCCGTAGCGGTCATGCAGGGTCGCGTGCATCTGTACGAAGGATATTCGGTGAAGGAGGTCACGTTTCCGATTCGCGTGTTTGGGCGAATGGGGGTTGGCGCGCTCATCCTGACCAACGCTGCCGGCGGCATTAATCTCGAATACAAGCAGGGCGCGCTCGTCGTCATTTCCGACCACATAAATCTGCAGGGGAAGAATCCTCTCGTTGGGCCGAACGAAGACCGCTTAGGCCCGCGATTCCCCGACATGACGCAGGCGTACTGCAAGGCGTATCGCGAGATCACGCTTAGGGCTGCTCGTCGCCTGGGTAAAACGTTGTATGAAGGTGTCTACGCGGGGCTGCTGGGACCAAGCTACGAGACTCCGGCGGAGATTCGATATCTGCGAACGATTGGGGCGGATCTGGTGGGCATGTCGACGATTCCGGAAGTGATTGTGGCACGCCATATGGGATTGAAAGTGCTGGCCATTTCGTGCGTGACCAACATGGCTGCGGGAATCTCCGATGAAGTTCTCAACCACGAAGATGTGCTCGCGACAGGCGAGCGTGTCAAGGGCGACTTCGTGGCGCTGCTACGAGCAGTATTGCCGGAGATCGAGCGGACGTGAACACTTGGTAGGGTCCTGAGGACGCGGGCGAGAGGTTCCCCTGCCACACTAACCCGAACGGGGAAAGGCCCGTCCTCCATTGACCTGTTAATTCTTCGCCCGCGCGATGAAGATTCCCACCGGGGGCTTTACTGCATACGTTGCTGCGAAGCTTCCCTGGTTTACGGCCAAGCCAACATGCCCACGAGAATCGATGTATAGCAGCGGCTGGTTCAGCGGCACGTCGCTGAAGGTGCTTACGAAGGGAACATCCATTTCATTCGTGCCGACTGTGATGTGAGCGCTGTGGCCGCGCGGGTAGCCCAGTTTGAGGAAATCGTCGCCGGTAATATTGGTAACAAGGTTGCCGAAGGGGCCGTCGGTTGCGATGACTTCCCCGCTCAACCCGCGCTCATCCAGCTTTGTGGGTGCAATATCCAAGCGGACGAGTTTGGTGACTTCGAGTTCGGGACCGACGCCGGCCCAATCGTCGCCGCGGGCGAGATGGGCGCCGACGGGTGAAAAGATATCGCGCCCGTGAAATGTCGAGGATAGGGCGGCTCCAATCATCCAACCGCGATTCGTGATCTCTCTCACGCTCTCGATTCCATCGCGATCCTGTACCAGCGTCATCAATCCGTTGTCGGGGAGCACAAAATACTGTCCGCGTTTCGATTTCACCACCACCGCTTTCCTCGTGCTTCCCACGCCCGGATCCACGACCACAACGAATACTGTCCCCGCCGGATAATACGGGGTCGCGCCCTCCAGGAATCGCGCTCCGTCGAGAATGGAGAACGGCGTGACTTGGTGCGTGAGGTCGACAATGCGGACTTCCGGCGCAATCGAATACATCACGCCGCGGCAGATCGCAACGGAATCGTCTACCGTACCGAAGTCGGTCATGAAGACGATGGTGGGAATTTGTGTATTGCGGCGGTCGACGGCGGCGCCAATTCCGGTGCTAAGAATCAGCAAAAGGAATGCCAGGAAAAGCCGCGACAACCGGAACCTGCAGAATGTGTCTCTCAACATGACTCGCTCTCGACAGAGTTGAATCACAGAGTCTAAATGGTGTTGTTTCAAACTGGAAGTGGAGACTGCAACACGAAAACCGTCATGCCGTCTATAATTCTGGCAAGTTGGCAATGCCATTGCGAGGAGGATGTGATGCCTGAGTCTATCCCGGAGAAGTATCGTGATCTATTCAACAAGCGCGCCTTTGCCAGTTTGAGCACTTTGATGCCCGATGGCCGTCCGCAGGTGACCCCAGTGTGGTGCGATTTGGAAGGTGACCACGTGCTCTTCAACTCCGCCAAGGGCCGCCAGAAAGACCGCAACGTGCGACGCGATCCGCGGGTCGCAATGGCAATCGTCGATCCTGACAATCCCTACCGTTATCTTGAGATCCGTGGGCGCGTGGTGGAGATCACCGAGCAGGGTGCCGACGCGCACATCGATAAACTGGCCAAGAAGTATTTGGGCGTCGACAAATATCCCTATCGGCAGCCGTCGGAAACGCGGGTCATCTACAAGATTCAGCCCGAGCACACGAACACGATGGGCTGAGGAGCGTAACGCCAGCGCCCGTCCAACCCGGCGGGGACGCCCGGCCTCCATTATTGCTTATTATCTGCTGTCCACCGTGGCCAGGAAAACTTCAGGAGATCAGTTATTCGTACTTTCAATCTCTGCCTGCTGGGTTATGGCAACGTTAACCGGACGCTGCTTCGCCTACTCCAGAAAAAGGATCGTGAACTGGGCGAGCTTGGCATCGCATGGCGGATCACTGGAGTCGCAACCCGGAGGACGGGCTGGATCGCAAATCCCGATGGCTTGGATTTGGAGGCTCTGAAAAACGGCTTTTCGGCGCCATCGCGGGCGAGGGCGCCCGCGCTAGACTCACCGCGGGATGTCCGGGAGTGGTTGCGACTGGCGAAGGCCGATGTTCTGTTCGAAGCCACATCACTGAGCCCGCGCGATGGCCAACCTGCCATCGATCATATTCGCGCCGCTCTGGAATTGGGCGTGCACGCTATTACTGCCAACAAAGGTCCCATCGTGCACGCATATGAGGAACTGAATTCGCTTGCATCTGCGAACGGGCGAAGATTTCTATTTGAATCCACAGTAATGGATGGCGTGCCCATTTTCTCTTTGTTCCGCGACAGCCTACCTGTGCTTTATCTGCGCGGATTTCGCGGCATTCTAAACTCGACCACCAATGTCATTCTCGGCGGCATGGAAGAAGGCCTCAGCTTTGATGAGGCGCTGGCCAGGGCGCAGCACATCGGCGTCGCCGAAACCGATCCGAGTAATGACATTGAGGGCTGGGATGCGGCGGTAAAGGTTGCTGCTCTGGTTCGAGTACTGATGGGTGCGCCGATACGTTTGGATGCAGTCCAGCGTGAGGGCATCGGCGAACTGAGCGGAGAGGCGGTGCGCGCTGCGCGCAGCGAGAACCGGCCGTACAAGTTGGTCTGCCGCGCCTACCGCACCAATCCGACTGTTACTGCCAGCGTCCGGCCGGAGCAGGTGCCGTTGAGCGATCCGCTGGCCTGGGTCGCGGGAACATCGTCGATCGTGTATTTTGAAACAGACATCTTTCCGGGCTTGGCGATCACGGAGAACAATCCCGGGTTGGATGCCACCGCTTACGGAATGCTGGCTGATTTCGTTCGTGCGGTAACGGAATGAAATCTGCGCGCGAAGAGACGGGTCAAAGTCCGTCTCCACACATTTCTGACGAAACGGACACACGCACCTTGCCTACAATGCAACCCGAAACCACGACTGCTCTTGATCTAGAATGGTTGCGCGTTCAGTTTCCTTCTCTTTGCCAAACCGTCAATGGACATCCCGCGACGTTTCTGGACGGTCCCGGTGGGACTCAGGTTCCGCAACGCGTGATCGACGCCATTTCCGATTATCTGAAGCGCGACAACGCCAACACCGGCGGCGCGTATGTGACCAGCCGGCATTCCGACACCATGATCGCGGGCGCGCGTTCCGCAATGGCCGACTTTCTGGGCTGCGATCCGGATGAAGTCGTTTTCGGGGCCAACATGACCGCGCTGACCTTCGCCATCAGCCGCGCCATAGGGCGCGAACTTGGCGTGGGAGACGAAATCGTGCTTACCCATCTCGATCACGATGCCAATATTTCTCCCTGGCGCGCGCTCGAAGAGCGCGGCGTGACCATCCGCATGGCGGAGATCCACGAAAACGACTGCACCCTCGATGTGGACGATTTGGCATGCAAGATCACTGACCGCACCAAACTGGTTGCGGTCGGCTACGCGTCGAATGCGGTGGGAACGATCAATGACGTGGCAGAGATTGTCCGCCTCGCCCATCAGCATGGGGCGATGGCTTATATTGACGCGGTCCATTACGCGCCGCACGGTCCCATTGACGTGCGAGCCCTCGACTGTGATTTTTTGGTGTGCTCGACTTACAAGTTTTTTGGCCCGCACATGGGTGTGCTCTACGGCAAGCGTGAACACTTGTTGCGGTTTGAGCCTTACAAGGTTCGCGCCAACACCAACGCGATTCCCAATCGCTGGGAGTGGGGCACGCTGAATCATGAATGCATCGCCGGGATCGCTGCCTGCGTCGAGTATCTGACTGACCTTGGACGCCGGGTGAACTCGTCGGCATCCTCTCGCCGAGCGGCTGTGCTCGCGGCCTACGACGCGATTCAGAAACACGAGCGCGGATTAATGGAAAGCCTGATCCGCGGCTTGCTCGCGATTTCCGGACTCAAGCTTTACGGCATCAGTGATCCCAAGCGCTTCGATAAGCGTTGTCCGACAGTCGCGGTACGAATTAAAGGTCACACGCCGCTCGAACTCGCGAGTCGGCTCGGTGAGCGTGGATTCTTCACGTGGGATGGAAATTACTACGCCCTGAACCTTACCGAGCGCCTCGACGTAGAAAAAGACGGTGGGTTCCTGCGCATCGGTCTGGCGCATTACAACACAGCGGAAGAAGTCGAACGATTCGTGGCAGCGCTACGAGAAATTATCAGTTAGCGTGCGCCCGCTCACATGCGACGACGAAGTTCCGTGACACTTTCGCCTTTCGCGACTAAGACTACGGTCGCCAGGTCAATGAACAATCCATGCTCGACCACCCCGGGCATATCGCTTAGCTGGCGCGCCAGAGCGGGCGGATCAGGAATTTTGCCGAAGCTGCAGTCCAGGATGTGGTGACCTTCGTCGCTTACAAAAGGATTTCCTTTCGCGTCCTGGCGCAGTTTCACGCTGGCGCCCAAGGCTGCAACTCTCTTGGCGACCAATTGCTGTGCGAAAGGTATGACTTCGACAGGAAGCGGAAACTTTCCCAGTACTGCGACCTGTTTGCTGGAATCAGCGATGATGATTACTTGCCGCGATGCCGAGGCGATGATCTTTTCGCGCAGCAGGGCGCCGCCACCACCCTTGATCAGGTGCAGTTGCGGATCGAATTCATCAGCCCCGTCGATGTCGACGTCGACCTGCTGAAATTCATCGAGTGTGGTCAGGGGAATTCCCAAACTCGCGGCCAGTTCCTGGGTTTTAACAGAAGTGGGGATGCCTCGGATCTTCAATCCTGCATGGACTCGCTCACCCAAGAACCGCACGGCGTGGGCCGCAGTGGAGCCGGTCCCCAGACCGACGATGTTGCTGTCCTGCACGAACCGCAAGCTAGCGCGGGCAGCTGCTGCTTTTTCGGTATCCGCTTGCAGATGATGGTTACTTGTCAGATCATTCGCCATGGCGAGTCGTAATTCCTACGACCAACTAATGTACCGCTTTCTCGACGAACCCACCAACTCCGCGACAAGTCTTCGAAGGTGCCGGGTTGGGGATTGGGTGGACTAAAGCGTGGAGCCGGGAAACCGGAATGCCTTTTAGCTCCGGGCTGCGGGTTATGGGAACCAGTGATAGCCCAGGCTCACTTGGATTCCGTTGAACTCGGTATTCCGAACACCCAGGTTGGCATTGGAGATGTGTGACCATCGGCAGCCAATGTCAACTGAGTGATGAGGTTTTGTGAATATCTGAATTCCGCCGCCGCCCCGTGCAATGAAGTTGAAGTTCGAGGTATCTCCCGCGGGGAAGTTGGTGTTCGTTCGCACGGCGCCTCCCGCCAGTTCGATGTAGGGCGCCGCGCGATCGGCATGCAGGCTGGAGTTCCACCGCAAAATAACAGGTTCGAAACCTCCGCCGTAAATAGATTGTGGCCGAAATTGCCGAAATAATGGAACGACGTCGACTCCGTATTCGAAGCGACCGCGCCTCCAACCCCTGCCGATTTCATCTGTGAGCACCTTGCCTGCAAAGACTCCTGCGGTCAAAATCTGCGCTTCGGAAAAAGAGTCGGTGTTCTCTTCACCGGTCGCCCCCGCTGCCCAGACGCTGAAGTCCCAATTGCGAGGCTGTCCCTGAGAAGGGCCTGCTTGCGCAAAGCATGGGTGGTTGAAAAGCAACAAGAGAATGAATAGACCTACCGTACGGAAATGCGAAATGAGATCATGCAGGATCAACGGGACTTTAGATGCCTACCGAACACTTTGGACTCGCTCCTCGCGTCATTTTGCGGAGTAAACGTTGTTCATCCCCACGCTCTGGTTTATCGCACCGATGAGCAGTAAATAAAAATCTTAGCTGCGCTGTATCCGAACATCCGTGCGCAGCATCTCACATCTGGACGTAACGAAACGAAGAGGAAGAGATTGTGCCGGTCCCAATTTTTGCTTTTCGGCCTTGAATCTGAGCGTAGGTTTCTGCTACAACCATGATAGGTTAAAAAAGTGGGGTCGTTAGTTTTCAGCATCTCCCGCTTGCGAAAGCCGGAGTCGAAGTTTTTTGCCCTTTGTCCGGCGCCCCGAGATCCTTGCTGAACGTTTCTCGCCGGCGTAAACCTTGAACCTCCTGTAGCTCGTTTGTAGGAGTTTCTGGTGGCTTTACATTGCGGATTTCAGACTACTCAAGCCAAGTTCGGGAAGAGGCCTGCGCCCTTCCCCTGCCGCATTAACTTCTGCAATTTCAACATCTGCTGCTCTAAAGCGAGCAGCGTTTTACTGTCCGCTTACTGTCCGCATTCTCGAGAAGAATCTCAAATCCCAGAACACGCCGGAGGAAGATAATGGCGACCAATCTGATACAAATCAATACTGATGAGGAACTCAAACAGCGCCTGCAAGCGGAGCGTGCCAGGCTGCGGAAGATCGCTGGTTTGGACCAGCCCACCCATTTCCACCGCCCCATCGAGAGGGCGTTTACGGCCGACGAACGCAGCAAAGTAACGATTCTGTTCGGGGGCTTCACTTGGAAGCACGAGGACCTGATTCGTGCTGTTTTCCAAGGCTGCGGGTATCGCTGTGAGAAGCTGCCCGTGCCGGATGTGCCGGCATTTCAGATTGGCAAGGAATACGGAAACAACGGGCAGTGCAACCCGACCTATTTCACCGTGGGAAACCTGGTGCAGTATCTCCAGTTCCTGGAGAAGGAGGGCATTCCCCGCAAAGACATTCTGGACAATTACGTTTTCTTTACCGCGGGCTCGTGCGGTCCCTGCCGCTTCGGCATGTATGAAGCGGAATACCGCTTCGCGTTGAAGAATGCCGGTTTTGATGGTTTTCGCGTGCTGCTTTTCAAGGACAGCGATGGAATCAAGGCGGCGTCGGGAGAGCCGGGATTGAAGTTCACCATCGATTTCGGGTTCGGAATGCTGAACGCGATGCACATGGGCGACGTATTTAACGACTTGATTTATCAGATTCGTCCCTTCGAGGTGAACAAAGGTGAAACTGATCGGGTGTTTCGCGAAACCGTGGACGGACTTTGCGATGACTTGAGGAATCGGGATTCGTTCGAAATTGAGGAGCGGGCGCCGAACTGGGCTAAGCCGAAATTCAAGAGCAATAAGATTCTGCGGAACACCTTCAACGTGTTCGGCAAGATGCATGAGCATCTGTGGGGAAAAGATTTTCTCAATGCTCTCGCCGTGGCGCGAGAAAAGATGAACGGCATCGAAGTGGATCGCACCAAGGTGAAGCCGGTGGTCAAGATCACGGGCGAATTCTGGGCGCAGATCACCGAGGGTGATGGGAACTTCCACATGTTCGATTTCCTTGAGCGGGAAGGCGCGCAGGTGGTGGTCGAGCCCATCGCGACCTGGGTTGCGTACCTCATGTATCAGGCCAAGGCGCACGCGAAGGCGAAGTGGCCGGTCAACCGCCCACACCGGAACCCACAGTGGTGGGAATTGAAAAAGCATCTGGCGAATGATCTGGGATTGCGCAAGAAGCTGATGGGCATTGGAGCCGGCGAACGCATGTGGAATTACCTGTATCACCGGACCATCAAAAATCTCGGCGGCATTACGCATCATCTGGTTCCGCAGACGGAACTGGCGGAGATGGCCCATCCTTTCTATAACCAGTTTGCGCGCGGTGGGGAAGGGCACTTGGAAGTTGGCAAGAACGTTTACTACACCGTGCACCACCTCTGCCACATGGTGCTTGCGCTGAAGCCCTTTGGGTGTATGCCGTCGTCGCAGTCCGACGGAGTGCAATCGGCGGTGGTGAATAAATTTAAGGACATGATCTTCCTGCCAATTGAAACCTCGGGCGAGGGTGAGGTGAACGCGCATAGCCGAGTGCAGATGGCGCTGGGCGAGGCCAAGGTAAAGGCCAAGACCGAGTTCGAACAGTGCTTGAAGTCTACTGGCAAGAGCCTTGATGAAATTCGTGAATACATCGCGGAACATCCTGAACTGAAGCGGCCCTTCTATCACGTGCCGCATCGCGAGGGCGTTGCGGGCACGGCGGCGCAGTTCATCCTGCATGTGAATGCTCGCATGAACAAGGGCACGAGGCTGCTGCGTCGCGGCCGTGTGCAGGGGATCGCTCTTCCCAACGCCGCTTAACCGATCGGACCGGCAGGGGAGAATGTGGCTGCCGGTCCTTACTTTTCTGACCGACCTGATCGGAGAGATTGAATGCACGACCATTTGAATGGACATGAAAAACCGGCGCCTCAGTTATTTCAGATTGCGCCTGCTCCTTATAAGAAGCCGCACGACCACAACACGCAATTTCTGGTAGGGCTCGACGTGGGCTCGACCACCGTCAAAGCAACCGTGGTTGATGCCGCGACCGACCAGATTCTCTGGCAGGACTACCAGCGGCATGAAACCAAACAGCCGGAGAAAACGTTGGAATTTCTGCGCCGCATGGAAGCCGAGGTCGGCATCAACCGGCACAACACCCGCATGTTCATGACCGGCTCCGGCGGCGGTGGCATCGCGGAACAGATTGGCGCGAAGTTTGTGCAGGAAGTGACGGCGGTGTCGCTGGCCGTGGAAAAACTGCATCCGGAAGTGTATTCGGTGATCGAGTTGGGCGGGCAGGACGCCAAGATCATTGTCTTCAAAGATGACGATGAGACCGGGCGCAAGAAAAAAATCCCGTCGATGAATGACAAATGCGCGGGCGGTACAGGTGCGGTCATCGACAAGATTAACGCGAAGTTGAAAATCCCTACGGCCGAGCTCGCGCTGCAGGGATACCGCGGGGTCAAACTGCACAAGGTAGCCGGCAAGTGCGGTGTGTTCGCTGAAACCGATATCAACAGTCTGCAAAAAGTTGGAACGCCGCCGGATGAGTTGATGGCATCGTTGTTCGAGGCGATCGTGTTGCAGAATCTCAGCGTCCTGACTCGCGGACACACGCTGCGGCCCCACGTTTTGCTGCTGGGTGGGCCCAACAGCTTCATCAAGGGCATGCGCGAGGCGTGGCAAGCGAACATTCCGCGCATGTGGCAGGAGCGCAAAGTTGCCGTCCCCGACGGTGCCAAGCCTGAAGATCTGATCAAGGTTCCCAGTAATGCGCAATATTTCGCGGCCATGGGCGCGATTGAGTTTGGCAAGAGCGAAGAAGATTGCGTCGGCTGTTACCAGGGCTATGAAAAGCTGGTGTACTACATTGAGGTCGGCCGTCAGGAAGAAAAATCGAAATCGGGCGCCAAGGGTCTGGTTTCGAAAGACGGGGAGCTCGACGGGTTTAAGGAAACGTACCGCCGGAAAAAGTTCAACCCCGCAATCTTCCAGAAGGGTCAGACCGTAGGTGGTTTTATTGGAATTGACGGAGGATCGACATCCACGAAAGCCGTTCTGCTGGACGATCGTGGCGACATTCTGTGCAAGGCGTACCAGCTTTCAAACGGCAACCCGATCCAGGATACGATTGAGATGTTCGAGAATCTGCGC
>Ga0307476_10001175_pt1 | contig 16513 bp, 18 predicted proteins | sample atmos_gasesECM2C_2_FD_203314 | JGI IMG/M metagenome (GOLD analysis project Ga0307476, IMG submission 203314) | Hardwood forest soil microbial communities from Morgan-Monroe State Forest, Indiana, United States - atmos_gasesECM2C_05 | ecosystem: Environmental > Terrestrial > Soil > Temperate... | reverse complement strand
CTTCATTTGCCATCACATAACCCCGCCATCCCCGGTTTTGCCTCTTGACAACAATTTCGCGAGAAACTAAAAGGGCCTTGCCATCCCGAGAATCAAAAAAGCCCCTGTCATCCTGAGCGTAGCCGACCGATTCGCAAAGCGAATCGGTCGGCGAAGTCGAAGGACCCCTTACCCGCCCGCGCCACCACAAGCCCCGCAAGGCGTTTCCACCACGCTTCGTGAACCGTCCATCCCACATCCGCTCCCGAAAGGCTGTCATCCTGAGTCTCGCGCCTTTTGCGGGCCGAAGAGCTTGCCCTGAGCTTGTCGACGGGACCTATGCAATTCGCTGCCCGCACCACGATCCAGCCGCGAAGCGGCGGCAGAATGATGCAGCCCACAGCTCGCCCTGAGCTCGTCGAAGGGTCGCAAGCCGTGGGACACAACGCCCCGAAGCCGCAGAGCTCGGGCGGAGCGAAAGAAAAGCCGAGACGTACACGTTCAGGCTCTCTTGGACAACCGGCCATGCCCCTTGTCATCCTGAGCGTAGCCGACCGATTCGCAAAGCGAATCGGTTTGCGAAGTCGAAGGATCCCTATAGCTAGGAAACGTCGCGGGTGCCCTTTCCTTGTCTCCGCGCCTTTTTTGCAGAGACAGAGCCTGCCCTGAGCAAGTGAGCCAAGCGAGCTCGTCGAATGGGGATCTCGCGTGCATTGCCTCCAAAATCCAAACTGAGCATCCCAACTAGCCCATTGAGTCGTTGTACCAACGTAGGACTCGTAGAGCGCGCAGTGTGTTCCAGCGGCTCGCCCTGCCGACGCCGGCCTCCATCTCCAATGGAATATGTTCCGAATGAAGTAGGTTGAGTGGCCAGCGCCCGTTCTGGTGGCGGCGCTCGATCACGGTTTCAATGGCATCACTGACGCGGCTGTCGGGTTTGATTCCTGCATTCCGCAGATAATCGAGTCCGCGCAAGACGTCGTAGTGCCAGAACGTCGGGAACGAGAAGCGGAACCAGCGTTCGTCAATGACTTCGCCGCTTCGAAGCGAGCGGAACATGCGACGCTCAAGCAGATAGTCTTCCGCCTTCTTGCGGGCCCTACTGACGGACTTCGCAACGGCCGATTCGCGCCCTGCTCGTTCATATTCGAGCAGCCCTTCAAGCACGCAGATGGTGGTATGGAACGAAGAGCGCCGGCTTTTCGGACGTTTTGGCGAAGGCTCAACCGCTTCGCAGTTCCAGCCTCCATCTTCGAGCTGCTCTCGCAGAAGTTGATTCGCCAGCGCGCGATTCGGTTTTTTGAAATACGAGCCGACGGCCAGAATTCTGCCGTTGATGCAGGGCTCCGTTTCGCCGTGAAGGAAAGGCCGATTGTTGAGTGGCTTAAACACGAGCCGCTTGTCGACGCGGCCGATCATTCTGCGAGCCTGCTTGCTGGTGGGGTCCAGGCCAAGGTCCTTTAAGACGACGAGGCTGTAAAGGGTAATAAGCAAGCCTCGGTCCTCCTTCGGCCCGCCCCAGTTACCGGCACGCGACTGGCGGGCGAGAAGTTGGGCTCCCCAGCCTTCTGTTGCGACGCGCGACCGCTCCGCAGCAATCGCGTTGGCGTCTTCGTCAGTGAGGTCTCTCATGACCTGCCAACGGATGGCCGGGTCAGAATCGAGGAGCCATTTAAGGTGCGCGGGCCGGGGTGCGTAATCGTGTAGGCGCATCGGTCTGTTATAGCAAATGCTGTGTAAGCTCTTATCGCGGTCCTGTCATCCTGAGCGTAGCGGACCGATTCGCAAAGCGAATCGGTCCGCGAAGTCGAAGGACCCCTTACCCGCCCGCGCCACCACAAGCCCCACAAGGCGTTTCTACACGCGTCGGTCACGAGCCAGCCGCGGGTGCCCTGCCCTTGTCTCTCCGTTCTTTGGAGAGACAGAACCTGCTTATTGATGTTTGCGAAAGAGATCATTTTGGAGGAGCAACTCGCGGCACCGTGCCTCTTCTAGTGTAGCCCGGCCAGAAAATTGCCGGCCAGCGCTGGCGCGTTGGATTATTGAAGGTTTGCCCGTTAATCAGGAGGAATCGATTACTTCCTGAAAGCCGACTTCCCATTACCAATCAGGGTCGATGAGTGACGCGGCGATTTCGCACTCGGTCGCGATTGTCGTAGCGGGCCAACTGGGATCAGTGAACAGAAATCAGGGATCGCAAAATTCACACTTGACATTGACCGATAATCCACTACCATATGGTTGTGGATAAATTAGGTACAACGTTTGCGGCTTTGTCTGATCCCACCCGGCGGGCAATGATCGAACGACTCTCCCATGGGCCGGCCTCTGTGCATGGGTTGACGGAACCGTTTGCACTCTCGCAGCAGATGATTTCAAAACATATTGCCTACCTGGTTCGGGCGCGGATTGTGATCAAGGCGAAACGTGGACGAGAGAGTGTGTGCACGCTTAGGCCAGGGGCGATTAAGACAGTCAGCGACTGGGCGACTCGCTATCGCCGATTCTGGGAAGAGAGTTTCGACAAACTGGATGCAGTTGTAAATCAAATGAAGAAAGAGGAGATCAGAGATGACAGAAAACACGGTTAGCGAAATTGAGCGGATGGTGGTTACAAGAGTTTTTGATGCCCCACGCGAACTGGTTTGGAAGGCGTGGACAGACCCGAAGTACGTGATGCAGTGGTGGGGACCGAAGGGCTTTACTGCGCCCGTTTGCCAGATGGATTTTCGCGTTGGGGGAAAATCTCTCTGCTGCATGAAGGCGCCGGATGGGCAGGAGTTCTGGAATGCGATTGAATACCACGAGATTGTTCCCCAGGAAAAGATCGTTTCCTCCATGTACTTCTCGGACTCAAAGGGAAACAAGGTTGAGCCTGCGACCTATGGAATAGAACATGAGGCCATAGACGGTGCGCACGACGTTACCATCTTTGAGGATCTCGGAAACGGCCAGACGAAACTCACGCACATTGGAAATGAACCCATGGAGAGCGCGAAAAATAGCGGTCAATTGGAGGGCTGGAACCAGATACTCGATAAAGTTGCCGCAGTTGTTACGAAGCTGGCGCAGGCGAAATGAGAAGTTGGAGTTTTGATGATTGTCATGCGCGACAGACGGGACGTTACACTTGTTTTCCTTTACTTTCTGAGAGAATACTCGGGGCACGTCCCGTCTGTCCCCGGTTTTCCCCCCGGTTTTCCCCACGCTGTCACTGCCTGGCGGCAACCGAGAGTTCTCCTGCTGTCTCCGTTATTTCCAACACAATCGGCTCCAGAAGTGGCCTATCGTTAGAATCCATTAGCGTGATCTCGGCTCTACTGGGGTAACCATCTTTGAGTTCCAAGTCGTTGTCGTGCAGTCGGTCGACGGAAGCGCGAGTTTTCCACCAGACCCGAGCCTTCGTTTTACTCCCCAAACACACAAGGACCGATCCGCCCGGGCCGTTCGGTACGAGATCAAAGGTGTCATTTCGATGCCCGAGCCACAAAGCGGAAGGATAGCCCGTGCCAATTTCTTGGTTGTTCCTATCAAAAAGCTTCAGATGAGCCCGCACCGCCCTGATGGCAGCTACCTCTCGCCCATAAATAGCTTCGTTTCTGAATCGTGCTATCAATCCGATCATGTCGCCGTTGCTAGCACCTTCAACCTCACTGAATGATTGCATCCCATCCGTTCGTTCACTAAATCCCGGGCCGGAATAAGTAATCTTAACGAAGGCCGCATTCAAGAAAACAACATTATGTCTTGCGTTTTCTCGCGATTTAGCATCACTCGCCGCCGGAGAGGTCGTGAGCCTGCGCCTATTGTTGTCCCAAGTGATTCGGAATTTCTCTTCTTCGAGCTTCGTTCCCCATTTATAGCGAACCACGATCGGATAGGACACTTCCGGCTTATTCAAGTGCTGCGCGTCATAAACGAACGACATCATCACAAACGAAGGTTTGTTTGCGTGTCTTCTCACGCCATCGTCACCGGTAACTACGTAAAAGTGGGCTGTCGCAGCCGGGTTGGCATGATTGATGAATGGAATTTGCTCAAATCTCAGCGATACCTTGCTGAAGCCTTCGAAGTTGATCGGATCGATTTCGATGTATTGAGCGGCATCGCCGCCCAGGTGGTTGACCGTGAATACGTCACCTTTCCATTGGTTGTAATGGCCCTGTATCGTAGTAAGCATGATCCGCGGCCTATTTTCAGTGTTGTGAGCTGATGCCTTCTCCGATTTTTGTTCGGACTCAGAGTCACCGAGCCTCGTAATGTTTGCGGACAATGGTGGCTTAGGGGCATCTGACGGTGGCACTTGATGAATGTAAAAAAGGCCATTCGAACGCAATATGGCAAATGGCCTCTGTTCACCCTGAATCTCGGTGCTCGCCCGAATAAAGGCAGGAACCGCGCGTGCCAGATAGTTTCTCAGAGAGTCGCCAGTGATCCACCTTTCTCGGTGAAAGGCATCTTCAGCTTCTCCCCGAAGCGCCTTGATCAGGTGGAACGTCCAAATGCCGTGCTGAAGAGAATCGCTCGGGTACGCTTTCTCGTTCGGGGAACAGGCGAAAAACGCAGCAGAGTGATCCGTCGACCGGACGAGTGCTTCAAATTCATTGTTCGTCAAATCGCTGATGAGATCTCTCGCCTGTACAAGATTCGTTTTGAGATTCGCAGCACAGGCATCAATAAATACGAGGCTGGAGACACCGTGGTGGTTCTTGAGGGGCTCCAAGAGCACGGCTTCCAAGGAGACGGTTGTGTCGACCAGATTCGCGGGATGAGAATCCCAGGTCGTGAGGCGATTTGTGCCATTCGCGAAGAAGCCGTGACCTGCATAGAAAAAGATGAATCGATCCCCGGAACATAGTTGCCGGATCACGTACGGGATCTCATTCTCGAACACTGACTTCGTAGCTTCGGAATTGAGCCAGACGGTGATGTTCTCGGCAGGCACGCCGAGGTCTTGAATCAGAACTTCCTTCATTGCTGCCGCATCAGCTTGAGCGAACTGAACCGAGCCAATTCCTCGCTGTTGGTAGGTCTCAATTCCGATCAAGACGGCGTGTGTCGTTCCCACTGAAACTGACCCTCCTTCGGCCCTACATCTCAATATTGTACGACTCGTGTAACGAAGCACCGCGACCTGCAAGAGACTGGAAGATGTGAAAAGATCAGTTGGGGTCGGAGATGGACTCCCATGAACGCGGATGACGTACAGTGTTTTCTGTCGGCATCCATCCTCGCTCATTGATTCACCCACTGGATTTGCGTGAAAAGACGACGAGATGCGAAAAGGGTTTACGAGAAAGCCAAAACCGGACGCCCCCGCGACGCCAGTCAAGAACTACATCACGCCGAGAGGGCTGGAGCGCCTTAAAGATGAGCACCGGTTTCTGCTCACCAGGGAACGCCCGGCCGTGACGGAGGTGGTGGCGTGGGCTGCCGGGAACGGCGATCGCAGTGAAAACGCCGACTATCAGTACGGCAAGCGGCGGCTGCGCCAGATCGATGGGCGGATTCGCTTTCTCACCAAGCGAATCGAAGCCGCGGAAGTGGTGGACCCGGAAGCTCCGAGAGCGGGGCAATCGGCGACGAGGGCATTCTTCGGAGCGACCGTGCGCTACGCCAATGCCGCGGGAGTATCGCGAGTGGTAAGCATCGTGGGCACCGACGAGATCGATCTCAACCGCAACCACATCAGTTGGGTGTCACCTCTGGCGCGCGCGTTGATGAAGTCGGCAGCGGGTGACAGCGTAGTCCTTCAACTGCCGGGCGGTACAGAATCCCTCACCGTATTGGATGTTCGTTACGAGCGCATTGCCGTGGAACCATTCCGCGAACCAGTTGGATCCGAGGCCTCGGCAAAGGGACTCACTCGCCATCGCTAATCCACCTGACGAACTGCCTGACGAAAAAAGAGACGAAACGGAACAGGCGGTAAAAGAGCAACGACCGTAATAGCGCACTATCGGCTTTTGGCAAGCGACAGGAGCCGTTCCCTCCCGTTTCCCCATGCTATAATCTTGTATTCTCAAACGCTTAGGGCGCGGAGGACCGTATCGATAAACGTTTTATCCGGACGAACGACCGTATTCGAGCGCGCGAAATTCGCGTGATTGGCGACGAAGGTGAACAGATTGGCATTATGCCCCCCTTCGAAGCCCTTAAGATGGCGCGTAGCAAGAACCTGGACCTGGTTGAGATTTCACCCACCGCGCAGCCTCCCGTATGCCGCATCATGGATTACGGGAAGTATCTCTACCAGCAGGAAAAGAAAGAACGAGAAGCCAAAAAGCATCAGAAGACGATCACGGTCAAAGAGGTCAAGTTCCGCATTAATGTGGACGACCACGATTACGAGACCAAGAAGAATCACGTCCTCCGCTTTCTGGATGAGGGAGACAAGGTAAAGGCAACCATCTTCTTCCGCGGGCGCGAAATGACCCGCACCGGTCTTGGCCGCCAAATCCTTGAGCGATTAATCAAGGATGTGCAGGACCAGAGCATCGTCGAGTTCCGGCCGCGCCAGGAAGGCAACACGCTGCACGCGATTCTGGCGCCGAAAAAGTCGGCTCAGGAACGCGAAAAGGAAAAAGAGAAAGAAGCCAAGCAAAAAGCGAAGCAGGAAAAACACGAGAAGCAGCTGCTGGAGAAACAGCAGCAAGAGAAGAAGGGACCGGAAGCAGAAAAACCACCGGCGCCAGCAGCCGCCGCGGCAGCGGGCGCTCCGAACCCCACGCCGCAAGCGTAAGTGTTTTGCGTAGGGAGCTAAATTCAGGGAGCTAAAATTCCCGGGGCAAAAATTTACTGAGCTAAAAATTTACTGAGCTAAAATTACTGGCTAAAATTCAGGGTGGAGCAGGACCTTTGGCCCTGCGTTAAGGCCCCGCAATGATTTTGGGCTTTAGCCCCTGAGGTACGACAGTCAAGCCCTTAGATGGTGAATGGATTCGAGCCGCCGATGCAATCGCATCGCGCCAAAGATTCCAATTGAATTCAAGAAACTGACGGCTAAACATCTATACATAAAGACGGCCGGCAGTGAATCAGAGGAATTATGCCGAAATTGAAAACGCACAAAGGCGCCGCCAAGCGCTTCAAGAAAACGGCCAACGGCAAAGTGAAGCGCGGACATTCCGGCCTGCGTCACATGCTGTCGTCCAAAGCCAAAAAACGCAAACGCAAGTTGGGCACGGCCACGCTGGTCAGCGATGGCGATCTCCGCAAAGTCAAGCGGATGATTCCCTATCAGTAAAAGTTGTTGTGTAGAGCGGACGCATTCGCCCGCTAACTGCGTGCAGCGAATAGCTGGCGAATGCGGCCGGGGGCGGCCGCACTACAAGACAAGGCGCGTGAAGAGGTCAGAGATTGCCGCAAAGGCAAATCATCCTTACCTCCAGCCGCCAGTAAATAGAAACTAAAAAGGAGAAACTCATGCCACGTGTAAAACGCGGAACCAAACGCCGCGCCAAGCGCAAAAAAATATTAGACCGCGCGAGCGGATACTTTCTCACCAAATCGAAACTCTACCGATCCGCCAAAGAGGCCGTAGAACGCGGCCTCAAATTCAGTTTTTCAGGGCGGAAGCAGCGTAAGCGGCAGTATCGGTCGTTGTGGATTGTGCGCATCGGCGCCGCGGCGAAGCTGAACGGGATGAGCTACAACCAGTTTATTCACGGGCTCAAGAAGGCTGGAGTGGAGCTGGATCGCAAGATTCTGGCGGACCTGGCGGTGAAAGATGCGCCGGCGTTTAAGAGCCTGGTTGAACAGGCCAAGGGCGCGCTGGCGTAGCGCTGGTCTTCATGAAACCGGGAAGGGCAACGGCCTTCAGTCGTGCCAGATTGCCGATCTTAACTTTACAACTTGTCATTCTGAGCAGGCGAGGAACCTGCTTTCCGGGGCAGTGGCAGAGATTCCCTGCCGCGCCGAGGGTGTAATTTAGCTAATAGGGATCCTTCGACTTCGTAAACCGATTCGCGAAGCGAATCGGTTTACTCCGCTCAGGATGACAATTCTCGAGAACGCTGAAATTGTGCCTTATACCCTTCCCAAATTGACGGACTACTCAGAGAGGGAGCTGGATGAAGCAGTCGCAGAATTTCGTCTTGCCCTTGAGACGGAACGCATTGAGATTAACAAGGGGATAAATGACCCGGCACTGACTCCGGCTGTCAGACAGGACTTGCTGAAGCAGTTTCGCGACAGATGGCTTGGCAGAAAGTCCGGTCTTTTCGGTCACCTCAGCGATCTTTGGCTTAAGAATGCACCACCTGATTGCAAGAAAAATGTTGGCCAGCGGATAAATCAAGTAAGGCAGACTTACCTTCCTCAGATTGAGCAATTCGTCAAAGTGCTGGATCTCATTGCGCGGCAGTCGTCAGATGCGATACGCGCTCATCAAGTTTGTGACGACGCGGCGATCGAATCTGGGGTCGACATTACTTTCCCCGGCGTCCGCCGCCCCATTGGTGCCGAGCATCCGGTCATCAAGACTACGAACGAGATGGTCCGAGTCTTCCAAAAACTCGGCTACTCTGTTGCCGACGGTCCGGTGGTTGAGACCGATTACTACAACTTCGAGGCGTTGAATTTTCCGCCGAATCATCCGGCCCGGGATACGCAGGATACTTTGTTTATTGCGGGGCAACAGGGGAAGCCGCAGCGGGAGCGGTTGTTGTTGCGGACGCACACTTCTCCGGTACAGATTCGGACCATGGAGACGATGCGGCCGCCGATCCGCATTGTGATTCCCGGGACCGTGCATCGCAACGATCCTCCCGATGCAAGCCACTCGCCGATGTTTCATCAGATCGAGGGGCTGGCGGTCGATACCAACATTACATTTGGCGATTTGAAGGGAACGCTCGATCACGCGATGAAGGAATTTTTCGGATCGAACGTGAAGACGAGCTTTCGTCCGTCGTTTTTTCCTTTCACTGAGCCGAGCGCGGAGATGTACGTTTCGTGCTTCATCTGCGGCGGGAGCGGAAGACGCGGCGCTGACCCCTGCCGTCCTTGCAAGCAGACGGGATGGATTGAGATTCTCGGCTGTGGCATGGTCGATCCCAACGTGTTCGAGTTCGTGAAAGACAACGGGTATGACCCGAAAAAAGTTTCGGGATTCGCCTTCGGCATGGGCGCTGACCGCATCGCTTTGTTGAAGTACGGGGTGGATGACATTCAATTGTTCTTTCAAGGGGACGTAAGATTTTTGGAGCAGTGGGCGTAGCTTTTGTACGCCTATGCAGAAACGGTGAGGAGGGCATCAATGAAATTTGAAAAAAGAGTCTTCCTCATCCTGCTTTGCCCTGCTCTCGTTTATGTATTGTGCGCTAGCGGCGTCCTCTTCGCATACATCCACGCGCACCCTGGCGCCCTGATACCTCGGTGGTTATCTGTCCCTATCTTCTGCTTATTCGTCCTTACGATACTGCTCCCGAGCTTTTTTGTGAGGCGCGCGGCTCGGAAACAGAGCAAAGTCGAAGGGGTTGAGGAGGCCCACGTTAGAAGAGTTCGAGCGATCAAGGGACTGAAAATGGGACTGATTGTTTGGGGCATCATTTTTCTCAATAACGTCAGGATGCTCCTGCAAGGCAGCATTCCGTGGACATTCGCAATCCCCGGGTCCGCTGTTGTTGCTTTGATGATCGTTGTTAGCTGGATTTCGCTGAGGCGCTTACAAAGGGCTGAAGCGGCGGGCGAAGAAAACAAACATAGACAGACCCTCTAATGAAACTTTCTCCAAAGTGGATCCGCGATTTCGTTGATCTCGCCGTCGATGACAGGCAGCTGGCTGAGGATTTGACTGGCGTTGGGATCGCCGTCGAGGGAATCAGTGGTTCTAGTGCTGACACCGTATTCGAGATGGAGATCGGAACGAATCGCCCAGATGCCATGAATCATTACGGCGTGGCGCGGGAAGCGGCGGCGATTTATGATTTGCCGCTCAAACAACTTGAACCAAAGCTACCTTCGTCTGAAGGTGAGTCAGAATTTCCCATCATTGTAGAAGAGCCGCAGCTTTGTCCTCGCTTCTCTGCTCGAGTTATTCGTGGGATCGAGATCAAGGCCTCTTCAGAGAAAATTGCACATCGGCTGCGGTTGCTCGATCAGCGACCGATCAGCAATGCGGTTGACGCGACTAACTATGTTCTGTGGGAGATGGGCAAGCCGACGCACGTGTTCGACATGGATTTGCTCGAGGGCGGAAGGATAGTCGTTCGGAAAGCGAAAAATGGCGAGAAGTTGAAGACGCTTGATAGCGTGGAGCGGACGCTTAGTTCGGAAGATCTTGTAGTATGCGACGCGAAACGGCCTGTGGGGCTCGCTGGAGTGATGGGCGGGTTCGACACCATGATCACCGAAAAGACGCGGAATATTTTAATTGAGTCGGCGTGGTGGGATCCGGGGACGGTGCGCAAGAGTTCGCGGCGGCATGGAATTCACACTGATGCTTCGCATCGATTTGAACGTGGAGCGGATTTCGAATCGACGATTCTGTCGTGCGATCTGGTAGCGGCGTTGATTCTGGAATCGGGCGGCGGAGGGCTGGTCGGCGATGTGATCGATGTAGTTTCAAAAAAGATAGATCTGGCGCCGGTGATGCTGCGGCTCTCCGAGGTGCATCGCATCCTGGGCGGAAGTCTGACTGCGGGGGAGATTTTCCGAATACTCAAGAAGCTGGGGTTCGGAATTATCCCCGAGGGGCAGGCCGACACTCAGTTTCGAGTTCACATCCCAAGCTGGCGGTTGGATGTGGAACGCGAGATCGATGTGATCGAAGAGATTGCGCGGCTGCACGGCTACGACAAGTTTGAAAATACTTTGCCGGCGTACAGCGGCGCGGTTGTGGAACTGCCGCACGCAGCGATGGACGCCGCCTTGCGCAGCCGGGCGTTGGCGCTGGGATACAACGAGGCGATTTCCCTGACATTTATTTCTCATGCCGATGCTGAGAAATTTTCCTCGGCTCCGGTGCTGGAGTTGGAGAATCCGCTGAGTGAGGAAGCGTCGGTGATGCGGACGTCGATGGCTCCTGGCATGCTGGATATGCTGGCCTGGAACTTGAACCGCGATTCGGAGATGGTGCGCTTGTTTGAAATGGGGCACGTCTACGAAATGTCAGGCGGAGAGCGGACCGAGCCCACACGCGCGTGCCTGGGCGCGACGCTTGCGGCGGTGAAAGAATCGTTGCCGGTTGGCGGAGTGTTGGACGTGAGCAAGGGGGAACACGCTGCGGCCGCGGAAGCTTTTCGGTCTTTCAAGGGCGACGTGGAAAATTTGCTGTCGGCGTTTGCGTGGTATGAGATGAGCTTCGACCGGCAGACGGCGGAATATTTTCATCCCGGACGATCGGCTCGGGTGTTGATGGATGGAGCGGTGGTAGCGCAGTTTGGGCAGGTTGCGGAGAGCGTGAAGGCGGAGCGGAAACTGCGCCAGGATGTTTTTCTGGCGGAGGTCGACCTGGAAAAACTGCACGCGATCGGCTTGCGAGAGGTTCGGTTTGCGCCGCTGACGAAGTACCCGGCAGTGGAACGGGATTTTTCCTTTGTGTTTGGGGACGAGGTTGAGTTCGAGGCGATGCGGCAGGCCGTCGTGGGGCTGCGGTTGAGCGTGCTGCGAGCGTTCGCTCCGGTGGAGATTTTTCGCGGCGGGGCGATTGAGAAGGGGAAGTATTCGATTCTGCTGCGCGCTCGACTGCAGTCGGAGGAAGCGACGTTGCGTGACGATCAGATTGCCCAGTGGTCGGGAGAGATTGTTGGAGCGCTGAAGAAGCTTGGTGGAGTGCAGCGGGCGTAGGGAGCAGAAGAATTCGTGGTTTTTTCTGCGTTCTGCGTTCCATAAAACGGTGCCCTTCCTATTAGATGGCCTTTTCGTCTTGGTTTTCCTAGTCTTGGCTTTTCCTAGTCTTGGCTTTTCCTAGTCTTGCTTTTCCTAGTCTTGGTTTTCCCTAGTCTTGATTTCGTCTTCTGTGGCTGGATCATTTAAACGCAGCGCTGAAGCGCTGCTCTACCGAGCGCGAATGCAATAGAAGCCAAGCGCACAAGCAGTCACAACTTACCTCGCTACGCTCAGTGGACAGCCGAGGGCGGCTGTCCCTACATAAATCGTAGCTAGTCTTGATTTCATCTTCTGTGGATCATTTAAACACAGCGCTGAAGCGCTACGCCACCCACCTAGAGTGAATCTAGTAAGCCGCGAGATGAGTCTGTTTTAGCCAGTTCCGGTTCGGAACAATCTTGACCTATAGCAAGTAACTGATATAGCTACGCGATTTGTAAGATTCATATGTTATATTGTCATTGGTCCTCGTTGATCAGGACTTAGTCGATCAGAACTTAGTCGATCAGAACTTAGTCGATCAGGACTTAGTCGATCAGAACTTAGTCGATCAGAACTTAGTCGATCAGAACCCAGTTGATATCTTTAGAATGTTCAGAGAGTGGAGATGAGACTGTGAAAACAATTAAACACCTTGCTGTATTGTGTATTCTGGCGTGCCCAATAGCGGCCTTTGCGGGTGGCTCTGCAACGGGTACTGTCACCGGCGTTTTCGTCGATGCATCCTTTGCTAATGTCGTGTATGTAACGCTAAGCGGCGCGAAAGCAGGCAACCCTCCATGCAGTACCAGCAGTAGAGGACAATTTGTAATTCCAGTAACGGTAGTAGCGGATTATGGGTATATGTTTTCGCTAGTGTTGTCGGCTAAACAAACGGGGTCGACAGTCACCATAACGGGGCAAAACCAGTGCAACGTCGATAACAATGTCGAGACGATTCAAAATGTACGTGTCGACTGAATAGTAACCCCGTGTTGAGAAGGTATGTTTGTAAGGTCCGCAAGAAGATTAGGTGGACACTTGCTAGGTAGCGATGCTCAAGGCAGTGCGGCATCATTACTTGAATTTGCGACCGCTGCCGCAGCGACATGGCTCATTTCGTTTTCGTCGACTTACGCGGCGCTGAAGCGCCGCTCTTCCACGATGCTGCTGGCAGCGGTCGAGAATGAAAAAGGGCGGTACGCCTTACCTCGCTGCGCTCGGTGGACAGCCGAGGCGGCTGTCCCTACAAAATTCTTAGTTACCGCCTCGCTATTTGCCGATCGACCTACTTCGTTACTATACCGCAGGCGATGCGGTCGCCGGAGTTTCCGGAGGGATCGGTCTTCATGTCGTCAGCTTTGGCGTGGATGACGATTGCGGTGCCTCCGTTACTGAACAGCGAGTGAGGCCCCTCACTGAGGGTCACGTCTTTGTCCTCGACGCTGGCGTTCGCTTTTCCTTTCGCATCGACAGTAAAGTTCAGCATATCGCCGGCGTGATGGCCTTCAGGATTGTCGAGTCCGTGCTTTTTGCTGTCAGGATTGAAGTGCGGGCCGGCCGATTTGAAATCGGGGGCATCGCACTTGGGGTTCTGATGAAAGTGGATGGCGTGCTCGCCGAAGGGAAGATCGTGCAGTTGCAGCTTGAGGGCGACACCGGAGCCTTTCGGGGACAGAGTTATGGCGCCGACGTCTTTTCCTTGAGAATCCTTGAGCTCGACTTTGGTTTTGGCGGCGCAAGGAAGAACTGTGAGGGATAAAACGACGGCGAGGCCGATGAGGGAATGTGTAATCGGTTTCATAGCGGAATTATATCGCCAAATTTGCGCAGACAAGCCATGATCGTCCACAGGCGGGTGGAGTATACTGCGAGAAAGTTCGAAATCCTAACGGGGAAAAAGTGCAATCATGGCTTTGAATGCGGTAGAGCAGGTGGCAGACCGGGTTCCGGCAGACGATTTTCAGGTGCTGGAAGAGAAAATTTACCGCACCATTGAGTTGTACAAGGCGGCACGCGAGGCGCAGACCGCGGCGGCACGCGAGGCCCAGCGCGTGCGACAGCAACTGGAGGAACGGGACGAGCAGTTAGTCGTGTTGCGCCGGGAGGCGGTGCAGTTGCGCAAAGAGCGGGAAGATATTCGCGGCCGAGTAGAGAAAATGCTGCAGCAGATTGAATCGATCGCGGAAGAGCGGGCAAGTTAGAGGAGTGGGCGTGAGGCTTCGCCAGATGTCAGCGTTTTAGATGGACGATGAGGGTGGAGTAGACAGACACGAAAAGCAGGTTCCTCGACTTCGCTCGGAATGACATGTGTCGGGGTGAATTCAAAGGACGATTATGGCTACGGCGGCTAAAGAATCCACGTTGAAAGACGCGCAGAACGCAAGCGTGCGCGTGGAGATTTTCGATCAGGCGTACAACCTGCGTGGGTCGGATCCGGAATATATCTTGAAGCTGGCCGAGTACGTGGATGCGAAGATGCGGGCCGTGGCCGAAGCGACGAATACGATCGATACGGTGCGTCTGGCGGTGCTGGCGGCGCTGAACATTGCCGACGAATACCATCTTCTGAAGAGAAAACAGGAGAGTGGGGCAACCGATTACCAGAAGCGGGCGCATTTATTAGCAGATGCGCTGGATGAAGTGTTGGAAGAGAAACGCAAGGCCGGGTAAGGCTCGACGGGCTGCGGTCCACTTTCTTTTCTCTGGCTTTTCTTCCTGACGCTGACCGGCGTCGTGCTGTTACAAGAAACAACCCTCGATAGAAGACCGAAATGGTTCCGGATTGCAAGGTCCGAACCGGGCGGCGGCATTACTTTGGATGCAAGTGTTCTGCCAACTATTTGAGAGTCCCCTATTGCCAATTCACGGGGGATTCTCCTAGCATCACAGGTGAAAGCCGGCCTGCGGGGTTGGTGATGGCGGTAACCGATTTTTGAACCAATGCTGAATGAACGGGAGCTCGACTCGAACTAGGATCCGGTGTGCGACGCTCCGCCATGCGGAGATGCCTAAAGGGTCTCGGCGGGTTCCCAACGTCTACCTGACGGTTCATTCTCGGCCCGTCACACGGCACAGTGGGTCGGCTTGAATTTCTTCCGCGACTCGATTTCTCCGCGAAGGATGCGCGCGTTCGCTGCAGTTCCTCGAATGCAACTTCTCTAAATAAATTTCTCGTAAATAAGACCTTCACTCCGAGTCGATTCGAAGAACCCGGGGTTCAAGCAAGCGAGTAGCCTCAAGCAGGTGACCTCAAAATTAAATCGGAAGGATGGACTCTTCCATGCGATGCCTGATCCCCATTCTGTGTGGCTTCGCCATGATGGCGGGTGCAGTGGCGCAGAGCGCGCCTGGCGCTGGTGATCAAGAGGCCGGGAACATCCCCAGGGTTGGCGGCGTTCTGGACGGCTCTCGCACTGCAGTTTTCGAAACGCCTCGCGATTCCTGCACGTTTGACGACATTCCGGATGCGATGGCACGAGCCTTCCGCGATTACACAGGGACGGTCCACTTCGTCACGGCGAGTTCTGACATGTTCCAGAGCCTTGGCCCCGATCTTGACAATCTTCAGCACAGTTGCACCGTGGCTCATCGTTCAGCGAACGATCCGAATCCAGCGCACTACAACGATCAGACCTGGCTCGATTCTTTTTATACAATCGACGGCCTCACCATCGCTGCTCTGACGCACACGGAATATCACGGCTGGACACACCCCGGCGAGTGCGATTCTCAGAACATTAATGAGTGCGAGTACGACTCGGATACTTATCATCTTTCGACAGATGGCGGTTATACATTCGAGGCGTTCAAGGCGCCGGCAAACTTCCTGGCTGGGATTCCTTTTGAATATGTGATCGACGACGGGCCAGCGGGTTACAGTGTGGATACCAATGTGATCGATTGGGACGGCTGGTATTACGCCGTGGCTACGTCTTGGACCTGGCCTCCGAACTGCACTGGACAATCCGGAGCGAACCCGTGTTTGACCAGCGGCGGAGCGCCGATTCGCACAAAAAACGTTTTCGATCCGGCATCCTGGCGCGGCTGGAGCGGCAGCGATTTTTCTGTTTCGTTCGTCGATCCGTATCTGGGTCCGGTGCAAAATCCGCTGGAGCATGTCTATACATCGGTTCCGGATATGGCGTTTGTGAACGGCATTTATATTTATCAGCCCGCGAATGTGGTGGTCGCGGTCTTGTGGGATTACTTTGACACTGAACTCGGGCCTGAGGGGCTGTACTTTGCCACGTCGACAGATTTGGTTCACTGGACGAGGCCGTCGCTGGTGGCGACCTTGGCCGAGATCAAGGCCAACGATCCGCCGGGAAACTGGCTGTACGCTTATTTTTCCTTGATCGATCCGAGTGCGCCTGACCTGAATTTCTCGCTGATCGGTGATCATCCTTACTTGTATTATGTGCGGCTGGATCTCAACGGACAGGATCGCGTTGTGTTTCGGCAGAAAGTAAGCTTGTCGGTGAATCCGTAAGGGCGGTGGCCATCTTATAAAGATCAAAGATACGGAGCAGCAGATCGAGGTCCCGCAGGGGCTAAAGCCCTCGTCTTTGTTGGCTCCGGGCGGCACGACTGAACGAGGTTACGGAAAAACTTGGTTTTTGGTGCGCTGCCATCCTCCGCAGCCTGTCTCTCGTGCCTGATGTGGCGCGGATGGAGTCTTGGTCCGACGCCGCGTCGTGTTTTGCACACACTCCGGCTGGGA
>Ga0307476_10001174_pt1 | contig 16516 bp, 17 predicted proteins | sample atmos_gasesECM2C_2_FD_203314 | JGI IMG/M metagenome (GOLD analysis project Ga0307476, IMG submission 203314) | Hardwood forest soil microbial communities from Morgan-Monroe State Forest, Indiana, United States - atmos_gasesECM2C_05 | ecosystem: Environmental > Terrestrial > Soil > Temperate... | reverse complement strand
CAGGATTTCCGATTCGCCGCCGGATTTCTTCACGCGCTTGTAAAAGCCGCTGCCCGTCTTATCGCCGAGCCATCCACGCCTCGCCGTGTCCTCGAGAAGCGGCGGCACGCGATACACTTCACGCGATTCGTCGTCCGGGATGTTGTCGTGAATGTTGCGGATCACGTGGAGCAGGATGTCGATCCCGACGATGTCCGCGAGACGAAACGTCGCCGACCGCGGCCAGCCCAGCGCGGGCCCGGTGCAGGCGTCTACTTCCTCAAACGTCATGCCCAGTTCGTTCATCAGCCGCATGGCGTTCAGCATGGAGAATGTTCCGACGCGATTGGCGATGAAATTGGGCGTGTCCTTGGCGACCACGACGCCTTTGCCAAGCTTGTGGTCGCAGAATTCCGAGAGCGTTTCGATCACTTCGGGGCGAGTTTCCGCCCCTGGAATAATTTCGACGAGCTTCAGGTAGCGCGGCGGGTTGAAGAAATGCGTGCCCGCCCAATGCTGCTGCCATTCGTCAGGCATTCCTTCGGCAATCCGGCGCACCGGCAGGCCCGAGGTATTCGTGGTGACGATCGTGCCGGGCTTACGAAGTTGCGCCACGCGGGAAAACAGCGATCGCTTGATCTCCAGATTTTCCGCGACCGCTTCGACGATCCAATCCGCCTCGGCGCAGAGTTTCAGGTCGTCCTCGAAGTTGCCGGTGACGATGCGGTTTTCGAGGCCGCGCGTGAAGAACGCTGCAGGCTTAGCCTTGGCTGCCGCAGCGAGACCCGCGCGAACGATGCGGTTGCGGACTTCCGGGCTAGTAAGCGCGAGACCGCGCTTCTGCTCGTCGGGCGTCAACTCCGCCGGCGCGATATCCAGAAGCGCGCACCACACGCCGGCGTTGGCCACGTGCGCGGCGATCCGCGCGCCCATCGTGCCCGCGCCCAGGACCACAACTTTTTCGATTGCTCGCTTTGCCATGTCTGCCAGTTTAGGCCTAATGTCCGCGCGTTGGTGCGCCATTCTGACGGCGAATCCTCGGAGATCGGAAGGTCCGAAGCCAATGCAGGTTACAGAACCGACAATCCGGGGTCAACGGGAAACGCCTGGCGGCTCATTTCGAGTTAATCTTGTCTAATACCAGCGATGGCCGAGAGCAATCCCAAGAAGGTCCTTCACTGGCTTCAGAACGCGGTTGGCCGCGTCCGTGAGTTTGCCTATGCTGAGGCTCCCGCGTCCCCGCAAGCGCAACTGCGCCCGCGCCTCGGCGTGGCGCTTGGCGGAGGATTCGCGCGCGGCATCGCCCATCTGGGCGTTCTTCGCGTTCTCCAGGAAGAGCAAATCCCCGTTGACGTCGTGACCGGAACAAGCGCCGGCGCCATGCTGGCCATTGCCTACGCCAGCGGCCACAGCATCGCGGAAATCGTGCTCCAGGCGCGCGCCACCCGGTTCAAGGATTTCGGCAATTGGAAGCTCTCCTGGCTGGGACTGGCCTCCAACCAAAAGCTGGAGCATTACCCGCGCAAGTTCCTCGGCGTGAGCACGTTTGAAGATTTGAAGATTCCGCTGGCCATCGCGGCGACCGATCTGGCCTCGGGAGAGGCCGTCTATTTCTCGCACGGACAACTCGGCCCGGCGCTTCGCGCCTCCTGCGCCTATCCTGGCATGTTCGTCCCGGTCGAAATCGAGGGACGCTTCCTCGTGGACGGCTTCCTCGCCGCGCCGGTTCCGGTCGATGCGGCCCGAGGCCTCGGGGCTGACGTCGTGATTGCCGTGTTTCTCGAAGCCGCCAACAACCGCAAGCCCTCGAGCGTCGTGGACGTGATCGGGCTTTCTTTTGCGATCCTGCAGCGGCATGCCGACCTCGAATGGAGGCGCGCCGCCGACATTATCATCGAGCCGAACGTGAAGGATTTTCTGTGGGACGATTTTGAAAAGACTGCCGAGCTGATCGCGGCGGGCGAAGCCGCAGCTCGAGCGGCGCTGCCGAAAATCCGCATGGCGCTGGCCGCGAAGTCCACCCGCGAAGTTCCAGAAATGAAAACCGGCCAGATGTAGCGTGGCTGTAAACAAAGATGGAGCGGCCGATCTCGACGGCTTGCTCGCCGCGCGACCGGCCGCTCTTGTGGCGCGAACTCATCATCTAGAAGACGAACCGCGCAAGCAAATAGATCGTGTTGTTGGAGGAGGCGTTGCGGCCCGCTCCGTCATAATTTGTCGCGGCGCCGTTGAAACGCGTGTAGCCCGTATACTGGAACGTCAGCCCGATGTTCTGCACCGGCCACCAGGAGACGTTGCCGATATAGCCCGCGCTCTTCGGGTCACCGTTTGTATTCCCAGTGACGGCGCCCGGCGGATAGAGTGCCGTGTCAGATGATCCGTCTATATTGAACCAACCGAACGTCGCGGAATACTTGTCGCCGAGGTGGTACTCCGCGTTCACCTGGGCGGTATTCAAGTGGTGCTGAACAATCGGATCTGTGAGACTGGCGGCTGTCGCTACAAGGGCAGTATTCTCGCGTATGTACGTCCCGCGGAGCGAAACCACGTCACCTCTAAATTGAGGAATGACCCGGTCATATTGGAAATCGAAGGCCCAATCGGTATAAGAGTCCTCCAGACCGGTGATACTTCCCGGGGTCGACTTCATGTGCATTCCATACGTGCCGACCATGAAATTGTTGTTCGTAGAGTTCTGCTGCCAGGCCAGTCGCCAGTAAGGAGCGACCCCGCGAATGTTAATGCTGAGGGGATTTTGGTTGGCGTCGACCCCCGTATTTGGAAGAGGAGCCCCGATGTGCGCGGAACGGTAGATGGTCGCGTCCAGATACAGGTGATTATTCCACATGGCATAGCCGCCGACGCCCGCGACGTCTTGCGCCAACCCGCCGTTGATGATGGCGCCGGCGGTCGGGCCGGGCGCCCAATCGCTGCTCACCCAGGGGAATCCCCAGGCTGGCGTGCTGTTCCAAAGATCCTCCACCGTGGGGTTGTTGTTCAGCGTGATTCCAAAGGCGAGGTCCTTCGAAAACAGCTTGGTGGAATTGGCGTAACGAATGTCGGTGTTGTCCCACGTAAAATGGTCGCCCTGGCTTGAGTAAGTTACTTGGATGAAGCTCCCAACGTGCGTAGCCCACGCTCCTGCGAGGAAGAGGGAAGCCTGCTGCGGAAACTCAAAGCTACCATTCTGGGAGGGCAACGGGGGGCCGGTCTGCTGAGGCACAACTTGCGGAGATTTCAAATTGGTGAATGAGGCATCGAACAGCACCGAAAGTGGAAAGGACTCCAGGATGTTCAACGCGCTCGTGTTCCCTTTGCCGGGCGAAGTGACTGTGGGCTTCCCGGTCATCGTATAGCCGTTCAGCTTGAACGCGCGCCCCAGTGGCGTCAGTTCAGGCGGCATGTAATGGCACGATTTGCACGGAAACCCGGTCTGCCGCGCATAGCTGGGAATCGCGGACGCCGTGGGCGCCTCAATGAACAATACAAAGAACACGGAAAACAACATTCCAACTATGATGACTTTGTGAAGGTATGACTCTCGGTGATTCATTGTCCGCGCCTCTCTTTCTCTCTCAGGTCTAATTTCCAAATCCGCGCACACCACTAGCGAGCCGACTGAGCGACCGCTTTGCCGGGTCGTGGGCGCTCAGTCAATCTGCCCGCGAGGCTGCATCACGTCGAGATAACGGCGGCCAGCTCAAAAGCCGCCGGAAAGGGATATCAACTTGGTTTCTTGGCGGCCGCGGTCTTCTTGCCGAACCCGCGGACGATCGGAATCAGACTGTCGATCTGGTCCTTGTTCAGGCTTCCGCTGAAGGGAGGCATATTGTTCTTGCCCTGTTCGATCTGGGTGCGGATTTCGGCATCGGTCAGCTTCTTGGCTTCGGCAGAGCCAAGATCCTTGGCGCCAACCGCTTTGCCGACCACCGTGTTTCCGGTGCCATCCGCGCCGTGGCACTTTGCGCAGGTTTGGTCAAACAGCTTCTGTCCATCCACCTGCGCGGAGGCGAAATGAGGGAGGGCGAACAGAAACAGCGGGAGTAGCGCCAGGCTCCAGACTTTACGTGTTTTCATTACTTTTCCGGTCATTTTACCCTCGCAAGGTATTGAGAATTGCAAACCACTGCATGTGCGACTCCCTTTTTGGCACAGCACCCCACATATGATCTGTGACCAACCGCACTGGCGTTTGTGACATACGTCACAATGGCCGGGGGCCCCCTTTCGCCGGTGCAATCGTCGAACCTGGCGACCTCGATATCGAGGCCGCCTGCTCGCCACAAACCAAGTCGCACAATCAATTGGCTGCCGCGCCCCATCTTATCCCCCATTCAAGATGAGCCGGATCACATTTTGAGCGCCTGATCCAGACATCGGCGTTCGCTCGTTGATTCTTTATCTGTAGCGGTGTCCGCTTTGGCCAAAATCGAAACAAATGGACACGTTAAACGCGGGGTCGTGGTTTGCTTGCGTTTGCTTAATTCGTGCCTTAGACTTTCTCTTCCGTTTGTGTTTGCCCTTGAATCGTGGCCCCGTACCGCTCCGGCCAAAGCATTCCGCTGGCACATCGGAACAGTCCCTTAGGAGGATCAGTGTCTACGCCCCTTCAAGAGTGGGTGGAATCGGCTGAGCGCCTGACCCGCCCGGCCAAAATTCAATGGTGCGACGGTTCGGATGAAGAAGGCGCACAGGTGGAAGAACTGCTCGTTCGCGAAGGCAGCACGTTTCGCCTGAATGACAACACCTACCCGAACTGTTTTCTTCATCGCAGCGATCCCACCGACGTGGCCCGCACCGAGAAAGTCACCTACATCTGCACGCGCAAGCGCGAAGACGCCGGCCCAACCAACAACTGGATCGACCCGGCCGAAGCGAAGAAAACCGTAGGAGCGTTGTTCGACGGCTCGATGAAGGGCCGGACGATGTACGTAGTTCCCTACATCATGGGACCCGCCGCCTCGGCGCAGAGCCGCATCGGAGTGGAAATCACGGATAGCGCGTATGTCGTCGCCAGCACGCGAATCATGGCTCGCATGGGGAAGATCGCGCTGGACCGTTTGGGCAGTTCCTCGGATTTTGTTCCGGGCCTCCATTCTCTCGGTGATCTGAATCCCGACCGGCGATATATCACGCATTTCCCCGAAGAAAAATTAATTTGGAGCATTGGCTCGGGCTACGGCGGCAACGCGCTCCTGGGGAAGAAGTGTTTCGCCCTGCGCATCGCGAGCTGGATGGGCCGCGAACAGGGCTGGATGGCCGAGCACATGCTGATTCTGGGCCTAGAATCGCCGTCCGGAAAAGTGACGTACATGGCCGCGGCGTTTCCGAGCGCCTGCGGCAAGACGAATCTGGCCATGATGGTGTCCGCGCTGGAAAACGAAGGCTACCGCGTGTGGACCGTGGGGGATGACATTTCGTGGATGCAGATCGGCGCGGATGGCTACTTGCACGCCATCAACCCGGAGGCGGGCTTCTTCGGCGTTGCACCCGGCACAAACGAAAAAACAAATCCGAACGTGATGTCGGCGATTCGCAAAAATACGATCTTCACGAACGTGGGGATGACCCCACAGCGAGAGCCGTGGTGGGAGGGCATGACGGAGACTGCGCCCGCCGGCCTCGCGGATTGGCAAGGCCGTCCGTGGTCCGCGTCCAATGGCGCCGCAGCGCAAGCCAATTCCCGTTACACGGTGCCGGCAAACCAGGCGCCGTCGATTTCCGCGAAGTGGGAAGCTCCTGAAGGGGTGCCCATCTCGGCCTTCATCTTCGGCGGCCGGCGCGCGCGTCTCGCGCCGCTCGTGTATGAAGCGACGAGTTGGCAGCACGGCGTCTATGTCGCTGCCACGATGGCTTCGGAAACGACCGCGGCTATCACCGGCGCGGTGGGTGTCACGCGGCGCGATCCAATGGCCATGTTGCCGTTCTGCGGCTATCACATGGGCGATTATTTCGGGCACTGGCTCGAGATGGGCCGGAAGATTCCGCACCCCCCGAAAATCTTCCATGTGAATTGGTTCCGCAAGGGCGCCGACGGAAAATTCTTGTGGCCCGGCTACGGCGAAAACGCGCGCGTCCTGAAATGGATGCTGGAGCGAATCGAAGGGAAAGCCGCCGCGACGGAAACGCCCATTGGAGCGGTGCCCACGGCGAGTTCGATCACCCTGGACGGCATTAACGTTTCACGCGACACGATGAACGAACTGCTGCGCGTCGAACCGGCGGACTGGGCCAAGGAGCACGCCGACGTGGGAGAATTCTTCAAGAAATTCGGCGATCGCTTGCCGGAAGAAATTCGCGAGGAACACGACCGGCTGGGCGAGCGCCTGCAGCGCATGGCGGTTGTGCCGAAGTAGAACAGTTGTGACGCTTGTCACAAGCCGTGTCTTTCCTGCGCGGTTCCGGCGAATTGAGTCGCGAAAGTCAATTTTGCTCGAATTGCAGGTTTTTCTTGTTTTGGTTTTTGTCTGCTGCTAGCATCCTCGATTCACGCACCCCTTCACGATTGAACATGCGAACTGTGCAGACGCTTGTTCCACGCCGTTTTGGATTTTGGCCGCTCCTGATCCTGGTTGGCGGGCTCGGTCTCTCCGGATGCCACTTCGGCGAGACGGGCGCCGCTACTCGAGGCCGGGAGGTCTACGAGACGTGTGTCCCGTGCCACAACTCAGACGGTTCCGGTAATCCCGCCGTTGGCGCGCCGAATATCGCCGGCATGAAGGCGTGGTACGTCGAGGAGCAGATCGAAAAATTTCGAGCGGGAATCCGCGGTGCGCATTTTAACGACATCGAAGGCATGCGCATGCGCCCTATGGCGCAGAGCCTGGATTCCGAGGATGACGTTAAAGCTGTGGCTCGTTACATCGAGACTCTTCCTCCAGTCCGCCACGCGTCCTCGCTGCCCGGCGATCCGCAGGCTGGTCAGGCATTGTTCGCGACGTGCAGCGCCTGCCACGGCGACAACGGCGCGGGCAATCAGGACCTGAAAGCGCCGCGCATTGCCGGCGTCGATGACTGGTACCTCGCCACCGAGTTACGAAAATTCAGGAGCGGCGTCCGCGGAACAAGTCCAAAAGACATGGAAGGGCGGCTGATGCGCCCGATGGCGCGCGGGCTTCCGAACGAAGACGCGATTCGTAACGTTGTCGCTTACGTGGAAACGCTGAAGCCCTGAGCGCGGTGGCAGGAGAAACGAATTCATGAATCACGAGGAAACTTCGCCGGATCAAGTGGCCAAGACCGTTTTCTGGATCATTGCGGCGGGATCGCTGGCTTTCATTCTTGGAGTAATCATTTTAATTCGCTAGCGGAGATTGGTTCTTATGTGGGAGCGGTACATCACGGCGGCTTCGACCTACGCGCACAGTATCGATCACCTGTTTTTTCTGATCGCGGCGATGGTCGGATTTTGGCTGATCTTGGCCGAGGGCATGATTTTCTGGCTGGTTTTCAAATTTCGCGCCAGGGACGGGCGGCCGACGCAATACATCACGGGCGATGAGCCGCACCTGAAGAGATGGATTTCGATTCCGCACACCCTGATCATCCTCTGCGATGTGGTGATCATCGCGTGGGCCATCACCGTCTGGTACAACATCAAGCAAGTGATGCCGCCGGCGGACGCAACGGTGCGCGTCATCGGCCAGCAGTGGGCCTGGAGTTTCCAGCAGCCCGGCCCGGACGGCGTGTTTGACACTCCGGACGACATTCGCACGGTCGGCGACTTGCATGTAGTCGTCGATACGACGTACCACTTCGATTTAATGTCGCGCGACGTCGTGCACAGTTTCGCCGTGCCCGCATTTCGCTTGAAACAAGACGCGCTGCCCGGCCGCGTGATCACAGGTTGGTTCCGTCCGAACCGCGTTGGCACCTATGACATTCAGTGCACGCAGATGTGCGGGCTGGGTCACGCGCTGATGGCGGGCCGAATCATCGTCGAGACCCCACAGCAGCATACCGCCTGGCTCATGCGCGACTCCGCTCCGGTCGCGGCCAGCGAGCCGACTCCACAACCAACTGCGGCGAACCGCTCAATGGTTGCAGAGGTGCTGCGATGAGCACGTACATGGAACACGCCGAGCCGGGAGTCCTGAAGAAATATTTGTGGTCGACCGACCACAAGGTCATCGCCATGCAGTACCTCTTTACCGGCATGGCCATGGCGCTGCTCGGCGGTTTTTTTGCGTATGGATTTCGCATGCAGCTTGGATTCCCGGACCATTCCGTGCCCGGGCTTGGTTTGATTACGCCGGGGAAATACAACGCGCTCGTCACCATGCACGGCAGCATCATGATTTTCTGGGTGGCCATGCCGGTGCTGATCGCCGCGTTTGGGAATTTCCTGATTCCCCTGATGGTCGGCTGCGACGACATGGCGTTTCCGCGGATCAATCGCCTCTCATACCAAATCTTCTTGTTGAGCGTGCTGGTTCTTCTCGCTTCCTTTTTTGTGAAAGGCGGTCCGTTCGGCGGCGCGTGGACCGCGTATCCTCCGCTCTCCGCGAGCGGCGCGTATAACTTGACGCCCGCGGGCGCCGTCATGTGGCTGCTTGCGGTCGCGCTCGAATTTGTCGCGTTTCTGCTGGGCGGTATCAATTTCACCGTGACCGCGATGAACAGCCGCGCGCCGGGCATGAAGATGTACGACATCCCGATCCTGGTCTGGATGATTGTCCTGGCCAACGTCATCTTCATGGCCTCGGTGGGGCCGCTGATCGCCGGCGCGATCATGTTGCTATTCGACCAGACGATGGCCACCGGCTTTTACGATCCCACGCGCGGCGGCGACCCGCTTCTCTGGCAACACCTCTTCTGGTTCTTCGGTCACCCGGAGGTCTACGTCGTACTCCTGCCGGCGATGGGAATCGTTGCGGAGATCATCGCGGTCTTTGCCCGCAAGAAAATCTTCGGCTACAAGACGGTCCTGTACACCGCCTGGGCCGTTGGCTTCCTGAGCTTTGTCGTGTGGGCGCACCATCAATTCGTGGCCGGAATCGATCCGCGCATGGCCAATATTTTTTCCATCACCACGCTGCTGATTTCCATTCCGATTGCGGAGATGGTGTTCCTCTACATCGCCACGCTCTACGGCGGATCGATTCATTTGGATACGCCGATGCTGTGGGCATTGGGATTTGTGGTTGAATTTCTGATCGGCGGCGTGACGGGCATTTTTCTGGGGTCGTCCGGCACGGACATCTATCTGCACGACACTTATTTCCTGATCGCGCATTTCCATTACACGTTCGTGCCCATCGCCATCATCGCCACGTTTGCGGGCATCACGTTCTGGTATCCGAAGATGTTCGGGCGCATGCTGAACGAGACGCTTGGAAAGATTCACTTCTGGGGAACGATCATCCCCTTCAACGTGATTTTCATCCCGCTTTTTATTACCGGCATCGCGGGCGACCAGCGGCGCGTTTACAACTATGCGCTCTTCGCCGAGCAGTCGCGGCCCGAGCTGCAGCATCTGCGCACGGTCTCCACGATCGCGCTGCTCTTTATGCTGGCGTTCCAGCTGGTGTTTCTCTTCAATTTCTTCTGGAGTTTTCGCCACGGCAGGGAAGCCGGCGCGAATCCCTGGAGATCCGCCACGCTCGAGTGGACGGTTCCCTCGCCGCCGCCGCACGGGAATTTTGCCGAGATGCCGACCGTCTACCGCGGGCCGTATGAATACGGCTTGCCCGGCCACGCCGAGGATTTTGTGCCGCAGAACGTACCCGATTCCGCGCTGGCGGGCGAGGTGAAAGCGTGAGCGCAACCGCAAAGCCGCTCGCGAATACCCGGAGCGGGACCGGCATCCCCACCGCGCGGCTGATTACCTGGTGGGTGATCGCTTCGGAAATCGTGATCTTCGGCGGCTTGCTCGCATCGTACGTGATGCACCGGATCGGCCATCCGGAGTGGGCTGACGCCGCCTCGCACACGAATACCTGGGCCGGCGCTTTCAATACGTTCGTGCTGCTCACGTCGAGCCTGTGCGCGGTGCTCGCCCACAAAGCCGCCGACGCACATGACGGGCCGCGCGCCGCAAAGCTTTTGCGGCTGACCTCGCTCGGCGGATTGATTTTCCTATGCGTGAAGGGCTTTGAGTGGACCGCCGACATCCACGAAGGCTTCGTGCTTTCTTCCGGAGGCTTCTGGTCGTTCTATTACACCCTCGCGGGTTTGCACGGCCTGCACGTTCTCGCGGGAATGATCATCATGCTGATTGTGGCGGCGGACGCGGCGAAAAATCAGGAATTGCAGCGGGTCGAATGCATCGGGCTGTATTGGCATTTCGTGGACATCGTTTGGATTTTCCTGTTTCCGCTGCTGTATATCGCGCGTTGAGGGGCGCTGACGAATCATGACGACGGAAGCTCAGATGCAGGCTCAACCCCACGTGCACCACCCGAATTACGTCAAGGTGTGGGCCATCCTGGTCGCGCTCCTCGTCGTCAGCGTCGCTGGTTCCCTAACGCACATCCGAGATGTAGTGCTGGTCGCGGCGTTCGGCGTCGCGGTGGTCAAGGCGTATCTCGTCGCCAAGAATTTCATGCACATCACGGTGGAAAAGCGCTGGGTGCCGTATCTCCTGATCATCTGCCTGCTCTTCATCTTCATTCTGTTCGCAGGAGTCGCGCCTGACGTGATGCATCACAGCGGCCTGCACTGGACGAATCCCTCGGCCAATCAGGCGGCGCAGCCGGCCGGCGGAGGAGTAAAGCGTGAGTAGCCCGTCGGCCACCCTCGATGCCCGCGTTCGTGTGGCAAGCCCCGCCGTCGTCGCCGGAAAGCGCCTGCCCAACTCCGTGCTCGGCATGATCATTTTCGTCGCCGCGGAAATCATGTTTTTCGCGGCGCTGATGAGCGCCCACACGATCGCCCGCGCCACGGTGCTCGGCGGTGTGTGGCCTCCGCCCGGCCAGCCGCGCCTGCCGGTCGAGCGCACCGCGTTCAACACCGCGATCCTGCTGCTGAGCGGCGCGCTTCTTCTGATCGCCAATCGTCGCGCGCGCGAAAGCCAGGAAAAGGCGCAGCCCTATGTGGCCGGCGCCATCATCGCTGGCCTTGCCTTTGTGCTGCTGCAAGGCGTCGAGTGGGTCCGCTTGCTCCGCGAAGGCCTGACGATGACGTCCAGCTCGCACGGCGCGTTTTTCTACCTGATCGTCGGCGCGCACGCGCTCCACGCCGTCGTTGCGCTCGCCGCGCTCGTAGCGGTATATTTCCCGATGCGCCGGGGAATGCTCTCCCCGTCCAGATTCGCCGCGACGCAGATCTTCTGGTATTTCGTGGTCCTGTTCTGGCCGATCATTTACTTGCGAGTGTATCTGTGAGGAGTTGGTGAGCAGCCTGAAAATCATCGTGCGATTTGTCGTCGCCGTAGCTGGGGTAGCGCTTCTTCCCGCCGCAGCGAGCGCCTGCCCGGCCTGCATGGTCGGCGACCCCAAGACCGCCGGCACCTACCTCGGCATGACGCTCATCATGAGCGCCCTGCCGATCCTCCTAGCCTGCGGCCTGGGCTACTGGCTCTGGCGCCACCACTCGTGATATCCGAAAAGCCTTGAAAGAACTTTCAAAGGGCGGTCGAGAGGACCGCTCGACCGATCCGATCTATGAGCACGACATTGACCTTAGAGCCGACTTTTTGCGGGTTGAAATGCGCTTCGAGCTTCACGAATCCGATCGTGCAAGCGACGATCTCCTGAAGCCGTTGTGGAATGTTCGGAAAGGCTTGCGCCACCCCTGGAAGAACATCGTCTACAAGACTTGCCCACTTAGATCGCTCGGGCTCAAATCCGGCATTTGCACGCTCGATGAAATGGTCTTCACCGAATCGAACGTTGTGCGGGAGTGGTTTCTGATGTGAGATCGGCTGAACGAAGGTAAGTCCGTCATTGTTTCGATTTATTTCCACTCCAATTTCAAACATATACGGCCGCCTGAAATTATTCGTATAGCCCGCGACAAAATAACTCAAGATTCTATCTCCTGGCCGATGCCCCTTCCAGACTCCTTCCGTGACAAGAGATTCGGCGGGCTCAAAGGCTTCCCGGAGTTTTCGGTAGATTCTTTCTGCTACCGAGCTGGGAAGGCCCACGGGAGCGTGTTCAAGTTGGTCGAGGATCTCGTTAGAAAAGGCGCCAGCGCGATAGTTGAAGTCGCCATGGACCATCTCCATGAGCCCCGCAGTTCCAATGAGAACTTTGTCGGTCGCACCGACTTTGCGGAAGTCGTAACCGCGGGGCACTGCGATTCCTTCCTGCTCGGCATACACTAGGTCATCCGCTGCCAAAAAAATCCCGTCATCAGTAGCCACACAGAGTAAAGATGTGCCTCTCAGCATGGTCGACCTTAGATCCCGGCGATTAGACTCCTGAATCGATTTCCACATTACAAGATGGACTGAACATCCTCGTCGATCGACACGTGCGTCTGCTCGAAGCCGTTGATCTTGTAGGCGGGGCCGGAGACCTGGCTGAAATGCAGGTAGCGGCTGATGTGGTAATCCTCGTCGAAGGCGCTGAAGATGCGCTCGGCTTCGGCGCGTTCGAGGCCGAAATCGGCAAGCGGCGCGAGAAACGCGAAGCCGCCCGCGATGGTTAGATATTTTTCGACGAGGTCGCGCAGCGTCATTGTTGCAAAACTCCCTTGCAAAGCTTAGTCGCGATCATTTCGGCACGAATAAGCCGCTGAAGCCTGGTTTACGCCGGGCCTTAATGTCATGACCGAGCAGGCCCGTGAAGAACTAATTTTTGTCATTCCGAGGCGCGCCTTTCGCCGAGGAATCTCTCTTTTCCTGCGCTAAGCCCAAGAGAGATTCCTCGCTTCGCTCGGAATGACAAAATAAATACTATTTCCGCGGCCTGTGAAGCCGTGACCTATAAACCATCACTTCACGCGATGCGGGCTACTCAGATCCAGACGTACGCGCCGGCTTCTCCGTACGGAGCGTTTACGTAAAAGAGATTGGCTTCTTCGATTTGCCCCAGCGCTTGGCGCAATTTCGCGGCACCGTGTTTTGCGCAGAAGAGCGCCCCGGGCGAGGTCTCGATCCGTTCCGTCTGGTCGAGGTTCGAGACTTCGCGCCGCGAGATCCACAGCCAAGTGGCGGGAGCGCCGCAGTCGCTGCATGCGCCCGCCAGTTTTTCAAGACGGGCTTCGATTGCGGCGGCTATTTCCGGCCGCAAACCGGCGGCCGCGAAATCTTCTCGTCCCACAAAAAAGAATTGCGTGAAATTTTCTCCGTCGGGCTCGAATGCCACCACGCGGCCCGCATAGGCGGCCAGCTCCGGCTCAAGGAGCCCGGAGAGGCAATCAAAGCATACCGAAACTTCGGGCCGCACGGGATCGCGCCGCGCCCGCGGCTTGCCGCGCAAATAGAGCGTGTCCGGGATGAACGTGGCCATCCAGGCGTGGCCGTTTTCGAGGTGGACACACTCAGCGGGCCAACGCATCAGTCGCGCCCACCAGCGCAGCGAGCGCGGGCGAAATGAAACGCCGGGATAGGATTCGGAGATGGTGAGCCGGGACATGGGTCACGTGGCGCACGCAAGCTTTTTTACCCTGAGAGACTCGAAGGGCAGCCTGTGGGGTTTTGTTCGAGCGGGATCGAGCTCGCTGTAACTAACCCCCGCACGCTGCAAGCCTGCGCCACTTCGGCGATGGTACCAGAATCCGGCGCGGCGCCGCCGAAATCCGATATGATGGAATGCCCGCGCGAGCGCATGGAAATCCATGCCGACGCGCGCGGCGGTTGTGTTAGCAAAATTCCATATCGCATCTGAGGAGGCCTCATGCCGATTGCCGTAGGACAACCCGCTCCCGATTTCGCGCTGAAGGATCAATCGCAAAAAGAAGTGAAGCTCGCCGATTTTCTGGGCAAGCGCAACATCGTCCTGATCTTTTATCCGCTGGATTTCAGCCCGGTCTGCACGAACGAGCACGCCTGCTTCGTGAACGACCTGAAGCAGTTTGAGTCGCTCGACGCGCAGGTCCTCGGCCTGAGCGTGGACAGTGCGTGGGCGCACAAGGCATTCGCAGAGAAAATGGGAATCAAGTATCCGCTGCTCGCGGACTTCCATCCGCGCGGCGCGGTGGCAGAGAAGTTCGGCGTCTACCTCGCGGACAAGGGGATCACGGGACGGGCCATCGCCATCATCGACAAGGCGGGGAAAATCGCCTGGTTCAAGAATTACGATATTCCGGTGGTGCCGGATATGGGGGAAGTATCGAAGGCGCTCGCGGCGGTGAAGTAGGAGTTTTTCGGCCGCATAGAGCCTGCTGTAGCCTGCCTCTTTAGAGGCGGGGCTCGGGGCACCAATCCTGAAGCCCCGAGACACGTTCCCCGCGTCTAAAGACCCGGGCTACAGCGCGGCGTTACTTCTTGGCGGCGTCTTTGCCGAGTTTGCGGATGTAGTTAACCAGCTTCCAGCGCTCTTCGTCCGTCAGGATGTCCTTCCAGGCCGGCATCGGCCCGCGCCCGTTGCCCATCTTCCAGAACAGCGCGCCGTCCGTTTCCGAGGACTGAACCTTGGGATCGGCGAAATTCGCCGGCTTCACCTTGATCGTCTTGGCGCCGGGGCCGTCGCCCATACCCTTGTCACCGTGGCAGAGCACGCAATTGTCCGAGAAGAGCTGCTCGCCGGCGGCCAGATTTTCCGGGGTGGAGGGGATCGGGTTCTTTACTTTCTTCGCGTCATCCGGCGCAATCCACGGTGGGGGAACAGTCTGAGTCTGCTCCTGCCCGGCGATGCGTCCTGCGGCAAAAACGCACATTCCAAACAAAAGGCCCGCGCCCGCGGCGCGCGCCACCCATTTCGATGTCGTCGTATTCAGTCCGAGCATTCCCATGTCTCCGGTTCCTTCGAGATTCGTCCAAGCCCGTGAATTCTCCCATAACGGAGAGCTTATTTCACGCGCAAAACCCCACGGTAGGACAGGCTTTTTTACCCTTCACTTCGTTCAGGGTAAAAAAGCCTGTCCTACTTGAAGGTCAGCCAGAGAAGCGCGGCGTTGAGGACGATGATGGCCGCGGCCATGAACCAGCCGAACGCCGCCGTGAGCGGGCTGTTCGTGAATTCGCCCATCTTGGATTTATCGCCGGTAAACTGAATGAGCGGCACCACCGCGAATGGCAACTGGAAACTCAAGATCACCTGGCTGAGGATGAGGAGCCACGTCGCGCGCCCTTCACCCATGATACCGATCACGATCGCCGCGGGAATGATCGCCATCGATCGTGTAATCAAGCGCCGCAGCCATGGCCGCACCTGCCAGTGAAGGAATCCCTCCATCACGATCTGCCCGGCCAGCGTTCCGGTAAGCGTGGAATTTTGCCCGGAACACAAGAGCGCAGCGGCGAACAAGACGCTCGCGAGGCTCGCGCCCAGCACCGGCGTGAGCAACTTGTAGGCCTGGCTGATGTCCGCCACGTCGTTCATTCCGTGCCCGTGAAACGCGGCCGCGCCCAGCACCAGAATTGCCGCGTTGATGAAGAGCGAAAATCCCAGCGCCAGGGTGGAATCGAGCGTGGCAAAGCGAATCGCTTCCCGCTTGCCTTCGGGGTTCAGGCTGAAGGCGCGTGTCTGCACGATGCTGGAATGGAGATACAAGTTGTGGGGCATCACCGTCGCGCCCAGGATTCCGATGGCGAGATACAGCATGTCGCGGTTGCGCAGGATCTCCGCCGAGGGCAAAAAGCCGCGCGCCGCCTCGATCCACAGTGGCCGGGCGAAGAAGATCTCATACGCGAAGCACGCGCCGATGGTCATGATGAGGGTGATCACCAGCGTTTCGAGAACGCGGAACCCGCGCCCCTGCAGCGCGAGAACGAGCAGCACGTCAAACCCCGTGAGCAGCACGCCCGCGAGCAGCGGCAGCCCGAAGAGCAGCTTCAGCGCGACGGCCGATCCGAGCACTTCCGCCAGATCGCACGCCGCAATCGCAATTTCGCAAAGCACCCAAAGCACCGCCGACGTACGGCGGGAATAGTGCTCGCGGCAAGCCTGCGCGAGATCGCGCCCCGTGGCGATCCCCAGCTTTGCCGAAAGCGCCTGCAGAAAAATCGCCATGAGGCTGGAAATGAGCACGGCGCTCAGAAGGGTGTATCCGTAGCGCGAGCCGCCGCCGAGGTCTGTCGCCCAGTTTCCCGGGTCCATATAGCCCACGGCCACGAGATAGCCCGGTCCGGCGAAAGCGATCATTTTCCGGAAGAAAGACGCGCCGTGAAGGATGGGAACGCTGCGATACGACTCGGGGAGCGAAGGAGAAAACGCCCGGGATGGAAGATCGACGGGCGAAGCGGACGCCGCGTTGCCGGGGTTTCCTTCTAACGTGGCCGGAGTTAGCGGAGGCACTGCCATAGTTAACCTAGATAAATATCCCGACTAAACTAGCATTAATCTCCAGCGGAGTCAATCGCTTCGGTGTGCCAGCGTGCCCAAACAGGAGATTTCGAGAGGATTCTAATGAAGATTCCGCTCGGCGCGGGCGAAAACACGCCGGACCGGCTGGAACTGGCACCTTGCTTGTCCGTGTCTCGTCGCTC
>Ga0307476_10001173_pt1 | contig 16546 bp, 13 predicted proteins | sample atmos_gasesECM2C_2_FD_203314 | JGI IMG/M metagenome (GOLD analysis project Ga0307476, IMG submission 203314) | Hardwood forest soil microbial communities from Morgan-Monroe State Forest, Indiana, United States - atmos_gasesECM2C_05 | ecosystem: Environmental > Terrestrial > Soil > Temperate... | reverse complement strand
TGCCCCGCATGCCATCGCACGCCTGCTCGAGACCGCGCGGCGTCAGCTGAAGCTCGCGGCGGATGCGGAGGTGACGCTCGAAGCGAATCCCGGCGCCGTCGAGCGCGGCGCCTTCCGCGAATACCGCGCGGCGGGGGTCACGCGCGTCTCGCTGGGTGCGCAGAGCTTCGATGCGCGCAGCCTCGGCGCACTCGGACGGATTCATTCGCCCGAGGAAACACGCACGGCGGCAGCGGAGCTGCACGCGGCGGGACTCGCCAACTTCAATCTCGATCTCATGTATGCCCTGCCGGGACAGGATCTCCGCGGTGCGGTGCGCGACGTGGAAGAGGCGCTGGCACTTGCGCCCGCTCACCTCTCGCACTATCAGCTCACCATCGAGGCGGGAACGGTATTCGCCGCGCAGCGTCCGTCGCTCCCCGATGAGGATCTCTGCGCCGCCATGCGCGACGAATGCGCCGGGCAACTTGCCTCGGCGGGCTTGTGCCGCTACGAGGTGTCCGCGTGGGCAAGCCCGCGTGCGCAGTGCCGGCACAATCTGAATTACTGGGCCTTCGGGGACTACCTGGGCGTCGGGGCAGGCGCGCACGGCAAGCTGACCTTCCCGGCGAGCGGCGAGATTGTGCGCACCACGCAGCTGCGCGAGCCGCGGCGCTACCTCGCTGCAGCGGACGTCGATCTGGCGCGCCGCGCGATCTCGCCGACGGAGTTGCCCTTCGAATTCATGCTCAACGCACTGCGTCTGACGGCGGGGTTCTCGGCTGCGACGTTCACCTCGCGGACCGGGCTCCCGTGGGAGGCAGTCGAGGGGCAGATACACGCAGCGATCGCCAGAGGCTTCCTCGATCGTGGCGCCGATCGGTACCGTCCGAGTGAGCGGGGCCTCGAATTTCTTAATGAGATGCTGGTTGACTTCCTGCCGGAAAGTCCAGAGAAACCCAGCGGTTCTGCGTTGTCAATGGCCACGCCCAAGCCGCTCTCAGGCGCGGCCGGACCTTTATTCACAGCCATTCCGGGTGCCAACGGAGAATGAGTAGATTACGTGACGAACCGCTCAAGCCGCACGATATGATCCCCGTAACTCATTGACACATCAACCTTAAATCTTCTGGTCATTTTTTGACCAAGGTAATGAATATGCAATATGGCAGCGAAATCGGCCCTCTGCGGCCGGCGCCGTCCACAGAGTTGTCCACAGCTTTTGTGGATAAGGGTGATGAGTGCGACAGGGTGCACGTGGCCCGCGGCGGGCGGTCAAGCTTGAGGCATCGGGGTGATGCCGCTACACTCCCGCGCCCTTTAATTCCCTGCTCCGGCCCTCATTGAGGGCTGACTTCCCTCGTCAACGAAGTGTCGCGCCATGAAAGCCAAGACCCACCCGGAGTACAGAGAGATCACGGTCACCTGCACGTGCGGTAACACCTTCAAGACCAGCTCGACGCTCGGACACGACCTCCAGGTGGAGGTGTGCTCGAACTGCCATCCTTTCTATACCGGCAAGCAGAAGATCGTCGACACCGCGGGCCGCGTCGACAAGTTCCGCCGCAAGTACGCGACCGCGACGGGCGCCAAGTAAGCTCGCGCGAAGATCGAGGAACGTAGCGGTGCGGTGCGCGCGGTTCGTGCGCAGCCCGCGCCGCAATGCCGCTACGCTCTCACCGCCGGCTCTACTTACCCGCGAGTAGGACGTGGCGCCTTGATTCGGCGCACGGACCATGTAACCTCTTTTTCGGTGGTGCGCGCTCGCGCGTCGCGGCGAGGGCCACGCAGACAAACGGCTGCGCGAATGAGTGACAAGAGCGGGAAGACGTTCACCCTGACCGATGACACGGGCGGGCGCAGCGCGCGCCTGCCGGTGCGCAGCGGCACGATCGGGCCGGCCGGACTCGACATCAGCGCTCTGCAGCACGACCTGGACGTGTTCACCTACGATCCGGGCTTCGGCATGACCGCGGCGACCGAGAGTCGCATCACCTACATCGACGGCGACGCCGGCGTGCTGCTCTACCGGGGCTACCCGATCGAGCAGCTGGCGGAGAAGAGCTCCTTCATGGAGGTCGCGTATCTGCTGCTCATCGGTGAGTTGCCGACGGCGAAGCAGCTCGCCGAGTTCAGCGGCAGCATTCGTTACCACACGATGCTGAATGAGACGCTGCTGCGCTTCTTCAACGGCTTCCACCACAACGCGCACCCGATGGCGATGGTATCGGCGGTCGTGGCGTCGATGTCGGCGTTCTATCACGACACCATGGACATCCATAACCCGCGCCATCGGGAGATCTTCGCCCATCGCATCATCGCCAAGCTGCCGACGATGGCCGCGGCTGCTCACAAGTACTCCCTGGGTCAGCCGTTCGTCTATCCGCGCAACGATCTCGACTACGCGGCCAACGTGCTGCACATGCTGTTTGCGGTGCCCTGTGAGGCTTACCAGGTCAATCCCGTGGCCGCGCAGGCGCTCGACCTGCTGTTCGTGCTGCACGCCGACCACGAGCAGAACGCCAGCACGTCCACCGTGCGCCTCGCCGGCAGCACCGGTGCCAATCCCTACGCGGCCATCTCGGCGGGCGTCTCGGCGCTTTGGGGGCCGGCACATGGTGGTGCCAACGAGGCCGTGCTCAACATGCTCGAGCAGATCGGCTCGGTCGATAACATCCCGAAATACCTCGCGATGGTGAAGGACAAGTCGAGCCACTTCCGCCTCATGGGCTTCGGGCATCGCGTCTACAAGAACTTCGATCCGCGCGCCAAGATCATTCGCGACATGTGCCACAAGGTGCTGGCAGCGCTCGGACGCGAGGACAGCCCGCTACTCGAGCTGGCACTGCGGCTCGAGGAGATCGCGCTCAAGGACGGGTATTTCATCGAGCGCAAGCTCTACCCGAACGTCGATTTCTATTCCGGCGTGATCTACAGCGCGATCGGCATTCCACGCTCGATGTTCACGGTCATGTTCGCCATCGCGCGCACCGTGGGCTGGGTGACACACTGGCAGGAGATGATCGCCGACCCCGGTATGCGCATCGGCCGCCCGCGCCAGCTCTACACCGGACCCACCCGGCGCGAATACGTCGAGGTCGGCAAGCGCCAGTGAGGTAACGGGCAGGCGCTCTCGGCGCGGCCGCCATTTCCTGCTCAGTCAGCGAGAAGCGCCGCCACCTCGAGCGCGTTGGCGCGGCGCATCGGCCGCCCGTCCACTGGACTCACCGGCGCCTGGCGGATGCCGTCGGTCGGAAAGACGGTCGCTTCGATCGACTGTTCGTCCATTTCGAAGCGCACCCCGGGAAAAGCGCGTACTTCTTCGGTGCCGAATCTCAGCCGGCGTTCGGTCACTTCGTGCCGGATGCCCTCGTCGAGTAGCTTCAGGGTCACCGACTCGGCGCGCTCGGCGAACAGGTGCAGCTGCACGTCCGAATGCTGTGTCGCTGTGCCGGAGAGCACCGCGCCGACGAGACGCGGCTCGAACTCCTGCAGGTAGCGCATGGCCGAGAGGGCGGCGCGGCGCTGGGCATCGAGCGCGAGCAGATGCGACTGTCCGCCGAAGAGACGCTGGTACTCGCCGAGTGCGCTCTCGATCTCGCTGTTCTTCGGCAGCAGCGCCGCTCCATCGAGCACGCCGAGCCGCTCGGCGGCTTTTCTCTTGGCGATAAGAAAGTCTCGGATGCCGTGCTCGGCCATGAGGCGCGCGGCTTCCTGTGCCAGCGCGCGCCGCAGGTTGTCCGCGCGCGTCGGATGTCGCTTCATGGATCGCCTCGTGCGAAAAACGGCCGTAGGCCCGTTTTTCCCATCTAAAAGATCGGCTCGCCGCTCGCCTGAGTTTCCGGTCCCTGAGTGGTTGTTCCAGCCGCGTCGGCCGTGGGCAGGTGATTCACCATGAACATCTCCGGCAGGCCTTCCGGATTCTCGGCGCTGACCAGCGTGCCGGTGTCCGGCGAGATGCGCAAGGTCACGAGCCCATCGGGCATTTGCCGTGGCTGCTCCGGTACACCCTTCAGGGCCTCGCCCATGAACTGGATCCAGATCGGTAGCGCGGTGCGCGCGCCCTCTTCGCTCTCACCGAGCGAACGCTCCTGGTCGAAGCCGACCCACACGGTGGCTACGAGGTTGCGGTTGAAGCCGTTGAACCAGGTGTCCTTCGCTTCGTTGGTGGTGCCGGTCTTGCCGGCGATGTCGGTTCTGTTGAGCGAGAGTGCGCGCCGCCCGGTGCCACGCCTGATGACGTCGCTCATCATGTCAGCCACCAGGTAAGCATTCTGCGCACTGATCACCCGCGAAGCCACCTCCGCGGGAGGAAGCGGTGCGGGCTCGCCGTGCGTGCCCTGTGCGGGAGCGCCCGTGGGCGTCGCCGGCGCTGTTGTCGCGGAGGTGTTTCCAGGCGCCGCTGTAGCGGCCGCTTGCGCGGGCTCCGATACTTTTATCGCCCCTGCAGTCTGCGTCGGCGCGGCGGAACCCTCCCCCGGCGGCTCGCCGTTGTCGCACTGGGTACAGACCATGCGTGGCGCGGCGCGCCACACCACCTTGCCGGCGGCGTCCTCGATGCGATCGATGAAATAGGGGGAAATGCGATAGCCGCCGTTGGCGAATACGGCGTAACCGGCGGCGATGTCGAGCGGCGTCACCTCGAGCGTACCAAGCGCGAGCGTGAGATCGTGCGGCATCGTCTTGGCATCGAAGCCGAAACGCGTGATGTAGTCGATGGCGGTCGGCACGCCGATCGCCTTCAGTACGCGGATCGACACCAGGTTGCGCGAGTGCACCAGCGCCTCGCGCAGCCGTGTCGGCCCACCGAACTCACGCTCATTGTTCTCCGGCCGCCAGGAGTCCTCGCTGCCGTTGTTCTCGAGCACGATCGGCGCGTCGAGCAGTACGGTCGCGGGGGTGAGACCGTTCTCGAGCGCCGCCGAGTAAAGGAACGGCTTGAAGCCCGAGCCGGGCAACCGCCTCGCCTGGGTGACGCGGTTGTACTTGTTGGTGAAGTAGTCGAAACCGCCGACCAGCGCGACGATACTGCCGTCGTTCGGGTCGAGCGCCACGAGCGCGCTCTGCGCCTCGGGAATCTGGCCGAGCTGCGCATGGCCGGCAGCGTCCGCCACGACGTACACGACGTCGCCACGGCTCAGGATCTGAGTCGCCTCCTTCGGCGCGGGTCCGACCGCATCGTTGCGCAGCTTCCTGCGCGCCCACGAGAGCCCGTCCCAGTCGATCTGCGCGGCGCCGATTCCCTTGACGTATGCGCGGGCACTCTTGTCACTCACCGCCGTGACGAGGGCGGGCGAGAGGTTGCCGATCGTGGCGTACTCGTCGACCAGGTTGTCGTAGTGCGGCTCGCCGTGTGCGGGCAGGTCCACGTGCCCGGCGGGGCCGCGCCAGCCGTGACGGCGGTCGTACTCGATGAGTCCGACACGCACCGCGCGGTTGGCAGCCGCCTGCAGGCGGCCGTCGATGGTCGTGTAGACCTTGTAGCCGTTGGTCTCCGCGGCGGCGCCGAAGCGCTGGCGCAATTCGAGACGCGCCATCTCGGCGACGTAGGGCGCTTCCACGTCGTAGAGCGGCGCGTGCGCCCGCGCCTGCATCGGCTCGCGGTTGGCGGCTTCGGCGGTGGCCACGTCGATGAAACCGAGCTCGCGCATGCGCCGCAGCACGTACGCCCGGCGCGACGTCGCCAGCTCCGGATTGACGATCGGGTTGTAACGGGAGGGCGCCTTGGGCACGCCGGCGATGGTCGCGGCTTCGGCGACGTCGAGCTTGTCGAGCGGCTTGCCGAAGAAGGCCTCCGCGGCTGCCGCCACGCCGTAAGCGCGCTGTCCAAAGAAGATGACGTTCAGATACAGCCCGAAGATCTCCTGCTTGGTGAACTCGTGCTCCATGCGATAGGTAACGAACGTCTCCTGCAGCTTGCGGCGTGCCGTCTTGTCGAGTGTCAGGAACATGTTGCGGGCGGCCTGCATCGTGATCGTGCTCGCGCCCTGGCTCTTCTCACCGGAGATGATGTCGACCAGCACCGCACGCACTACGCCGAAGTAGTCGATGCCGTGATGCTCGAAGAAGCGCTCGTCTTCAGCGGCGACGAAAGCGTGCTTCACCAGATCAGGAATCTGGTCGTAGCTCACCGGGATACGGCGCTGCTCGCCGATCTGCGCAATGAGCGCGCCGTTGCGCGTGAAGACCCGCAGCGGCACCTGCAGGTCGACGTTGCGCATCGACTCGATCGAGGGGAGCGAGGGCACCAGGTAGACGTAGCTGCAGGCGAGCGCGTAGGCGCCGAGAAGTGTGATCAGCATCACACTTCCAAAGGCGATCACCAGCACGCGAAAGTAATTCCATTTCACAGAAACAATCTACCTCTGCTTGCGCTCCCTGCGAGGGCTATGCATAGTAACCGCCGATTTTTGGGCAAACTCACCGAAAGGTGGGGACGCAAAGCCTCCGGTCTACGGGACACGCGTGTGCCTATGACAGCGGGGTTGCCGGTTCGAACGTTAACGCACTCCGCCGTGTGAGGGCCATGGCCCGCGGAGCAACGCTCGACCGATCGACCCGCCGGGCACATCGCTCCTCTCGCTACACCCCGTGAGGCTTGGCGCGTCTCCATGCAGGAAGCTTGGACAGGACGAAGCCGCATTGGTTGACCCGACGTGCGCCCCGCGGCGCCCGTCATCCTTTCCGCACCCCCGGCGGGCGCTGTGCTGCGAGTGTGCGGATCCGTGAGACTCCTCACGTTCAATTTAACAGTGCGCTGATATATAGTGTTCCCGGGGCTTATACGGGGCGGCTATTTTCAGGCGTAATGGCCTGAAAAGGAAATAAAAATGTTCCTCCTGCAGCGCAAGTATCGCCCGCTCCTGGGTCTGGATATCACGACCTCCTCGGTGAAGCTCATCGAGCTGGCAATGGCGGGCGGGCAGTATCGGGTCGAGGCCTATGCGGCGGAGCCAACGCCGCAGAACGCCGTCAATGAGAAGGCGATCGTGGATGCCGAAGCGGTCGGCGATGCGATTCGCCGCGCGGTCAAGCGTGCCGGAGCGAAAAGCGCCGAGGTCGCCGTGGCGATCTCCGGTGATGCGGCGATCACCAAGGTCATCCAGATGCCGCGCTCGCTGCGCTCCTCCGATCTCGAGGCGCAGGTGGAGATGCAGGCCGATCAGTACATCCCCTTCCCGATGGACGAGGTCAGCTACGACTTCGAGGTCCTCGGGCCGAATGAGAAGGACCCCGAGAGCAACGACGTGCTGCTGGTGGCGACCCGCACGGAGAACGTCGAGCAGCGCCAGGCCGCCGTCAAGGCGGCGGGACTCGGGACGCGCATCGTCGACGTCGAGGCGTTCGCGCTCGAGAATGCCTGCAAGCTGATGACGCATCAGATGCCGGATGGAGGCATCGACCGCTCCATCGCGGTGGTCGACTTCGGTGCGAGCAGCACCACGTTCAGCGTGCTGCGCAACCTCAAGGTGACCTACACGCGCGATTTCGCCTTCGGTGGGCAGCAGCTCACCGAGGAGATCATGCGCACCTACGGGCTGGCGATGGAGGAGGCGGGCCGTGCCAAGAAGGAAGGCGGCTTGCCCGGCAACTATCAGTCCGAGGTTCTCGATCCGTTCATCGACGACATGACACAGCAGGTGAGCCGCTCGCTGCAGTTCTATCTCGCCTCCGGTTCGGGACGCGAGCAGCCGGAGAAGATCCTGGTGTGCGGCGGCTGTGCCAACATCCCCGGAGTCGCCGAAGTGATTTCCAGCCGCGTGGGCATCGCCGCTGAGAAAGGCGATCCCCTCGGCCAGATGAAGCTGTCCTCGCGCGCCAAGGCGCAGGCTGTACAACGCGATGCCACGGCGCTCCTCACCGCCTGCGGCCTCGCCCTGCGGAGTTTCGACTGACATGCCCCGTATAAACCTGCTCCCGTGGCGCGAAGGCCAGCGCAAGGAGCGCAAGCTCGCCTTTATGGTGGCGCTCGGCGTGGCGGCGCTCGCTGCCTGTGTCGCATCGTTCGCGGCCTACCTGCTGTACGGCTCGATGATCGACTCGCAGCAGCATCGCAACGACAAGCTGCGCGCCGAGATCAGGACGCTCGACAAGCAGATCGAGGAGATCAACGACCTCGAGACCGCCAAGCAGCGCTTCATCGCGCGCATGGACATCATCGAGAAACTGCAGCGTTCGCGGCCTGAGATCGTGCACGTGTTCGACGACATCGTCCGCACGCTCCCCGAAGGCGTGTATCTCACCGCCGTCAAGCAGAACGGCAACTCGCTCAAGTTCGAGGGCGTAGCGCAGTCGAGCACGCGCGTCTCCTCGTTCATGCGCAACATCGACGGCTCGCAGTGGCTGCGCAATCCGTCGCTCGAGGTGGTGCAGGTCAATAAGAGCGGCTCGGGTTCGAGCTTCACGCTCACGGCTGACGAGGCGTCGGCGCCGAGCACCGACAACGGCGCCGGGTCGAACAAGGCCAAGCAACTCAGAAAGGCCAGCGTCGGCGGCCCGGGGGTGCGGCAATGAACCTGCTCGAGGAGCTGCGGGCACTCGATCCGCGCGACCCGGGGCGTTGGCCGTTCAGCGTCCGTGCCGGTGCAGTGGCGGTGGCTTTCATCGTGCTGTCGCTGATTGGTATCTACATGTTCGTCTGGAACGGCCAGCGGCCGGAACTGCAGCGGCGGGAAGCAGAGGAACAGCAACTTCGCACGGAATTCCGCGACAAGCATGCCAAGGCCGTGAACCTCGAGGTCTACAAGCAGCAGTTGAAGGACATCGAGCGCTCGTTCGGCGCGCTGCTGCGGCAGCTGCCCGGCAAAACCGAGGTGCCGAGCCTGCTGGTGGACATCTCGCAGACGGGACTCGCAGCGGGACTGCAGGAGAAGCTCTTCCAGCCCGAGCCCGAGGTGAAGAAGGACTTCTATGCCGAGTTGCCCATCAAGATCAAGCTCACAGGCAGCTATCACCAGCTCGGCGAGTTCGTCAGCGGCATTGCGGCACTGCCGCGCATCGTGACGCTGCACGACATCGACATCAAACCCGACAACAAGGACGCCTACGACCAGCTGTCCCTGGAGCTCACGGCGAAGACCTATCGCTACCTCGACGAGGAAGAGATTGCCGCGGGCGAAGCAGAAAAGAAGAAAGACACTCATCACCCGCAGCCGACGGGCTGAAGCGGATGACACGTGCGACCACGGTAGTACCGACCCATGAATAATCTGAAATCCCGACCTGGACTGCGATTGCTTTGCGTGGGCCTCGCCTGCGGCTACTACGCGCTGCTCACCGCCTGCTCGAGCGCGGACGACGAGCTGACGCGCTTCATCGAGGACACGAAGAAGGAGCCGGGCGGACGGGTCGAGCCGCTGCCGGAGATCAAGCCCTACGAGACGTTCGTGTATGCGGCCTCGGACATGCGCTCGCCGTTCGTGCCGAGCAGCCCGGGCTCGGGCGCGGGTCTCGCCGGCGTGCGGCCTGACTCCAAGCGCAACCGTGAATTCCTCGAGCAGTACTCGCTCGATACTCTGAAAATGGTTGGCACGCTGCGGCTCGGTGGCCAGATGTTCGGCCTGGTGGAGACCAAGGATGGGCTGGTGCATCGGGTGACCACCGGCAACCACATGGGCCAGGCAGAAGGCCGGATCACCGACATCACACCGTCAAAAATCAGTCTTATTGAGATCGTTCCGGACAGCCTCGGCGGGTACATGGAACGCCCCGCCGCGCTCGGTCTGAACGAATAAGGTTCAGCAGGGAGTTTTTCTAAATGCAAGCGTCCAGACTGTTGAATGGTCTCCGGGGCACCGCGCTGTGGCTGGTGCTCGCAGGGGTGCTCGCGATGGTCGGTGGCGGGCTAGCGCAAGCCGCGGACGGTCCCGCGCTGCAAGCTATCGATGTGCAGCCTCTCTCGGGGCAGCAGCTGCGGCTCATCATGCGGCTCTCTGGGCCTGCGCCGCAGCCGTTGTCGTTCACGATCGACAATCCGGCGCGCATCTCCTTCGACCTGCCCAACACCTCGCTCGCGCTGCCGACGCGGCGAATCGACGTGCACTCCTCCGGTCTCGACACGATCCTCGCTGCCGAGACCAAGGACCGCACCCGCCTGGTGCTCAACATGGACAAGCTCGTGCCCTACGACACGCACGTCGAGGGCAACACTGTCATCGTCACGCTGGGTGCTGCCAGCGGCGTGGCCGTCGCCGAGAACGCCGCGGCGCCCGCACCCGCGGCCGCCGCCAGCGCCGCTGCAGGGAGCCGTGAGCTGCGCTCGATCGACTTCCGCCGCAGCGCCGATGGCGCTGGCCGGGTGGTGGTCAAGCTCTCAGATCCGCATACACGCATCAACCTCCACCAGGTCGGTAGCCAGATCGTCGTCGACTTCAGCGACGCCGCCGTGCCGGCTAACCTGCTGCGCCGCTACGACGCCACCGATTTCGGCACCCCGGTGACCGGGTTCGACGTCACGCGTGCCGGTAACGGCTCGCGCATCTCCATCAACGCCACGGGTGACTTCGATCAGCTCGCCTACCAGTCTGACGATCAGTACGTGGTCGAGGTGTCGCCCAAGCGGCGTACCGCGAATGCCGCCGAGGACAAGCCCGTGTACACCGGCGAGCGGCTCACGCTCAACTTCCAGGACATCGAGACACGCGCGGTGCTGCAGCTGCTCGCCGATGCGAGCGGGCAGAACATCGTCGTCAGCGACTCGGTGAGTGGCAACGTCACACTGCGACTGCAGAACGTCCCCTGGGACCAGGCGCTCGACATCGTGCTGCGCACCAAGGGGCTCGACAAGCGGCGCCAGGACAACGTCATCATCGTTGCTCCGCAGGCCGAGCTCGCCGCGCGCGAGAAGGCCGAGCTCGCGGCGAGGAAGGACGTCAACGAGCTCTCCCCGCTGCGCTCTGAGTACCTGCAGGTGAATTACGCCAAGGCCGCCGACATGGCCGCCCTCATCAAGGGCCAGGGCAATTCGCTGCTCTCGAACCGCGGCAGCGTCGCGGTGGACGAGCGCACCAATACGCTGTTGCTGCAGGACATTCCTGACCGGCTCGCGGATGTGCGCCGCCTGGTGGCAACTCTCGACATCCCGGTACGCCAGGTACTGATCGAGGCGCGCATCGTCATCGTCAACAACGACTTCGAGCGTCAGATCGGCGCGGTGTTCGGCTGGACGAACGTGCAGAAGAACGGCGGCAGCGGCCTCGTCACGACTACCGGCACGGCCGCCGGCAGCGACGGTATCATCACCGCCGGCCAGGGTTCGCCACTCAACGGCAACACCAACATTACCGGCACCAACGCCACCAACCGCTACAACGTCAACCTGCCGGTCAGTAGCCCGGCCGGCTCGTTCGCGCTCGGAATCCTCGGCAACAACTTCATCGTCGACCTCGAGCTCGATGCCGCGCAGTCCGAGACGCAGGCCGACATCATCTCCTCGCCGCGCGTCATCACCGCCAATCAGAAGAAGGCGACGATCGAGCAGGGCGTCGAGATTCCGTATCAGCAGTCGGCTTCCAGCGGCGCTACCACCATTCAGTTCAAGAAGGCAGTGCTGTCGCTCGATGTCACACCGCAGATCACGCCGGACAACCGCATCATCCTGGATCTCGACATCCGCGACGATGCCGTCGGTACGATCGTGGTGGCGTCCGGTGGCGTCAACGTCCCCTCGATCACCACGCGCGAGATCGCGACTCAGGTGCTGGTGAACGACGGCCAGACGGTGGTGCTCGGCGGCATCCTCTCGACCACCAACCGCGAGGATGACACCAAGGTGCCGTACCTCGGTGACATCCCGATCCTTGGACACCTGTTCAAGACGACCGACCACACGGACGACAAGGATGAGCTGATGATCTTCATCACCCCGAAGATCGTGCGTGAGGGCGTCAACGTCTATAACTGATCTGCGGGCTCAGCGCTCGCTCGAGCTCCTGCGGCCGCCTCTGGGCGGCCGCACTTTTTTCGCCGACGGCGATTTCGCCTGTCCGCCGCGCCGAGCGCGTATCCTCTGGCCCGCATGCTCGGCAAGACCAGCGTATTTCTCATCGGGCCGATGGGCTCGGGCAAGACGGCCGTCGGCCGCCATCTCGCGCGCGCCCTGCACCTGCCATTTCACGACAGCGACAGCGAGATCGAGCGACGCACGGGTGTCGACATCCCCTACATCTTCGAGAAGGAAGGCGAGGCAGGCTTTCGGCTGCGCGAGCGCGAGGCGATCGAGGCGCTGACTCAGGTGGCCGGCATCGTGCTCGCCACCGGGGGTGGCGCAGTGTTGTTGCCGGAGAACCGCCGCTGCCTCGCCGAGCGGGGTTGTGTCGTCTACCTCAGCACCTCCATCGCGCAGCAGGCCGAGCGCGTTCGCCATGGCCGCCACCGCCCGCTGCTCGCCAGTGGCGATGCCGCCGAGCGTCTCGGGCAGCTGATGGATTCTCGCGGCCCGCTCTATGCCGAGATTGCCGACGTGACCGTCTCGACCGACGGTCGTCGCGTCCACACGGTGGCCGAGCAGGTGCTGCGCGAGCTCGCTGCGGCGCGCGCGGGTGCCTGAAGGCGACAGCGGCTCACGTATACTGAACCGCGGCGCTCGTTCCTGACCCCGCGGCGCCGCGCGCACGTGGACACACTCAACGTCGAACTCGGAAATCGCAGCTATCCGATCCTGATCGAGGGCGGGCTGCTCGGACGATCGCAAGTGTTCAGCCAGCACCTGCCGGCCCGCGATGTGCTGATCGTCAGCAATACCACCGTCGCACCGCTCTACCTGCCGACGTTGGTGCGCAGTCTGGGGCCTCGCCGGACAGTCGAGGTGCTGCTTCCCGACGGCGAGGTTCACAAGTCGCTCGGCAATGCCGGCCGCGTGATGGACGTCCTGGTCGCCAATCGCTTCGCGCGCGATTGCGCGGTGCTCGCCCTCGGTGGGGGAGTGGTCGGCGACCTGGCCGGCTTCGCTGCGGCCTGCTATCAGCGCGGCGTTGATTTCGTACAGCTGCCGACCACGCTGCTGGCGCAGGTGGACTCGGCAGTCGGCGGCAAGACCGGCGTCAATCACCCGGGCGGCAAGAATCTGATCGGCGCCTTCCACCAGCCGCGACTGGTGGTCATCGATACCGACACGCTGGCGACGCTGCCCGCCCGTGAGCTGCGCGCGGGACTCGCCGAAGTGATCAAGTACGCACTGATCTGCGATGCCGGACTGTTCGGGTGGCTCGAAGAGCACCTCGACGCGCTGCTCGCGGGTGAGCAAGCGGCGCTCGGTCACGTCATCCGCCGCTCATGCGAGATCAAGGCTGCGATCGTAGGTCGCGACGAGCGCGAGCACGGCGAGCGTGCCTTCCTCAACCTGGGGCACACGTTCGGACACGCGATCGAAGCGGCGACTGCATATGAGGAGTGGCTGCATGGTGAAGCAGTGGGCGCGGGCCTGGTCATGGCCGCGGCGATGTCGCAGCACAGCGGCCTGATGCCCGCAGCCGACAGCGAGCGCATACGCCGTCTCATCGCGCGCGCAGGCCTGCCGACCCGGATCGCCTCGGTGAGCCCCGGCATGGCGCACGATCACATGGCGTTCGACAAGAAGGTGCTGGGCGGGAAGTTGCGGCTGGTGCTGTTGCGCCGTATCGGTGAGGCGCTGATGAGTGCGGACTATCCGCAGGCGGCGCTCGAGCACACGCTCGCGACGCACTTCGGCTGAGTGGCCATGAGCGACGTACCAGCAACGGCCGGGCTCGCGCCCTACGCGGCGCACGACGACGCCTCGCGGGGGCGCCGCTACCCCGAGCCGGCGCCTGAGTTCCGCGGCGAATTTCAGCGCGATCGCGACCGCATCATTCATTCGAATGCCTTCCGGCGGCTCGTGTACAAGACCCAGGTCTTCGTCAATCACGAGGGTGACCTCTATCGCACGCGCATCACCCATTCGATCGAGGTTGCGCAGATTGCGCGCTCGGTCGCGGTCGCTTTGCGGCTCAACGAGCCATTGACCGAAGCGATCTGCCTCGCACACGACCTCGGCCACACACCCTTCGGGCACGCCGGCCAGGACGCGCTCAACGAATGCATGCGCGAGTACGGGGGCTTCGAGCACAACCTGCAATCGCTGCGCGTAGTGGATGAGCTCGAGGAGCGCTATGCCGCTTTCAGCGGGCTGAACCTCACGTTCGAATGCCGCGAAGGGATCCTCAAGCACTGCTCGCTGCGGCACGCGCGCGAGCTCGGCGAGCTCGGCGAGCGCTTCATCAATCGCCACCAGCCCGGGCTCGAGGCGCAGATCGCAAACCTCGCCGACGAGATCGCCTACAACAACCACGACGTCGACGACGGTATCCGCGCGCAGCTGCTCGACCTGTCGGCGCTGCGCACGGTCAGCATGTTTCGCCGTCAGCACGACTTGGTTGCGGCGGAGTTTGTCGGTTTGAGCGAACGGCGGCTGGTGCACGAGACCATTCGCCGCATGATCAATTACATCGTCACCGACTTCGTCCGCACGACTCAGGCGCAGCTCGCTGCGGTGGGGCCGGGTTCGATCGACGAGGTGCGAACACACGCTACACCGCTGGCGATGTTGAGCGACGGTTGCCGTGAGGAGCACCTCGAGCTCAAAGGCTTTCTGCGCGAGCAGGTGTATCGTCATTACAAGGTGCTGCGCATGACCTCCAAAGCGCGCCGCGTGCTGCAGCAACTTTTCGAGGCGTTCTTCGGGGACGTAAACCTCATGCCGACCGAGCATCGCGACCAAGCGCTCCGGGCGCAGGAGACACACGGCGCCGGCGGGCGGGCGCGCACCGTCGCCGATTACATCGCCGGCATGACGGACCGCTACGCGATTCTCGAGCATCGCCGGCTGTTCGAGCCGGCGGAAAGAACCTGAGGGCTTGGCGCCGATCCCCAGGGCTCTAGCGCGCACCGGCCTGGCGACCCTCGGGCAGGCGGGGAGCCCCGCCCCCGGGTCACAGTGGAACTACCGCCAGGCGGGGTGCCCGGCGATTTAGCACGGGACACTCACGATCGTTGCCCTGGGGTGTTCCTAAGGCGCTGTTTCGCATCGCTTTCCTGCCCGGGCAATTGCACTGCACCGCAATATAAACATGCTGCGACGCATTAGGGCGTCGGATATCCTTACCTGGCGGCACATTCTGTTAATTGACATAACTACATGAGGAACTTAGAGTTATGTCACAACAACTGCACAAAGATAATGAACAAGTCCTCCCGCGAAAAAGAAGCGGTGTTGAGCGTCTTTGCGGCTCTGGTGAGACCGCTCATGCGTGTTGCATTCGAGTATGGGATTTCGGCCAGCGAGATCGCGAGTGTGGTGCGTCGCACTTTTATTCAAGCACTCGAGGCGCGTCTGTTGGAACAGAAGCGCCCGACAACCGATGCGCGCCTGGCCGTGGTGTCTGGGTTGGCGAAATCGGATGTCGCGGCATTGCGCGAGGCAACACGTGCCGGCGCACCTCACAGCGGCGCGGTTAGTCTCGATCAAGTTACTAATCTGTTGACGGTGTGGCACACGCATTCCGGTTTCTCCGGAGCTTACGGGTTGGCGTTGGAGTTGGATCTGGTGCCGACTTCGGGGTCTCCGCGCCGCAGTTTTCACGAGCTCGTCGTTGCAGCGTGTCCCGGCGCAGACGAGGAAGCATTGCTGGACGAACTGGTGGCGGCGGGGTCGGTTGAGGTGATTGACTCGACCACGGTGCGTTGTCTATCGCGTGCCTACCTTCCGCAGGAAACCGACGTAAAGCGAATCGAGTGGATGGGTCGAATCCTTACGAATGTTGCAGCCAGCTTCGTCCACAATTTGCTCGACACGCAAGAGCCGGCTTATTTGGAACGGGCCGTTGTTTGCGACGAACCGATTTCTGAAGTTGGTCGCGACAAATTCTTAGCACTCGCCGGAGAACGGGGCCAAGAACTACTGACTGAATTGGATACTTTCCTAACACGCCTTTCTGCGACAGATGGGACTGCGTCCGGAAAGAGATATGGCGTGGGTGTGTACTTCTTTGAGGATCACCTGACAGACAAGGTGAAAACGCAAGGCAGATCAAAAGACATTCATGGGGACTCGTCGAGCCGGCCCGCATCGGTGGTGGAAGAAATCGATGTTTTGGCGGGACTGGGTCGCAAGAAGTAAATAAATTAGCACGGGGAGCAAGTCGATGAAGACGTCAGGACATGTACTTTCGGCAACCATATTCGCGGTGATGGCCGCTGGCTGCGGGGGCGTTGCCGGTGCGGCACCTCCTGGTGGATTGGGCGTTCATGCAATGGTCCATTCCTTTGGAATGAATGGCATCGCGGGCACCGGAAGTTCTTTGAGCCACGGCACGGCTACAAAAACTAACGGCATCGCAGGTACTGGAACTGCCAAGAACGGCATCGCAGGTACAGGCACCGGTCAGAATGGCATCGCTGGTACTGGAACCAGCAAGAACGGTATCGCTGGTACCGGCACCGGGCAGAACGGCATCGCAGGTACTGGAACCAGCAAGAACGGTATCGCTGGTACCGGCACCGGTCAGAATGGCATCGCAGGTACTGGAACCAGCAAGAACGGTATCGCTGGTAC
>Ga0307476_10001170_pt1 | contig 16574 bp, 33 predicted proteins | sample atmos_gasesECM2C_2_FD_203314 | JGI IMG/M metagenome (GOLD analysis project Ga0307476, IMG submission 203314) | Hardwood forest soil microbial communities from Morgan-Monroe State Forest, Indiana, United States - atmos_gasesECM2C_05 | ecosystem: Environmental > Terrestrial > Soil > Temperate... | reverse complement strand
TGTATAATCGGGTTGCGTCGTAGACATCTAATGCTCCTATTTTCCTAATTCGCCTTCTGGTTCTTCCTCTTCTTCTTTAAACTCCGGCATATCCTGTGTCTGTTCGCCGTCCATAGGTTTAATATGAACTGAAACGCCATGAGCTTCTACTTTAACGCCTTTATGGTCCCCAGAGAGATTCTCTTGAGATTCATGTTCATTAAACATGCCTTCTGCTTCTACATGGTCTAAATCGCCCATGAGACGTTTGAAGGCGTAATCATTCACTTCACCATCTGACATAGATTTCATTTTTACGCTCCCGCATGAACAGTCGTGGAACCGCTTGAATCCGTATACACAACAGAGATACTTCTGGAACCTTCCGAAGCAGATTGAAGATAAGAGCCCAGATTTCGCAGCCAATCGGCGGGTTGAGTCACATAACCGGGGGCATTGGGATTCAAAGCATCAATAATCCACTGGTTGTTTGCATAAGCATCAGTAACAACGATTGTGAAAGAGGCTGACATTATATTTCTCCTATGTGGCTTAGGCCGGGGGTTTTTAGGCCCCCGGCTCTAAACCTATTTACTATTGATTGACAATGTTGTTAAACAGAACCGCTTTCGCAGGACTATTCAAGAACGCAGCTTGAAGGGTATAGCAGCGCAGTTCATACGCTGTGAAACCCGGTAATTGGAGGAAGAACTCTCCCGGCATACCCGGAAGGGTAAAGGTCAAGTCCGTCGCACCAGTCCGCTGACACCGTTTCAGAGGCAAGGCAAAGGCATAACCTTGTTTCATAAAGATATGGCCCACAATCTCAATCTTGCCATTCGGTCCATAGAAACAAAGGCTTTCCGTACCATTCTCTAATTCGGATTTTTTATAGCTTGAATCATAACGACGCGCACCTGCCTGTGAAGTAATCAGGTTGGAATAGGTCGTAGGATTCACAAACACCACCACATCTTCCATCAAACCGCGAGCAGTTGCCTGAGCAATACCAGACTGCACCTTACCAAAGTTCAAGGCTGTGCCTAGAACACTGTAGGTATTGGATTGCCACAGGGCATACGTCGCTGCATTGATGTTAAAGAGCGTACCAGTGTTAGCAAGAATATTGTAATACCCCTGCATTTCCTGACCAAAGGCCAGATAAGGGAACAACTGCAAAGGCGTTCCATTCAAGCCATTGATGGCAGTAATATCTGCCGCATTACCAGAAACGGTAATAACGCGAGTAGACACATTCACTGCCGTAACAACGATAGCCGCATTGGTATTAACCAACACGCCCGCATTGTAAACGTCAATGTTAATATTTTCCATGCCCGACCAGATACCAGCAGACCATTCCGCTAGATCAATCGTCAAAGAACCGACTGTGCCAGCCCCGGTGTGAACCGTGGATTGGCCTAAAGTACCAAGAGGGTCAGACCCCCAGAGTAATTCGATTTCAATGAACTTGGACATAGATTGCGTCAAAGCATCGACGATAAGTTCCGTAGCTTCAACGAACGCTCGGACTCCGCCCGAAGCCGCTTTAGCCGCAACGTCATAAGTAATACGATCAGCCAACGTCATTCCTGCGCCAGCGATCTGAGCATCACCCATCGTAGAAGCAACAGGGCTATTCAAAGCCACTGCGCCCACACCGAAAGTCATGCCCGTAGGAAGAGATAGCAACACCGGTTGGTGAAGCAAACGACCTTCCCGTTTATCATTTTCCACGAATTTAATGCGCTTTTGCAGCACACTAGATTCTGGGACAAGATTTACGATCTTATCTTCGTATACGTCCTTAAACAACCCGGTTAGAGTTGTCTGCGTCTCAAATGCTGAACTCATTTAATTCTCCTTAATTTTTAGTTAAGGGTATTTGGGAGTAGCGTCAATATAGAGGATAACGGTTTAGGTGTCCTATTATATGGATAGCAGTCTTACTTTCCCTTGTTTTTTAATTCTTGTAAATAATCCCGAAATTCGTCCGGGGTCATTGTTTTGCGTTCGTCCCTTTTGGGAACGCCCTTCAAATCTTTCTTTTTATCTTTCTCTGAATCTTTAACTGCTTTAAGATAATATTTGCGAACTTTCTCGGCATTTTCTTTACCAAGTTGTTCTACCAGTTTATCTTCATCCAGAATATCATAATAAGATTTCTGATATTCCATCATCTCCGCTTTAACTTTTGCCATAGCTTCTTTAGGGGTTACAACCTTTCCTGTAACGTAACCCAGTTGCATAACCTGAGCAACACGTTTAGCCATCTGGGGGGCAAGTTTCGAGTTAAGCGGTACACCGGCTTCCTGCATAGCCTCGCTGATTTGAGCCTTAATGGTAGCAAGTGCCGCCTGTACCTTCTGTTCATTCTCAGCATTAAGCCGTTGTGTCTCCTGTTGCTTTTGCATCTCCTCATAAGCCTCGGCCTTTCTCTTCCATTCAGCAGCCTCTCGTTCTTGAGGAGACATCTTAGCAGGAGCCACGACATTGTTATAATACCATTGACCAAGTGTATCTTTGATTTCATCAGATATTTTTGTGGAATTTAGAATTTTACTAAGAACTTCATGGGGTTTACCAAACTTTTCATTGTAGATGACCTTGCCGGGGTCTTTGGAAAGAGTATCTAGGAAAGCCGCTGTTTCCTGTTGGAGTCTCCCCAACTGGTCCATTTTAGGTTCAAAGGCAAGCCCTTTCTGGACATAAGCTTTAGCTTCTTCCGGTGTTAAATACCGTTCCTTTCCATCAACAATATACTTTTCTTTTCCGGCATTAGGGTCTTTAATTTCTACCCCGCCATTTTCCTGATTCTTTAAAACCACTTCCGGTTTAGTCGGGTTAGTTTTAGCATCAACAGCCTTAACGATATTTGAAGCAGTATTACTCGGTTCTGGCATTTGAATCTCCTTGCCTATACAGAGGCTAGTTTATTTATTAATGTACTTCTTCTGCTATAATAACACCTACTGAGCCATTTCCGCCATTGTTTAACCAGCGAACTTCAGTTGCGCCGTCGCCACTAGTCAAGTAAACTGTATATGTATGCGGATTAGTATCTCCCGGAGTATCAAGCCATACAAAAGAGGCAGGAACACCTGCAAACGACGTGTCGCCAGCGGCATTATTAAAAAACCACGCTAAATTGCCGCCGAATGTCTGTCCAGTCACATCAACCCCATCCTTAGCAAGATTGAGCAATGGCCCCGCAGAAGCCGGACTGGCACTTTCAATTGTTCCACTCACAGAAATCTTTATTTTTGCTGTACTTGAAGAAGGGGTAATAGTAACAGCACAAGTTGTTGCTACTCCTGCGCCTGAGGTAGTAGAAGCCCCAGTCGTATCAACATGAGATACTACATTAGGAACAGACCCAGAAGCCCCGTTAGAAGCAGCGGTAATACGCCCCTTACTATCCACGGTGAGATTAGTTGAGGTATAAGACCCCGGCGTAACAGCGGTATTGGCTAGGGTAGCCGTTTGATTTCCTGTACCGGGCCCTGCCGCCACATCGCCATGTAACTGAGTAATACCGGCTCCCGGATTAGTAAGACTAACCGGACTCCAAGAAGTTCCAGAGGCAACTTCTAACTCCTGTGTTACTTCATTAAAACTTAGATTTGTGTTTCTTGGGTCACTATTTGACATTTAAATCTCCTTAACTTGCTTTCTGTAGAACAGCCACGACATTAATATGAACTGTAGGTGTGGCAGAACTATTCGTAACCGTCCACGCTGTTGCGGCTGTTGTAGCCGGTAAAGGCGGATTAAAAATTACATTTACTGCTAAACCGGGGGTTGCCGTAGTGGTAAGTCCTGTCATTACATCGAATATATAACTATTTGTTCCATCTGATAATGTACAAGTAAATGCCGTTACTGTAGAAGAAGGAGTAACAGTAATACTTAGAGTTGTAATATCTGCAAATATTCCCGCCGCTTGAGCAGCTAAAACAGTAGTTGCGGTAGTAGAAGCCGCAATCGTTGTAGCTTTAGAAACTGTTTGACTTCTTCGATAAGGCTTAACAAAGGCACTTCCAACATAGTCACACTGTACTGCTACGGATTGACCTGCTGACATAGAAGGCGGTGTAGTCTGTGCCACTGTTAGGATAGCTAAACCATTTGCAGGAGAAGTTGCAACAGTAATAACACCATCTAATGTAGCGGCAGTATTCCCGGTAATCCCTACTTTTTGAGTTCCGGCCGCCGCAGTAGAAGTGGTTGTACCGGCGATTTGCGCTATATTTTCATTCCAAGGGGTTGCATTAGCTGTTCCTTGATTAGCCGTTACAGTTCCACTAACGGGTTGCGTTGCAGGAAAATTAGAAATAGCCGCATTAAGATTAGCTCCAGTAGGTTGCACTACTGTCACATTTCCTGTAATAGTCGTGCTAGCTAGAGTAACAGGAATGGCAGATTGATTTGAAGCAATCACCACTGGCGAAGATGCGGCCATTAAGGCCTGTCCATTAGGCGGAGTATTATTTGCAATCGTTGTTAATTGTGTAATCTCTGATGTTTGATTTGCTGAAGTAGCGGCTCCACTAGGTAATGGTAAAGAGGCTGCTGTAATAGCCGTGGTAGGCGCAGAATCCACAACTATATGAAGATTAGTGCCAGTTGGCTGTACTGCTGTCACTGTACCAGAAACAGAGGTAGTACCTGTTAATGAAACAGGTTGGGTTGTCGCAAGCTGCGTAGTATTGGTTTTAATAGTGTCTAAATCTGCTTTGATAGCCGCTAAATTGCCGCCGGTTTCTTGGGCCGCATTAGGGGGAAGGGTTTTAGGAGCAACACTTAACCCATTAACAGGGTCTACAGTAGCCGTACCCCCTGTAACACTGGGGTCAGATACAACCATAGCCTGTCTATGTTGTCCATTAGTAGATTCGGTAAAAGTGTCAATCTTTTTACCGGGACCGTCATTATTTAATTGTACGAATGATTCTGCCATTTTATCCTTTTATATATGCGCAATACCTAATGATAACCCTAAATCGGCTATAGTTGGGGGTAATGCGCCTTCAACTTCCATCCACACATCTATTGAACCAGAAAACCAATCGATTGTTGGATTCATTAACTCACCTTGAGGAATAATCTGAAAAATTTGATTACTTCGTAAGTTAATCGGCGTTCCACCGGAAATAGCAAACCTACTATCTACTCCATTAGCAAATACTCGAATACCTTTACAATTTCCAAAACCTACAATCGAACCAGCGGCAGATAAAGACCCTGCAACATAATCAAAATCAGTGGTAGGTACTTCTGTAACATTTAAAGCCCCATTTGTGGCATTGATAGTATTCCCATTACTATCATCAATTCTGACTGTGCCGATTATCGATGTTCCGCTTCCTAAATCGACAATCAACCTTCCTTGACTATCACAAACGACGGGGATAACTGTTTTATTTACGTCGCCAAGGACAACTGCTTCAATTAAATTCCCTTCGCCAGAATAAGCCATTACTTATCCTTTAAATATTTAGATAATGGATTACTATCTACTTTGGTATTTTCCCATACATCACAACATTGTTCATCTTTAACCTTACCTTCCCATAATTTACAATAATCATGGCTATAATGGTCACAAGTTGAACAGTTGATGGGTATATTAAATTCTACATATCCAGCAGTTTCAGGAGTACTACGAGATTTTCTATTTGCATCTTCTAAAGTATATTTCTCTTCGCCGTGTTCCCAAAGTAGACAAGTACCAGTTTGTAAATTGATCTTCTGTTTAACTAATAAACAGGTATATGAATCTCCATCTTTTACTCTATGTTCACAAGACCCGCAATTATGCGACGGAGGATTCGTACTATCTACAAAGAATGGGATATCAAAATCACTATTCTTTATCTGTTTATCGTTAGGCATGGTTTTCATTAACACAACGAATGATATCTGCAAATTGAGCCGCACTAACAACATGGGTAGATGCATCTTCCATTTTTACAGTCAGCGTAGATTGTGTCATATCTACAATGCTATCTGTTTGAATCCAAATCATTGAGCCGGGGGTATTAACAACTGGATACATCATCGAGAGCCTCCTTGAGGCATTGGTTGTCCTTGGTTTGGTTGTGACTGCCCCGGTTGGGTAGGCCCTCCGGGTTGTCTATTCTGTTGTACTGCCGGTGCGGGTTGTCCTGCCGGTCCTGCTCCCGGCGTAGCTCCTTGTTGGGGGAGTTGTTGTCCCGGTTGTGGCGGAGGCGGCGGTTTTAATTGTAATTGACTAGGCATACCCGGCGGTAATGAGGGGTCGCCAATAATCCCTGCCAAAATAGGATTAATTGTAGTTAACATATTAATGTGGGCCATAATATGGTTCAATGTGGCAACTACATAAGGCTGATTAGGGTCTATACGAGCTTCAACAGTATCAATGTTTGCAGTATGCTCAAGGATGTGCATTACATGATTGTCTGTAATAGCCGGTGTTAGTTCCTGTCCTTGAAGTAGGGCTTCATTCTCTGCCTTAACAAGAACCAATTGAGTTTCCTGTCTGTGATAGAGATTGGGTAAATCTCCATCCGTATATACACCAATATACTGTTGGGGGTCTTTGATAAGCCCAGACTTCATAAGCACATCCGCTAACTGCATCTTACCGGCAGGAGTTTGAAGCATTGGGTTGATTGTCTCAACTACAACCCCTGTAATAGAATCTAATTGCTGTGGACCCCATTGTTTGAGACAGGATACATTATTAGCTCCAACAATCTGAGCCACTCTGTCTACTTTCATATTATTTCGGAGAATCTTGATTGTCATTGTGGCTATCTTCTCAGCACAAGAAGCGTAAGCGCGTTGAAGAGGAGCTTGAAATATTACTGAGTTGGTAGTAATTAAAGCTGCATACTGGCCAGAGGTTATACTTTGATCTGGTACACCCCTATCTAGAGCGGAGACTCCCGCCAGAATTTCCATGTTCTGTATCAACTTATCGATGAGTTGATATGTTTCTGGGGCAGAATGCAGCAAATTTAATGGCTCTGGTTTAGCATTAGGGCCCATCTTCGGATCCCATTCAATGAATGTCATTCCCGTTGCGAGAGATTGATAATGAAGGTTCGAACCTTTAGGGGCCATGACACACTGAGTCGCAAAGTTAATGTTATTCGTTGTAACTGCCGAAATAAGTTCATTTAATTCCTGTTGCAAGGGAATGATATCAAAAGCTACTGTATAACCAAATGGACTTCCTGCCATAGTAGAGGGGAGATTATCCGCTATCGGAATAAATCCTCTTCCCTTCTCATCTACATATCCCGCTTCTACCAGTGTTTCATCTTCAAAAATTGTTGTAGGGTCAGCAAATAAAACGAAACGACCGCCGGGAACCGCAGGAGTATCAGCATGAAAAGCATAAAAGACCGGAATTGTCTCATTGTCATGATGTATAAGCGTAACCAACTTCGTACCATAGGTGGATTCCGTATCATTTAAATCTTTAACCTTATCCCCAAATTCAGGATACATTGCAGCCCAATCATATTTATTAACCCAACGTCGCCAAATCTTCCACTGAATATGCCCACGTTCCTGTTGGGTGGTGTTAAAGATCAAATCCATAGGAGTGATATTATGGTATTCAATATCCCCTTCATGTTGATCTGGGATACCCATCTCTTCATCACCGGGCATGTACACTTGCCCTTTACTATCATTCCAAAGAGCAATGATAGAAGAATCTCCAAATACTTCTGTATCTTCTACGGATTGATCTAACTTCCGGTCTAAACAATATTGATCGGAAGTGGTGATGAATTGAAGTAAACCTTCGGTTAGTTCCCGATTCTGTGCTGACTTAGCATCACTATTCTGGACAAGGGCTTTATAACTTATCTTATCTTGAGTCACCTTAGACTTTAAGTGCATCAAGATGTTACGTTCATGGTTCCAGAAAGAACGGGTAAGTTCTCCCATCTCACCAGATTTATACATAGATGCTCTATATATCCATCCGGCATAGAAGTTCATAAAAGAATTGCGATAAAGACTTAAACGTCCAGTCCTACGCATTTCATTATAATATTCTTCTATTCGGTTCCAAAGCATCCCAACGCATTCTTCTGTAGGAAGAGTCCAGAAGTATTCATTGGCTGTAGAAGGCATTGTGCCTTTAACTACGTCTGTCTTGTCAATACCACTCACAAGAACTCCTTATTACCAATTAATGACTAAGTTTGTTCCTGTAACCTGTGCCGAATATCCGCCTTGATTCAATAAAGCCACAACATATTGCACATCCTGTGATAATTCACCACTCATTGAAACTGAAACAGTAAAGGCTCCGGTTTCTACAGCCCCAACAATTGCCAAAGCCACATCTGCACATAATTCAGATTGGGTTGTAGCGAACTGTAGAGCATTAAGATGGGCTCCTACCGGCGAAGGCCATAATACTTCTGAGGTACTTGAATTCATATATTCTCCTAAATTACCAAGTTACAACAATATTCGTTGTAGAAGTGGTTACGCCATATCCTGCTTGTCGCAATTGTTCAATCACCCATTGAATATCTTGGGAAGATGTAGAACCTTCTGCAATCGTAGCCGTAAATGCGCCGGACGTAACTGCTGTAAGAATAGCGGCAACAACAGCGTCTACAAATACTGTCTGTGTTCCAGCATGGTCATTAGCCCGACTATGGGCCGCTGTAGAACTAAAGAAAAGATCATCTATTACTATACTTGACATTGTTTCTCCCTTACCAATTAATTGTCAAAGTCGTTGAAGAAATTGACGTAGTGTAGCCCGATGTATGTAACACTTCCAGAAGGGTCTGTAAATCCACACTAGAAGCCCCTGAAATGCTCATCGTACAGGTATAGGCCGGTGTAAGGGTTGCCAATAGGATAGCTTGCATTGCTGTAACTAATAGAATCGTCTGCGTTGTGGTGCCTGTATCAGAGGCATTGTGGGCCGCACGAGACGAACTAATTACCATCTCACTATAATTCATTCTTGTATCTCCTCTTTTGAACTGCTTTATAGGCATCTTCTAAAGCTTTTGCGGCTCCTGAAGCACCTTTCTTATCGAAATCGAGGTCAATTACTCTCATACCATCGAATCCAAAATCTTTAGGGATTGGATTATCATTTGGAACTAATCCTCTTGTCATATAAATTAAAGCCATTAAATGATCGAAGTGGTGATTATACGGGTCTTTATCCAAAGCTATACGCTGTTTATCCCAGACGGCAGATTTAAGATTGGATATAGTCATGGCACAGGTTGGACTCACTTCAATCTTCTCAGACCCTACCAACATACGAAACTGGTTCAACATGGCTTCCAAAGATTTTTCTTTATAAACCGGAGTACAGTTCATCCCCGGATGTCCATTTAATTCATTAATCAAAATAGGGTCAGCAGAATCACTTATCATCCGGTAGATTTCAGCATCCTCGCCCCAAAGCTTTAACTTCATAAGTGTTATAGCTTCGGCGATCTTGTCTGACCGGACACTACTACCTGAAAATGTAAGCTCTCCTTCAACAACGAGTTTAGCTCGTTTGAAGTCCCATGTCGCAAACACAATGGCTGTAAAATCTTTACTGCCCCAGTCAATACCAATATAATGATGATAGAACTTATAGAAGAGGTCCGGTTTGTAAACTTTAATATACTCAGGTTGCCACTCCTGTACGGCTATACGAGAAGTATCTACAATCCACTTACAAAGATATTCTCGTTCCCAGACATCCGGTCTATTCGTTTCTTTCTTCCATTCCGCGATACGGGTTTCCGGGAAATCGTCAGGGTCTAGTTGAGCCGCTTTGTTAATGTCACATTCATACAGCCACCCCTCGACTTCCGCCAGTTGGTAATAAGTATATAGGTCGTGACTGAAAGTATCGGCAGGGGTGGAAGATATAATAAGATAGCCATTAGAGCTAAATAACGCCGGAAATATGACTGAATCAATTAAGTCTTTGAGGTCATCGACATCCCGCCCTTCATCAACGCCAGCCCCATCCAAGTCGAGTCCTCTACGTATACGATGTTGTTGATTGTTACTACCCCTGAATAGAATTGTTGAACCGTTACTAAATGCGAATAAGAAACGCTGTTTGTCGAACTTAGGTCTAAGATCATCTGGACAGTCCTGTAAAGTCTTTTGGATGATAGGCTCTATATAATCCAGCAGCCCATCTTTAACTGGGGCAAAGAAGGCCCAACGGACATTAGGCCGTTTAAGGCATTCCTCAATCATCAGGTGGAGCAAGAAAGAGGACTTTCCAAGCCTTCTGGTTGAATTGATGTAGAACTTACGGCTTTTAGACTTTGAGGCCTCCCAAGCCAATTTAATGGCCTTCTGGGAGCATCGTAGGCGATAGTCTAAAACCCCGGCAGTCCAAGCATAACGGATAGCATTCCGTACTTTAGGGTCATTAAAATCAATAATCAAGCTGTTTTATGCGACGGATAGTGAACTGTCGGGATGATACTCGGCAGCGTGTTTCCGTGTATCCTCAATTGTAAAAGTGTAATGACTGGTATGGCAAATTTGACAGGGAATATGCCAATAGGTGAAATAGCCTGTTTCGGTAAAAAGGTCTTTATTGAACTTCGAATATATCATAATAGGTTGATTTATGCGATCAAATAAGAATGCTTATAGAGGGTATTTTTACCTGCTTTTTCTAAAACGACCTTCCCCCCGTCCCCACACATCAAAAGACGGATAGCTATGCCGGTTTACCATCCTTAACATTGTTAATATTTGTTGTCTTATCAAACTGTTTTAATATTTCCATTGCCTCAGTTGCATTAAGGTTAGATTGAACAGGAGAGGATGGTAAGTGTTTAGTTTTGTTTACTAACAGCTTCACTAATTCTACACTATAATGCGTTTGTTGATTCGGAGTAAGTTTGTCCCAGTTCTTATTAATTCTTTCAATCCAAAAGCTAATCCTACTCCAGCTATGCTCTTTTCCTCGTTTATAGTTTGTCGCATTTTCTTTTGTAAATTTAGGCATTGGATGTCAAAATCCTCTTGATTTTATAATACATTCTTAAACAACGTACAGGTAACGTGTAATGCCAGAAGATGAAACGCTTAAATTCTTTAAATTGACCTAAGTACACCATATCTCTCATATCTTGACTTAAATACCACATTTGGAAATTCTGTATGCCTAAACGCGCTATTTTATCAGCATCGTTTGGGTATTTCCAAGAGCATATCTCAGAATCATAAGCTGTCATCATCGTTCTAAACGCATCGCACCTTTAGACAATGGCACAAACCCTTGTGATTTATTAAGTTCTTGTACTTGTTTTTCAAGCATAACAATCCGCTCTTGAAGCTGTGAAACACCTTGTACAATGACGTTGTAGGCCCCTAACTCTTCGCGTAGCTGTTTATATTCCTCTTTTGACACCACAAGCTGTTCTGGGAATCGTTTGTTTAAAAAAGCAATAAATGAACGAAATAGATTCATATCTATAATCCGTCCTGTTCAAAGATATATCCAACCTTCGCTATGCAAGTTGATAAACTATCAGCGTCGCATACTTCAATAAACTCTGTATCAGAGGGTGTTTTCACTTCCAGCTTCCATAGATTCTTAAATGGCCCTTCAGCGACACGTTGAATAACAAATGTATATGATAAATCGTGTTGTTTCTTAAAGGCTGTCTTTGATTTACTTTCCATCGAGTTTCACCTGCAAATTCTTGATATGATTATTGTTTTGACTTAATATAGCCTCTAAAAATGCCATTCCTTTGGCTAAATCCATCATTTTCGCACCGTGATATGAACCACTTTCAACAGCACTCCGAAATCCTACTAACATATCTCTTGTGTTTCTAGCCTCTGCTAACATAGCCTTAGCTTGTTGCTTTTCGTTTGTTTCGTTTTGGTTCGCTGCTAAGTTCGCTGATGTGTCTGAGGGTTGCGGGGATGAGTCCTCTTGTGGGACTGATACGGTTTCCATTGATTTTACTCCTATTCGCTTGAATACGGTGTAGAGGCGTTGACTGGCGTTTCCCTACACTCTTTTTAATTAATGGGACTGAAAGAAGTTTACCTTTGATTAATTTGCTATAATATACGCTGTGATTTGTACTACTCTTAAAGTTTAACCAAATACTAGGAAACACAAATAAGTATCTATAACTAGTACCATTCCTAAATGTCAATGTCATCAGTCTTTGATCAGCGTCATATTCTGCTTGCTCAATAAATGATGATTTGGGTTGAAATTTATCTAATTGAGTCATTTAAAAAGGTTAATAATTTGTCTTTAACTGCTTTACGATCTCTTAGTTCTATATTATCAAAACGTATTAATTTATAGCCTAAATTTATTAAATCAAAAGTTCTTTTTGTATCATAACTTAAATTCTGTTTATGCTGAATCCCGTCTAGTTCGATGATAGTTTTATACTCTGGAAGTAATAAATCAACAATATATTTATCTATAACAACTTGATTATTATGCTTTAAACCCCAGTTAGATAACCAGCCATTCATTAATCTTTCTGCTTTAGTCCAATTGTTTAAATTCTGTTTAGCATATTTAAATAATTTCAATTTATTTAAAAAATCATTTCTAGTCAATAATAATTGACTTCTTTGTCTTTGTAAATCCTTCAAAGACTCTTTATTACATTTATTAGTTAATTTAGACATAAGTATTCTATATAACCGGATAGGTTTAGAAATCAGTCCGTTTTGAATGGTTAGCTTTAAACTTAATCCCGATATTAACGATTCTCTAAGACTTAAGAAGTAGCTAATAACTCTCTTTTGCCGTTATCGCGGTTTGTGTATCCGGTTATCCGCAACATGGGCGTTCGCCTTTTTACCTCTGGAAACGCTTAACCAGTAAGACTATTTGTAAGACCCTCGACATTAGCACCATTAACTTAAGCCTGAGAGTCTAACAATGAGCCCCTTCAATAGATAGGTCAAAATGTAAATGATCTATCATTAATCTTTGTTAACTATCTATATAATTCATATCTATATTTAGATCAAATAAAAATATATAGAAAATAAGCCTTGACAAATCATCGAATCGGGGGTATACTGAATCATGGAAACTAAAACAAAACATCTTCAAGATTGTCAGAGAGTCTTTAAGAACTATGATAAAGAGTGTCCCCGCTGTCAGGAACTTGCTTCAGGAAGTGCGCCACGACAAGGTTGGGGAGACTTTAAACGTCGCATGGAAGCTCAGTCTATCACCGCTATTAAGGCCCATAACTGCGTTGTTTCACATTGTAGCATAGTTTGTACCTTTGGAGATTGGTAAATGAAACCTAAACAAACAAGAGCCCCGATGGAGAATGGAACCGTCATCCTTAAACGTACCTTCAATATGACAATCCTTGGTACAACGTTGAAGTTTTGGAGAGTCTTAGGCCCGGCAACGCATCCTAACTTGAATAGTGACTTGTCCCTAGAGGGACTGAAAGAATGGGGAATTATACAATGAAACTAATACCAATCAAAGCTAATATGACAGAATTAATACACGGATGGTATACAACACTGTTTAGTTATCAAACGCCTGTCGCTACAGTTTTTCACTACGGGAATGATATTATAGCCTATCGAACAGATAAGAAATGGAGCAATACAACGACTCGGCATATTAAACAATGGTTACGAAAGCATCCCGAAATAGTAGAAATAAGACAACAACCTCAAGAGTATTTTGATAATCTTGTTTCGGGGGTAAAATAATGTTATTTGACTGTCAGCATATTGATGATATAGGCTATTTCACACATAAAGGCTTGTTTTGCAGCCTTTGTGCCTCAAATGGCATACAGAGGCTTGTTATACAAGACACCCCCTTAAAATCGAAGATTAGACATACTAGAGGGGAAATGGCAAGAGCTAGACAATTAGCTTATACAGACTTTAAATCTAAACTACCTCATTATACAGAAGATAAGCTACTTAAACTAGCTAGAAATAATGCTAAATCATATATAAAGGTGGCAACATGAAACGTATCTCATTGGATATAGCTTTCAGCTTAGGAATTATAGCAATGGCTGTATATTTACTACTAGAAAGGGCGAAAAATGGATAAACAACAATTAAGGGAAATATTAGAAAAGCATAAATTATGGCTACAAAATAATCCTAGTGGGGTTAGGGCGAACCTGTCTGGGGCGGACCTGTCTAGGGCGGACCTGTCTAGGGCGGCCCTGCATAGGGCGAACCTGTCTGGGGCGGACCTGTCTGGGGCGAACCTGTCTGGGGCGGACCTGTTTGGGACGAACCTGTCTAGGGCGGCCCTGTATGGGGCGAACCTGTCTGGGGCGAACCTGTCTGGGGCGGACCTGTCTGGGGCGGACCTGTCTGGGGCGGACCTGTCTAGGGCGGACCTGCCTGGGGCGAACCTGTCTGGGGCGAACCTGTCTAGGGCGGACCTGTCTGGGGCGGACCTGTTGGGGGCGAACCTGTCTAGGGCGGACCTGTTTGGGGCGGACCTGTCTGGGGCGGACCTGTTGGGGGCGGACCTGTCTGGGGCGAACCTGCCTGGGGCGGACCTGCCTGGGGCGAACCTGTCTGGGGCGAACCTGTCTAGGGCGAACCTGTCTGGGGCGAACTTACAAAAAGTATATGATAAATTCTTTAAAATAGTGCCGGAAGGATGTTTGATTGTATGGAAGGCATTAGCGGATAATGTTATTGCTAAGCTTGAAATTCCAATGAAAGCTAAACGAGTTAATTTTATCGCTTCACGTAAATGCCGAGCTGAATATGCAAAAGTGCTGCAAATAGAAAAATTGACAGGAGAAAAGATAAAATTATATAGAGGCAGGTATAAAAGCGATTTCTTTTATACAGTCGGAAAAATAATAAGGCCGGATAAATTCGACGATAATCCTATGAATGAATGTTCAAATGGGATTCATTTCTTTTTGACTAAAGAGGAGGCTATTGAATGGACAAAGAGCTAAAGATTAAAGCAGTTAGTTTCAAATCAAGAGGAGTATTGATAGAGCATCCCAAAGTATGGCTAGAAGTATCGAAAGAGTTTGACCTTAAGGATATCAAAGTTGGACAGATTCAAAAGCTGAGACTATCAGAGTCGTTGGACGGTAAATTCATTATCCATGAGGTGCTTGAATGAATGACTTAGGTCATAATGACGAAAGAGAAATAGAGAATAAAGAGCCGTTCTATATCGAATGTGAAACGTGTGAAGGACTGGGCGGATGGGATATAGCAGATAATGTTGAAATATACGACGAATGGCAAGAGTGTGAAGTATGCGAAGGGACTGGGGAAGTATTGTTATGAAACTGTGGTTAGCCAAACTCTATATGGACTTGATGTGTCGGCATAGAGAATGGCTGCATATACGTTGGTGCCACCGGCTTTTTAATCAATGTTATTGTATAAGAATTAAAGGGGGAGAGTATGGACGGATTAGTAAATAATCAATGCCAACATGACAGGCAGGAATATCGTGAAATGTCATGGGGCGAAGAGATGTGGGTATGTTTAGATTGCAACGAGGTTTCATTAAGATACATTGATTGCGGACAGGGGGGTTAAGATGCATGACAAATTTTGTAATGTTCTTGGTAGATATTGTTGGACACATAGAATCAAAGTAGATAATGGGATACCGTATTGGCCCAAGTCTCATAAAGGGGAATTTACTAGATACGGATTATGGGACAGGAATGAAATAACAGGTGTTGGCAATACAGAATCTATTATCTGGGCTAATGGAGATAGTGAACGGCGACAAAATCAAAATGAACCTTGCTCTATGTGTAGCAGACATTGTAAGAATCCAGTAAGTAACTTTGTAACAGAAAAAGGTGATACATATCGAGAAATAGGCAAAATTCAAGAGTTTTAATTGTAATATTTTGTTAATATTCTAAACTATTCCATACCTACTATTGAGAGGATACTATGAACTGTGTACGATGTAATGAACAAGTTGAGAATACAGAATTACAGCAACAAATGACTCATAAAGTATGCTTAAATTGTATTAAAGATAGTAATGAATGGACTAATAATGGGTATATTACAGAAAAAGCAATGAGATTAAATTTGCCTAACGAAGAGCATAATGATTAGTAGAAATATCAAAGATATAGACCAAATACCAGAATATCAATCAGAAAGCGTAGCTCATCCCTCACCAGAGGCTCTATTATTACGTATGGCAATAGATAAGGCCCTTATGAGGGCACAAAAAGAGCTTTGGTATATGTATGCCTATGATAGGATGAAACCCGCTGAAATCGCCCGTAAACTGCATACAAGTAGGTCTAATGTTTCACAACGGATTAAGACGATTGAAAGACAGCTTACAAAATGGTGTCAAGAGCGGAAAGAAGTTTACGAAGCATTAAAAGAGGCTGAAATACACTCAAATGATCTATGATAAACGAGATGTGGTTATGGCAGTTATGGCTATTCAACTTCTAGTTATGGGAGTGTCGTTAACCCATGCCTATCATGTGATAGGGTATCTTGAAGGGCAACTTCATACGCAACAAGAATTAGATAAGGCCATTGCTGATGCGGTAGGCCCCTAATGGATAAATTTGATTCTGAATTAGATGAAT
>Ga0307476_10001169_pt1 | contig 16575 bp, 10 predicted proteins | sample atmos_gasesECM2C_2_FD_203314 | JGI IMG/M metagenome (GOLD analysis project Ga0307476, IMG submission 203314) | Hardwood forest soil microbial communities from Morgan-Monroe State Forest, Indiana, United States - atmos_gasesECM2C_05 | ecosystem: Environmental > Terrestrial > Soil > Temperate... | reverse complement strand
CCCGGCCGACTCGCGCGCCGGACGCTGCGTGATCAGCTCCTCGAGCTGATCGATGATGACCAGCCACGGCGCGCCGCGATGGTCGCGCACCCGCTGCTCGACCGCCGCACGCCACGCCGCGACCGGGTCGGCGTCAGCGACGGCACTGCCATGCAGCTCGGTGGCCAGCGCGCTCAGCGCCGCGAGCGGCGAGCCGGCCGGGCGCTGGGTCGACAGCACCGTCCAGCCGTTCGCCCGCAGCGCGGGCACCGCGCCGGCGTGGACCACGCTCGACTTGCCGCACCCCGATGGCCCGACGACGACCGTCAGCGGCTGGGCGGAGATCACGTCGACCAGGTGCTGGGTGATCGCGCGCCGGCCGAAGAACCGCGCGCGGTCGGCCTCGAGGAAGCTGCGCAGCCCCTGGTACGGGTTGGTGTCCTCGGTGAGCACCGGCGCCGCTGGCAGCTCGAGCGATCGGCCCGGGACCTGGAACAGGAACTCGCCGTGCTGGTGGCGATCGAGCACGAACAGCTGGGGGGTCTGGCGGCGGCCGCCCGCCTCGACTGCGGGCTCGACGCGCTCGCGGACGTAGATCGCGAGCTCGCTCGCGGTGATCAGGTTGTCCGCGGTGTAGTCGGCGGCGCCGGCCAGCCCGTCGAGCAGCGCGCGGGCGAACGGCGAATGCGAGCCTCCGGCCTCACCGCGATCGGACACCAGCACGTCGAGCGCAAGCTGATCGGGCGCGGTCGAGGCGAGCACCTGCCAGGCGGCGCTCTGGACATAGCGGTCGTAGCGCTCGCGGTAGAGCTTCGGAACCTCCACCGCGACATCGCGCAGGCTCGACCAGCGAAACGTCCCGGCGAAGCAGCAGTCGAGGATCACGAACGCGTGGCGCACCGGCAGCCGGGCGAGCTCGGCATGCAGCGCGTGCATCGCCAGAAAGCTGTCGCGATCGGCGCGCCGCGCCGTCGCCGGCAGCAGGTATCCGGCGGGGCCGGCGTCGCTCTCGAGCGCCACGCCGTGGCCGGCGAAGTAGAACACCAGGCGGTCATCCGGCCCGAGCAGCGCGGGGAGATCGGTGCGCAGCACGCGGAGCAGTCCGGACAGTCCGGCGTCGCGGTCGAACAGGCAGCGCAGCTCGAAGCCGTGATCGCGCTCCAGCGCGCCGGCGATCGCGGTCGCATCGGCGACCGCCGAGCGCAGCGGCGGGACGCCCTCGGTGTACTCGTCGATGCCGATCACCACCGCCACGCTGCGCGAGAATCGCTGCCCGGGTCCGTCCGCACTGGTCACGCGTCGCCTCCTGGATCCGTTCAGTGAATCGGCGTCCGCGAGCCCCGGGACACGACACCGGACCGCGTTCGAGCCGCATCACGGTGGCGTCCGCGAGACACGTGCCACGTCCGGCGCCGTGTGAGCGGGTGGGCTCGTGTGCGACCGGGCGACGATCAGGTCGGATCGAGCGCCGGCCAGGTCGGCGGGGCGGCGAGCGCCGCGGCCGCGAGCCAGCGCAGCAGCAGCTCGACCGCGCGAGCGCTCGCCGCGTCGCCGTGGAGCTCGCCGAGCACCTCGCAGGCGTCGGCGAACGACAGGCCCGGCGCGATCCGCGGCGCGAGCCGGGCCTCGTCGGCGTCGAGCGTCCGGTGCAGCACCGCGACGTCGCGGCGCCACACCAGCACGGCGCGCGGCTCGGCCACCGGCTCGGTGGTCGGCGAGCCGTCCTCGATCGCGCTCCACAGATCGTCGACCGTCCACGCCAGCGGGACCACCACGCTCGACGGCACCCACGCCAGCACCAGGCCGGGCAGCGCATCGCCCAGCGCGGCGACCGCCTCCTGGGTCAACAGCTCGGCGTCGGGCCCGTCGAACACCTCGACGCGGGCGCGCTCCAGCGCGGCCAGATCGGCGGCCCACGCCGGGGCGAGGTCGGTGCCGCGCAGGAACCGCTCGAGCTCGAGGCCCGCATCGCGCAGCGTGAACGAGCTCGGCGGGTGCGCGCGCAGGTAGTGCACGACCAGCTCGCCGAACCGCTCGTCGCCGAGCGCGGCGCGCAGCTTGGGATGGTCCTCGGCGAGCGCGTCGTGCAGCCGGCTGGCATACATCCGCGCGTAGATCCCGAGGTCGCCCGAGCCGATCAGCTCCCCGGCGGCGCCGGGGTCGTCCTCGCGGTGCGCCGGGTCCCCGGGCGCGCGGCCGACGACGCGGTCGTAGAACTGCTGCTGGAGCCGCGCCAGATCGGCCATCGTCGAGATCGCGGCGGATCAGTTGCCGACGGCGACGGTGCCGCCCTTGCCGGTGCAGTCCTCGGCAGTCGCGGTGTCCGTCATGCCCTGGCCCTTGCAGCCGTTCTGGCCCTTGCAGCCGTTCTTCTCGCTCTTGCAGCTGCCCGTGCCCTTGCACGAGTTGATGCCCATGCAGTGGACCGCGGCGGCGGTCTTCTCGGGCGAGGCGGCGGGCGTCGTGCCCTGGTCGGGGGCCTTGCTGCCACAGGCGGCGGCGAACAGGCTGGCCGCGGCAAACGCGATCATGCTTCCGGTGCGGACGGGGTTCTTCATTGTCTTGTCTCCTTCAAGTGATCGAGGCAGTGCTACGCCGCGCACAGACCCAGGTCATGGCCCGGCATATTCCCTACGCTTGGTCGGGACGGAGGCTACACCTGCCGTGCGACCGGAGTGCAACGAACGCTCGTCTTTCCTGATGACTTCGCTCCGGATGATCACAGTCCCGACTGCCGATCTCCGGTGAGCTGATCACGCGTTCAGCGCGCGATATCGCATATCGGGAGGCCGTCGATCGCGATCTCCGCCATCACGGAGTGGCCGGCGCGGGCGCGCTGATCGCGCGGCGCATCGCCGCCTTCGGCGCGCGCTCGTCGAGCTGCAGCGCACCCTGTCGCACCTCGACGCCGAGGCCCCGCCACATCGCGTCCAGGTCGGTCGCGACCGGCGCATCCTTCATCCGGCGGTAGAGCTCCACCAGCACCGGCACGCCGACCGCCTTGTCGCCCTCGAGCAGCGCCCGCTCGATCGGCCACGCGACCTGATCGTTGCCGCCGGCGGCGAGGATCCCGCGCAGCGCATCGACCAGGCCGCGGCGGCCGCCGGTCCGATCGCGGATCTCGAGGTCGGCGAGCAGGCAGAACAGCGCACCGCCCCAGTAGGTCCGGCCCCAGGTGTGGGTGTGATCGAGTCCACGATCGCCCCGGCGCGGCAGGCCGTTGGGCAGGCCATCGACCAGATCGGTCCACACCCGCGCGATCGGGTAGTGCCCGATCCACGATCGCGCCAGCGGCTCGACGTAGGTGGCGATGCCCTCCTCGATCCAGTGGTGCGTGCGGTCCTGGTCCGGGAACCCGGTGTGCACCATCTCGTGGGTCATGATCCAGTCGCGCTCGAGCTGCGCGGCGCTGGTGTGCTCGCCGATGTGGATCCGCGAGTGCGCGCCGCCGCTGGGCCAGGTCGTGCCGCTGAGCACGCCGGACCGGCCCGCGACCGGCTCGATCACGATCCGGTAGTGCGCGACCGGAAACCGCCCGAAGTAGGCGGTGACCGCGCGGGCGGCGTTCGAGATCCAGGCGAGCAGCTCGGCGCGCGACAGGTCGAGCGGCCCGTCCTCGATCGCGACCTCGATCGCGCCGCCGCCGATCGCGAGCGCGGCGGGCTCGGGACGCGCCCCGTCCGCGATCGCCGCGTACCCCGACCCGCAGGTCGCGATGCCGAGCACCAGCGCGAGGGCGAGCGGCGAGCGCATGCCCAGCCGTAGCGCGGAATCGCGCACCGCGCAGCCTCGCGCGCCGGTCAGCTCGGCCGCGCCAGGTCGCATGACTCCAGCAGGCTCAGCATGCGGCCGGTGCGTAGCCGATCGAGCCGGTCGAGCGCCGCCTCGACCAGATCGGACACCGTGCGCTTGCCGTCGAGCATCTCGCACAGCTCGACCAGGCCCTTGACCTCGAACCGCTCGGGGCCGACCCGGCGGGTCCGCGCGGCGCGCAGCCGGAGCGCCGCGTTGCGCGCGATCCACGCCTCGATGAACTCGTCGGACGTCGCCAGCGCGCCGGCGCCGAGGATCTCGAACGCGTTGAAGTCGAGCGGGAACGCCTCGCGCGGGTTCTCGCGGCCCGCGTACCAGCCGAACGAGCCCTTGTTCCAGGTGCAGACGTCGATGATCTTGGTCCGGACCTGGCGGGTCAGGTGGCGGAACACCTCGAGCGGCTTGAGCAGGCCCAGCCCGACCAGCGTGTCGCCGAGCTTGCCGCCGTAGTGCGGCATCATCGCCAGCGCCATCGCGAGCTCGCCGTCGGACAGCACGTTCTTGCTGACCAGGTAGTTGCCGAACAGCTCGCTCGCGACGTTGGACGACACGTACTCGGGCTGGCCGTCGCGGACGTAGATCTCCTTCTTGATCCCGCCGACCGCGACCAGCAACAGGCCGGTGGCGCGCGCGGTGAGCAGCCGGAACAGCACGCGCAGCGGCGAGGTCGCGCTGAACTCACCGGCGTCGTCGGGCGACTCCGGGATGTCGGACAGCGCGGGCGGGCTCGGCCCGTCCGCGCCCGCGGCGTCCTCGGCCGACGGGATCACGACCGCGGGCGGCAGCGGCGGCGCGTTGAGGTCCTCGAACGCGCGCATCGCCGAGTCGTCGCTCGAACCGGCGGCGCGCGGGGCCGCGTCGGGCCGGCCCGGGTGGTCGACGCGCTCGACGCGGTCGACGCGCTCCGTGGCCGGCAGCGTGATCGCCTCGACCGCCGCGCTGATCGTGTCGGCGATCGGGACGTCGACGACGCCATCGCGCACCGGCGCGTTGCGCACGGTCGCCGGCCGCGGCCGCGGCGGCGGCGGCGCGGTCGGGCGCTTGACCTGCCACCCGCCGGTGGCCGGCGCGACCGGCGCGCGCGAGCCGCGGGCGTTGACGGTCTCGGCGCGCGGCTGGGCGATCGACCCGGCGAGATCGCCGGCCGACATCGCCGAGACCGGCCGTGACGCGATCACCGGATCGGGCTGCTCGTAGCTGACCTGGATCAGCGGCATGCTCGGCTCGCGCTCGGGCGCGGCCTGCGGCACGCCGTCGGCCACGGCCCCCCGGCCGGCGGTGACCGCGTCCTCGCTCGGCGCGCGGGCGACCGCGACATCGTCGAGCACGGTGGTGCCGGCGTTGACCGTCCGGTTGCGGCGCTCGATCACCGCGTCGCGCAGCTCGACCACGACGTCGGCGACCGCCCGCGACGTCATCCGGTGGCGGTGCTCGAACAGCCACTCGGCGAGCGCGTCGCGGAACTGCGCGGCGCTCGGCCAGCGCTCGTCGACCGCCTTGCGCAGCGCCTTGCGGACGATCGCGGACAGGTCGAGGTCGAGATCGGCGCCGTACTTGTCGAACCGGACCAGCTTGGCGTCGCGCACCATGATCAGCACGTCGAGCTCGTTGGCCGCGGCGAACAGCCGCCGGCCGGTGAGCAGCTCGGCGAGCACGACGCCGACCGAGAACAGGTCGCTGCGCGCATCGAGGCTGTGCTCGATCACCTGCTCGGGCGACATGTAGCCGTACTTGCCCTTGAGCGTGCCGCTCTTGCTCTTGTGCGCGCGATCGGGATCCTGCTGGCGCGCGATCCCGAAGTCGACCAGCTTGATGTCGCCGCGCACGCTGAGCAGGATGTTCGACGGCGAGATGTCGCGGTGCACGATGCCGAGCCGCGCGCCGTCCTCGCCGGTCAGGCTGTGCGCGTAGTCGAGCGCGTCGAGCACCTCGTGCGCGACCCACGCCGCGAGCTGGGGGTCGACCCGGCGCCGCCGCGCCGCGAACTCGCGGAGCAGCGCGAGCACGTCGATGCCGTCGACGTGCTCCATCGCGATGAACAGCGCGTCATCGACCTTGCCAAGCTCGAAGGTCTGAGCGATCTTCGGATGGACCAGGCGCGCAGTGAGCTTGGCCTCGTCGATGAACATCGCGTTGTACGTGTCATCGCCGATCAGGTGGGGGAGCAGGCGCTTGATCACCACCTTCTTCTGAAACCCGTGCTCGCCCGGCGCGGTGGCGACGAACAGCTCGGCCATGCCCCCGACGGCCAGCCGCTCCACGAGTTGGTACCGGCCGAAGCCGATCGGGAAGTCGCCCACCAGACCGCCAGCGTAGCATGCCACGCATTGCGGCCGGTCAGCTTCGTCGCATCAATAGGTAACCGGCGCGCTCCAGCGCGTGCGCGACGGCGCTGTCGAACCGCTCGAAGTGCTGGAACGCCAGCCCGCGCTCGGCGGTCAGCGCCGCGGCGCGCTCGCGCAGCGGGCGGCGGCCGCCGGTCAACAGCACCTGCAGCGCGCTGCCCGCGGCCTGCTCGAGGAACCCGCGGTAGCCGGCTTCGAAGTTCTTCTCACCCGACTCGGCGAGCCCGGCGCAGTCGACGATCAGGCACGGCGCGCCGGTGCCGACCGCGAGCATCCACGCCCGCGCCAGCAGCGAGTCGATCGTCGCGGTGCTCGGCGCGCCGACCACCAGCACGGCGGGCACCTTGGGCAGCACCTCGATCACCGGCGTGCCGTTCTCGAGCTGCTCGGCCTGGCGCTCGCGCAGCGACTGCATGCCCGCCGACGCGAACGCGTCGAGCGCCACCGTGGTCAGCCACTCGAACAGCCGGGTCAGCGCCGCGGCGTCCTCGCGATCGGCCATCGCCGCGACCACGTCGCGCAGCTCGAGCAGCAGCGCCGCGACGTCGAACCCGGTCGCTCCCTCGCTGGCGAACTGGGCGCCGAGGAATGCCGCGCTGCGTTCGAGCTCGCGGGTCGCGTGCGCCCCGGGCCGGAGCTCGGCCGAGCCCCCGCTCACCGCCACCGACAGCGCCTCCACCAGGTTCGCAACCTGCGCGGTGTGGGTGGCCGCCTTGGTCGCGCGGCGGAACCGCAGCAGCGAGCGCTCGAACTGGACGATCCATGCCGCCAGGATCTCGCTCGATCGCTCGCGAATGACCGCTGCCAAACCGGGTGTTTCCGCTTCGGTCACGCAGGGGCATCGTAGCAAGTCGATCTCGGCATCGCCATGGGGTGATAGGATGGGCAGAGCGTGAAGCTCTCATCCGTGGCGCGGACCGACGTCGGACGTCGGCGTCAGATCAACGAGGACGCGTTGTTCCACGATGATGCTCGGGGATTCTATGTCATCGCCGACGGCGTCGGCGGGCACAACAAGGGCGAGATCGCGAGTCGCGAGGCGGTCGAGCAGCTCAGGATGTGGGTCTACGGCGCCGAGCGCGACCTCGAGCGGCTGGTCGCCCGGATCAAGAGCGGCGACAAGGAGGGGGTCTGGGAGATCCGCCGGCTCCTGGAGAGCGGGGTCAAGAGCGCCTGCTACATGGTCTACGGCATGGCCGAGCTCGACCCCGAGAAGAAGGGGATGTCGACCACGCTGTCCGCGCTGCTGATCCGCGCGCACCTGGCGTTCGCGGTCCACGTCGGCGACAGCCGGGTCTACCGGGTGCGCGGCTCGGCCGTGCTGCAGATGACCGAGGACCACACGCTGATCAACTACAAGGTCAAGCACGGCATGATGACCCGCGCCGAGGCCGAGAAGGCGTCGGGCAAGAACGTGATCACCCGCGCGGTCGGCCACAAGGACTACGTCCAGGTCGACACCGTCGACATCGACGTCGCCCCGGGCGACCGCTTCCTGTTGTGCAGCGACGGCCTGCACGGCTACTTCACGAGCGACGCCGAGGTCGCCGAGCTGTGCAGCGACGGCTCGCTCGAGGAGTGCGCCGAGGCCGCGGTCGCGATGGCCAACCAGCGCGGCGGCAAGGACAACGTCACCGCGGTGGTGATCGAGGTGCAGGACCCCGAATAGCTGCTACGTAGATCGTCGTACCGGGCCCCGGTCCTGCGATGACGCGCACCTCCCGCACCTGGCGCTTCTCGTCCCCATCGCGGTGGGCCTGGATCGCCGTCGCGCTCGCGGTCGCAACCGTGACCGCCGCGGTGCTGCGCGCGCGGGGCGCGCCGCCCGGCGGAGCGCCCGGCACCGCGGCCTCGCAGGGCGCCCCGGCGAGCCCGCCTGCCGCGCCGCCGCCGGCCCCGCCCGCGGGCCCGCCCGGCACGGTCGCGGTCACCGGCCGGGTGTTCGAGGCCACGCAGCACCGGGCGGTCGGCGGCGTCGAGGTCGTGCTCCGCGGCGCCGCCGGCGAGCTCACCGCGACGACCCGGAGCGACGGCGGCTACGCGCTGCGCGTCGCGCCGGGGGGCTACCGCGCGTTCGTGCGCGGCGGCGGCGTGATGTCGATCGGCCGGCGCGATCCGACGCGCGTCCCCGACCCGCCGCCGGCCGAGCTCGCCGGCGTCCCCGACGAGGCGCTGATGACCGCGGTGGTCGCCGCGCGCGACACCGACGGCGTCGACCTCGCGGTGGTGCGCGGCGGCAGCGTCGCCGGCCGGGTCCTCGATCGCGCCGGCCAGCCGATCGGGGGCGCGGTGGTCTACGCGCTCGGCGGCGCCCACCGGACCGCGCTCGGGACCGACATCACCACGTCGGCCGACGACGGCGGCTTCGAGCTCCTGCTGCCGCCCGGGGTGTTCGAGCTCGCCGCCAGCCACCCGCGATTCGCCGGGATCGCCAGCCCGATCCGGCCCCGCTACTCGGTCGGCCCCGGCACCCGCGCCGCCGCCACGCTGATCCTCACGGCGGGCTGCATCCTGTCCGGCCGCGTGATCGGCCCGGGCGGAGTGCCGGCCGGCGACGGCGCGCTCGAGCTCCAGCGCGGCCTGGACGATGCCGCGTTCGTTCCGGCCGGCCAGATCGACGCCGACGGCGCGTTCCGCTGGGCGACCACCGCCGACGACGAGGTCGCGCTGCGCGCCTGGCCATGGAAGGCAGCCCCGTCGGCGGTCCAGCGGTTCCGCTGCTCCGACGGCGCGCGGTTCGACGGCGTGGAGTTCGCGCTGCCCGACCGCCGCCCCGACCTGCAGGGCGTGCTGGTCGACCGGGCCGGCCGCCCGGTCCGGTTCGCGTACGTCGATCTCCGCCCGCTCGATCCCGACGGCGTGGCCCAGCAGGAGCGCACCGACGAGGACGGCCGCTGGGAGGTCCACAGCCTGCCGCCGGGCCGCTATCGCGTCATGGCCCGCGCAGCCGGCGGCGTCGCCGTCGCGACCGTCGCGTCGCCGCGCGACGGCGTCCGGATCGAGCTCGGCGGCACCGGCCGGCTCGAGGGCACCACCCCGCGCCTGCCCAGCGGTGGCTTCGAGCTCGTGCTCGACAGCTGCGTCGCCGACGGCGAGCCGATCGCGCTGCCCCAGTCGCGGCGGCTGGTGACCGTCACCGGCGGCCGGTTCGCGGTCGACGACCTCCCGGCCTGCGCGCTCGGGTTCTCGGTGATCTGGCGCGGCCGGCCGGTCGCACAGCACGTCGCGGTCCCCGCCGGCGGCACGGCGCTCGTCGAGCTGCCGATCGGCGAGCTGCCCGACAGGACCGTGCGCGGCGTGGTGCGCGACGCCGCGGGCCAGCCGGTGTCCGGCGCGGCCGTCGTCGCGGCCCGCCCCGACGACGACACCCGCACGGCCGCGGCGATGACCGACGCCAGCGGCGGCTACACGATCCGCGCGGCCTCCGGGGCGCTGCTCCGCGCGTCCGCCCGCGGCCAGGTCGGCGAGGCCCGGGTCGGCGGCGCGAACGTCGACGCCGAGCAGGTCGACCTCGTGCTCGGCGAATCCGCCGGCGACGGCAGCCCCGCGCGCTGACCGGCTCGCCAGCAGCCCGCCGGCCGCTCGAGCGCGCCAGCGCCCGACACGGTCGGGGTGCGAAGATCCGCTCAGAACATCAGCGAGCCTGGGCCGATCGCGAACGCGAACCTCAGAGGAGGGAGCAGCGATGATTGATGCATAGCGCCTCGGTCTTGCATCCGGTCGTGCACTGCGCGGACGAAGTGCAGGAAGACGGGCAGGCCTCCCGAGGACCCGCGATCAGTTCGCGGGGGACACCGATGGAGTCATGGGTCGAGCTCATGGCGCGATCGGCAGCGCCCGGCGCGGCGGCGGCCTGCCCAACCGATACGATGGCCGGAATGGCCATGAAAACGAACGCCAAGATACACATCCACTTCGAGTTGTTTGCGCGAGTCATGTCGATCAGATCCTTTCGTGAAGAGCGTCGATGTTGTTGCAGTCGTCACAGCGCTCGAGTCGTGCGACGCATCGCGGAATCGAGCGCCATCTCGGAATGCGCAAAACCTCGGCGCGATCCACAACGCCTGTGCTCCAAAACTCGATCGGCAGCAGCCGCGCGATGGCATCGGCCGCGCCGGCGGCCCACGCCTAGCTCACTTTGCCGCCGAGCTCGTCCTCGATGTGGGCGCGGACGATGGCCTCGAAATCCGTTTCCGCCGTGAAGCCGAGCGACAGCGCGCGCCGGGCGGTCACCCGCTCGGGCCATCCCGCGACGATCCGGCTCACCAGCTCGTCGGGCACGCGCTGGATGCGCGCGACGGTCGCCGGACCGGCGACGCGGCCGAGCGCCGCGATCTGCTCGCCGACGGTGCAGCTGACGCCGGGCATCGCGAGGTTGATCCGGTTGCCGAGCTGCTGGCGCGTCAGCGCCGCGGCATGCAGCAGGAACCCGACCGCGGACCGCGGGCTGGCATGCGTATGCCGCACGCTGTCCGACACCGGCAGCATCGCCTCCATGCCGGCGAGCGGCTCGCGGATGATGCCGGAGAAGAACCCCGACGCCGCCTTGTTCGGCTTGCCGGGCCGCACGCAGATCGTGGGCAGGCGAAGGCCGATGCCGTCCAGGAACTCCCGGCGGTGGTAGTCGGCGAGCAGCAGCTCGCTGGCCGCCTTCTGCGCGCCGTACGAGGTGAGCGGCGTCAGGTGGAAGTCGTCGGGAATCCCCTCGGGCGGGAACGGCGCGCCGTAGACGGCGATCGACGACGAGAACACCACCTTGGGCTTGTAGCCCTTCGCCTGGCGGATGGCCTCGAGCAGGTCCCGGGTGCCGTCGAGGTTGACCCGATACCCTTTCTCGAAATCGGTCTCGGCCTCGCCGGACACGACGCCGGCCAGGTGAAAGATGGTGTCCGGCTTCGCCGCGATCAGCTGCTCGGCCGCACCCGGGGCCGTCAGGTCGGCCGCGACGGTCTCCACCGTCCCGCCGGATCCGGGCCGCGCGGGGGCGACGATGTCCACCAGGGTCAGCCGGGTCAGCGGCTCGCCGTTGAGGGCGCCGTCCCGAGCGAGCCTCGCGGTCAACTTGCGGCCGATCATTCCGGCCGCTCCCGTGATGAGGATGTGCATGGCGCCGATCGATTCGTGGGTGGAAGGCGCGCCGGCCGAGCGCCGACGGCGCGCCCAGTATATCCATCGCCTCGGGCGCGTGGCGCGGGTTCTGCGCCGTGGCCGGGGCGTGGTCGGCGCGCGGCTTCTACAGCAGCCGGACGATCAGCCCGGTGCGTACGAGAGGTTGCGATCCAGGTACACGTCGCCGGCCACCCATCCGCCGGTCTTGCGCTGGTTGCTCAGAGGGTGCGCCTTGCGGTTTGCTGCTCGACGCACAGCAAGCGGTGTTCCTCTGTTGAGCCGGACGGGTTCTACGCAGTTGCGCACCGTGCCGCGTCTCTCACGGGTGGCACGGCGCAGCCCGAGGGCGGCGGTGCTGGATCAGGCGGCGACGAAGGCCGCGCCGACGGCTCGGCTCGCGATCGCAGGGCCGTTGAGGTGAATTCAACGCAGTCGTCGACGGGGCTGACGGCAAGCTGGGTGGTGGTGGCGCAATTTGCTACGTGGTGCAGCGGAACGTGGCTTGCGACGATGGCGGGCGATCGCGGTGCGCAGTGGCACCGACAGGAGGATGTACGGAGCTCGGAGCACTCACTCACAGGTCCTGGTCTCGGCGATGATCAAGACCGCCGCAGCCGCCGATCATCGAGCAGCGAGGGGGATCGCCGTGGCGCGGGATCTCGAGGCGCTGCCCGGCGGTGCGCCACCGGATCGCCGGGCGCCGCCGCAGGTCGGCTCGACCGTCAAGCACTACGAGCTGTTGCGCAAGCTCGGCGAGGGTGGGATGGGGACGGTGTACCTGGCGCGCGACACGGCGCTCGGCCGGCTGGTGGCGATCAAGGTGCTGCGGCTCCACGCCGACGCGGGCGCCGAGCGGTTCCTGATCGAGGCGCAGGCGACGGCGCGCTGCCGGCACGACAACATCGTGGTGATCCACGAGGTCGACGAGATCGATGGCTATCCGTACATGGTGCTCGAGTACCTGGAGGGCCGCACGCTGCGCGAGTGGATGGCCCAGCGCGAGCGCCGGGCCGGGGCCGGGGCCGGGGCCGGGGCCGGGGCCGGGGAAGATCCGACGAGGGAAGCGGCCGAGCGGGTGTCGCCGAGCCTCGCGGTCGAGCTGATGCTGCCGGTGGTCCGGGCGCTGGCGTGCGCGCACGCGCTCGGGATCGTGCACCGCGATCTGAAGCCGGAGAACATCTTCCTGACCGGGACCGGGCGGGTGGTGGTGCTCGATTTCGGCATCGCCAAGCAGCTCGATGCCAGCGAGCTGGCGGTGCTCGATCCGGCGGCGCGGCCGTTCGAGCGCGGCGCGCGGCTGACGCAGGACGGGGCGCTGCTCGGCACGCTGCAGTACATGTCGCCCGAGCAGCTGCGGTCCGAGGACATCGACGGGCGCAGCGATCTGTGGACGGTGGGGATCCTGCTCCACGAGCTGGTGACCGGGACGCACCCGCTGGCGGACTGGTCGGTGCTCGAGCTCGCGGATCTCGGCGAGTCCGACGACCCGATGCCGAGCGTGCGCGACCGGCGGCCGGACATCGGCGCGCTCGGCGCGATCATCGATCGCTGTCTGTGCAAGCCGCGGGACCGGCGGTATGGCTCGGCCGCCGAGCTCGTGGCGGCGCTCGAGGGGCTCGCGCGCGGCCGCCGGGCGGGCGAGCTCGGCGAGGACGAGAGTCCGTTCGCGGGGCTGGCGGCGTTCCAGGAGGCCGACGCCGAGCGCTACGTCGGCCGGGATCGCGAGATCGCCGGGGTGACCGGGCGGCTGCGCAACCAGCCGCTGGTGGTGGTGGCCGGGCCCAGCGGCGCGGGCAAGTCGTCGTTCGTGCGCGCGGGGGTGATCCCGGCGCTCAAGCGCTCGGGCGAGCGCTGGGAGGCGTTCATCGTGCGCCCCGGGCGGCGGCCGCTGGCGCAGCTCGCGGATCTGCTGGCGCAGCTCGGGCCGGCGGCCGGGAACGGCGCCGCCGAGGCGACCGCGGGCGAGCTGCGCGCGCAGCCCGGGCTGGTCGGCGCGCGGCTGCGGGCGCGGTGTCGCGGTGAGCGCGGTCCGCACCGCATCCTGGTGTACGTCGATCAGTTCGAGGAGCTGTACACGCTCGGGGCGGACGCGGCCGAGCGCGCGGCGTTCGTCGCCTGCCTCGAGGGCGTGGCCGATGACGCGTCGTCGCCGCTGCGCGTGATGGTGTCGCTGCGCTCGGACTTTCTCGACCGCATGGCCGAGGACGGCCACTTCCTCGCCGAGGCCACCCGCGGGCTGTGGTTCCTGCGGCCGATGGGGCGCGACGGTCTGCGCGATGCGCTGACCCGGCCGCTCGAGGCCGCCGGGTATCGCTTCGAGGACGAGGCGATGATCGAGGCCATGCTCGACGGGCTCGAGCGCACCAAGGCGGCGCTGCCGCTGCTCCAGTTCACCGCGGCGCGGCTATGGGAGGCGCGGGATCGGGCGAGCCGGCGGCTGACCCTGGCGAGCTACGACCGGAGCGGCGGCGTGGGCGGGGCGCTGTCGGCGCACGCCAACGGGGTGCTGGCGGCGCTGCCCGCGGCCGAGCAGCTGCTGTGTCGCGCGGTGCTGCTGCGGCTGTGCACGCCCGAGCGCACGCGCGCGGTGGTGAGCCTGGCCGATCTGCAGGCCGGCGCCGCCGACGCGGCGGCGGTGGTGCAGGTGATCCGCCGGCTGTCGGACGCGCGGCTGGTGGTGATCGAGGCCGGCAGCGAGCGCGAGGGCGCGACGGTGGAGCTGTGCCACGAGGCGCTGATCGAGAGCTGGGACAAGCTGCAGCAGTGGCTCGCCGAGAGCCAGCAGGACAGCCGGTTCGTGGCGCGGCTGCAGTCGGCGGCGGCGCAGTGGGAGGCCAGCCACGCCGCCGAGGGCCTGTTGTGGCGCGATCGCGCGGCGCGCGAGGCCGCCGACTGGCTGGCGCGGCGGCGCGCCGAGCGCGGCGCGGGTCAGCCGATCGGGCTCGGCGGGCGCGACGAGCGGTTCCTGCTCGCGGTGGTCGCGCTGTCGGAGCGGACGCGGCGGCGCCGCCGGCGGGTCGTGGCCGGGGTGCTGGCCACCGCCGGCGCGATCGCCGCGGTGGTGTTCACGCTCGCGGTCACCGCCCGGCGCCAGGCCGTGGCGGCGCAGCTCGAGGCCCGGCAGGCGCGCAACGCGACGCGGATGGCGACCGGCCGCGAGCTGGCGCAGAAGGATCCGACGACGATGCTCGCGCTGCTCCGCGAGGTCGAGCCGCCCGGGGTGCCGCGCGGCTGGGCCGAGCTCGCGACCACGGCGCTGCGCAGCGGGCTCGCGCGTGAGGTGCGGTCGTGGCAGCTGACGGCGTACAGCGCCGCGTGGAGCCCCGACGGCCGGCGCGTCGTGGTCGCGCTGCACGACGGCACGGCGCGGATCTGGAAGGTCGGCGATCCGGGCGAGCCCGTCGTGCTCCGCGGTCACGAGGCACCGGTCCTGTGGGCGGAGTTCAGCCCCGACGGGACGCGCATCGTCACCGCGTCCAACGACCGGACGGTCCGGGTGTGGCGCGCCGACGGCTCCGGTCCGCCGATCGTGCTGCGCGGTCACACCGGCCCGGTCCGCAGGGCGAGCTTCAGCCCCGACGGCGCGCGCATCGCCACCGCGTCGCTCGACCGGACCGCGCGGGTGTGGAGCGCCGACGGCGCGGGCGAGCCCGTGGTGTCGCGCGCCCACGAGGACGGGGTGTTCTCGGCGGCGTTCAGCGCCGACGGCCGGCGCGTCGTCACGGCGTCGTACGACCGGACCGCGCGGGTGTGGAACGCCGACGGCTCGGGCGAGCCCGTGGTGCTGCGCGGCCACGACGGCGGGGTGTTCTCCGCCGCGTTCAGCCCCGACGGCCGGCACGTGGTGACCGGATCCGACGACAACACGGTGCGGGTGTGGAGCGCCGACGGCGCGGGCGAGCCCGTGGTGCTGCGCGGCCACGACGGCCAGGTCGACATGGTGGTGTACAGCCGCGACGGCAGCCGGATCCTCACGGCGTCCGCGGACCGGACCGCGCGGGTCTGGAACGTCGACGGCAGCGCGGACCCGCTGGTGCTGCGCGGTCACGAGAGCATCGTCTACTCGGCGGCGTGGAGCCCCGACGGCGCCTCGATCGTCACGGCGTCGCTCGATCAGACGACGCGGGTGTTCCAGTTCGACCTGCTCGGCGCGAGCGCGCCGATCTTGCTGCGCGGCCACGAGCTCGGCATCCGGACGCTGGCGTTCAGCTCCGATGGCCGGCACATCGTCACCGGCGCGCGCGACCGGACCGCACGCGTGTGGCGCGCCGATGGCGCGGGCGAGCCGGTCGTGCTGCGCGGTCACGAGGGCCCGGTCCATACGGTGGGGTTCAGCCCCGACGATCAGCGCGTCGTCACCGCGTCGGACGACCAGACGGTGCGGGTGTGGCGCGCCGATGGCGCGGGCGAACCGGTGGTGCTGCGCGGCCACGACGGGGCGATCCACACCGCCGAGTTCAGCCCCGACGGCCAGCGCATCATCACCTCGTCCGAGGACCAGACCGCGCGGGTGTGGCGCGCCGACGGCTCCGGCACGCCGATCGTGCTGCGCGGCCACGATCGGCCGATCTGGTGGGCCGGGTTCAGCCGCGACGGCAAGCACATCGCCACGGCGTCCGATCCGATGGTCCGGATCTGGAACGCCGACGGCTCGCCGGACGGCCACGTGTTTCCCGGCCGCGATCCAGAGATCCGGGAAGTCGTGTGGAGCCCCGACAGCAAGCACGTGTTCGTCTCGGGCCTGGACCACACGGCGCAGGTGTGGAGCATCGAGGGCGCGGCCGGGCCGGTGGTGCTGCGCGGCCACGATCAGCGGATCGCCTGGGCGGCATGGAGCCCGGACGGCAAGCGCATCGTGACCGGATCGGACGACGCGACGGCCCGGGTGTGGAACGCGGACGGCTCGGGGACGCCGGTGGTGCTGCGCGGCCACACCCACCGGCTGCTGGTCGCGACGTTCAGCCCCGACGGCCGGCGCGTGTTCACCATCGCCGCGGACGAGACCGTGCGGGTGTGGAACGTCGATGGCTCGGGCGAGCCCTACGTGCTGGGCCTGGGCGAGGGCCAGTCGGCGTTCTTCGCCGCGCTGAGCCCCGACGGCAGCCGCGTGGTCACCGGCGTGCTCGACAAGATCGGCCGGGTGTGGCCGCTGGGCGCGCCGTTCCCCGGCAACGACGATCCGCGGCTGTGGGCGGCGACGTCGTACTGTCTGTCCGCCGAGCGCCGCGCCGCGCTGCTCAGCATCTCCGAGGACCGGGCGCACGCCGACCAGGAGGCCTGCGAGCGGCGGGTGGCCGCGGCCGCCCGGCCCACGGGCCGGGACTGATCC
>Ga0307476_10001168_pt1 | contig 16580 bp, 13 predicted proteins | sample atmos_gasesECM2C_2_FD_203314 | JGI IMG/M metagenome (GOLD analysis project Ga0307476, IMG submission 203314) | Hardwood forest soil microbial communities from Morgan-Monroe State Forest, Indiana, United States - atmos_gasesECM2C_05 | ecosystem: Environmental > Terrestrial > Soil > Temperate... | reverse complement strand
CTCGTGCGGGAGATTGCCCGTCGCATCGAGGGTCCGCTGATTACGGTGCAACTCGGTCCGAACAGTCCGCAAGCCTGCAGCGAGGCGTTGCTGGAGGCGATCGCGGAGGCCTCTTCGCAAGACAATCGCCGCATTACCACCCATTTGCTCGAGACTTCGATCCAGCGCAAATGGGCCGACGCAAAATATCCGCGCGGGTTTATCGAGCATCTCTGCGACATCGGCGTGATCTGTGAGCGGTTCACGGGCGCCCATGGCGTCTGGTTGCGACCCAACGAGGTGGCGATGCTCGCGGAGCGCCGCGCACAAATCGCGATCAATGCCAGTTCGAACTTCCGGCTGCGTTCCGGGGTGGCACCGGTCGCGAACTATATCCGGGCCGGCATGCCGTTCAGTTTCGGCGTCGACTCCTTTGGCTTCGACGATGACGACGACGCGTTGCGCGAAATGCGGATGACCAATTGGATCTTCTCTCCTCACGACACCAATGCACCGCTCACCCCGAAAATGCTGTTCGAGGGCTGGCACAGTAACGGCTTTCTCGCCGTCAATGGCTGCTCCGGCTACGGCGCAGTCGCAGCGGGAGCCCCGGCCGACGTACTGGTGCTCGATTTCGCAAAGCTCAGCTACGATCTGATCGAAGACATGATCGACCCGCTCGAAGTGGTGCTGACCCGCGCCAGCGCGCGGCACGTGAAATCGCTATACGTGGCCGGCCGGGAAATCGTCCGCGACGGAAAGGTAACGGGCGTCGATCTTCCGGCGATCGAGCGCGAAGTCATTGCCCAAGCACGCGCCAATGCCGCGCGGGTCCAGTCGCTCAGGCCGGTAACGGAACGGTCTCAGGCGACTTTGGCAAGGTACTATGCCGCCGGCAAGCATGTAGCGGGACCGCGATGACACCGATCGCCGCCCTACCATGCGTTACCGACGCGAAGCTGGCATACTGATTGCTACCAGATGCATGCAAATAATAACCCCCTAACGTGACCGTCGAGGAGGTCTGCCATGTCAAAACTATCGTTCCGGGCGAAAGTGCTGTTCGCCACCCTGCCGCTGATGCTGGCCACGTCCATCAGCAGCTTTGCCGAAACCATCAAGATAGGCGCTGTCATTCCGATGACCGGGCCCGTTGCCGACGACGGCGCCGCGGTGCTCAAGGGCGCCAAGCTTGCGGTGAAGCTGTTCAATGATGCCGGCGGACTCAATGGCGACAAGATCGAACTGCTCGTCGAGGACGGCGCATGTATCCCCGCCCAATCCGTTGCCGGCGCCGAGAAGCTACTCTCCGCCAACAAGGTGGTCGCGCTGGCCGGCGCCTTCTGCAGTTCGTCGACCGGAGCCACGATGGACGTGGCGCTGCGTTACAAGGTGCCGATGGTGGCCGGCATCTCGACTGCACCGAACCTGACCGAGCGGGGCAACCGCTATCTGTTCCGCATTCAGGCAACCTCGCAGATGCTAGCGGATGCCTTTGCACCGAAGATGATGGAGATCGCTGGCGGCAAGAAGGTCGCCTTCCTGGTGGTGAATGACGATTGGGGCCGCTCGATCGCGCAGTACTACAAGGCGTCACTCGAGCGCGGCGGCGCCCAGGCCGTTACCACACAAATCTTCGACACCAATGAGACAGACCTGTTCTCCTACATCACCAACGTCAAGCGCGCCGAGCCGGATGCCATCATGATGGCGGCCAACACCCAGAATGCCGTCACGCTGACCGAGCAACTTCGCCAGATGAACGTCAAGTCCAAGCTGTTCGCGGAAGGCTCGTTCACCGCAAAGTCCTACTACGACGCGGTCGGCAAGAAGGGCGACGGCATCGACGGCCTGATGGCTTATGTGTCGAGCTTCGATAATCCGGTAAACAAGACCTTCGTCGACATGTACAAGGAAGCCTACGGTGAATTGCCCAACAACAATGCCTCGGCCGGCTTCGAAGAACTCACGATCGTCACCAACGCAATCAAGACGGCAGGCAAAGCCGAATCTGAAGCAATTCGCGACGCCATTGCCAGCGGCACGACCCAGGGGCCGTCGGGCGAGATCAAGTTCAACGAAAAGGGCCAGGGCTACGGCTTCACCGTGTTCCTGACGCGAAACGAGAATTCCAAGCCTGTCGTCGAAGCGACCGCGCTGATCGCGAAGCCCAACTGACTGCGTATATCGACGACGAACCATGGATTTCATTCCGCAATATGTCTTCAACGGGCTCGTCGTCGGATGCAGCTACGCCTTGATCGCGGTCGGATTGACCGCGATCTTCGGCCTGATGGAAATCGCGAATTTCGCCCACGGGCAGTTCTACATGCTCGGCGCTTACTTCTCCTATTGGCTGACCCGCATCGTTGGGTTGGATTTCTGGACCGGCCTCGTTGTCAGCATCATCGGCGTGATGCTGCTCGGTATCATCCTGGAGCGAACCTTGTTCCGCCTCCTGCGCGGCGCCTCGCTCTCCAGCAGCGTGCTGGCGACCATCGCGCTGTCCATCTTTCTGGAAAACCTCGCTTTGAACGTCTGGGGACCGCGGCCACAGAAAATCCTCAGCCCTTTCGAGACCGGCGGCATCGAATTTCTCGGTGTCTTCACCACGCCGGATCGTCTGCTAATGCTGCTCGCAACCGCGCTGATCGTAATCCTGCTGCATATTGGTCTGCGCCATACGCAAACCGGCAAGGCCATTCGCGCCACCTTCCAGCAACGCGAGGCCGCCGCGTTGGTTGGCATCGACATCGACCGGCTCTATACCCTCACCTTCGCGATCGGCGCTGGGCTAGCCGCGCTCGCGGGCGTGCTGCTCGGCACCATCTTTGTGGTACAACCCTCGATGGGCGGCATCGCGACGTTGAAAGCCTTCGTCGTCGTCACGCTGGGCGGGATCTCCAGTTTTGCCGGTGGCATCGCCGGCGGACTCGTACTCGGGCTCGCCGAAAGCTTCGGTGCCATCATTGCCCCAGCCTACAAGGACGCTGTCGGGTTCATTCTCGTCATGCTCGTGCTGCTCTATAGACCCGACGGCCTGCTTGGAAAAAAATGGTCATGACGGGAATGGCGCGTCCGTCGGTGGCCGTTCCGCTCGGCCTGCTGGGACTGGTTCTGCTGGTCCTGCCGCGCCTGGTTGGAACCGACTATTATCTGCATGTCGCGATCATTTCTCTGGTCTTTGTTATCCTGGCGGCCAGCCTCGACCTCCTCGTCGGCTATTCGGGCCTGCTCTCCCTTGGTCACACGGCTTTCTTCGCGTTCGGTGCATATAGCGCTGCGCTGCTCTACCTTCACTTCGGCGTTCCGCTCTGGGGTACCATGTTCGTCTCCGGTGCCTTCGCGGCGGCGATCGCCTGGCTGCTAGGACTATTGATACTGAACGTTCGCGGCCACCGCTTCGTCATCACGACGGTGATATTTGCCGAGATCGGCCGGCTGATCGCCTACAACTGGACGGATCTAACCAACGGGCAAATAGGCTTGCCGGGCATCCGGCCGCCAGTGCTCGACATCCCCGGATTGCCGCGCATCGATTTTGGCGGGCGGGCCGCCTATTACTATCTTGCGCTTGCCGTAGCGGCCGTGAGCGTGTCGGTCATCTGGCGTATGGCGCATTCGCCGGTCGGTTGGCGTATGCTCGCCTTGCGTGAAAACGAGCGGCTCGCCGAAGCAAGCGGCGTCGACACCCGGCAGATCGCCACCACGGCTTTCGTATCGAGCGCGTTCTTCGCAGGGCTCGCTGGCGCGCTCTACGCCCACTATACCGGCTTTGTCAGCCCTGACCTTTTCTACTTTTCCTACACGACCACGATGCTGATCATGGTGTTTCTAGGCGGAAAGGGAACGATCGTCGGTCCGGTCATCGGCGCCGTTCTCTTCACGATCCTGCCCGAAGCGCTGCGCGTCACCGCGAATTATCGCTTGATGATTTTCAGCCTGATCTTGCTGCTTCTGGTGGTGTTCGCGCCGGAAGGGCTGGTGGGGCTGTTCAACCGATTGCGGCTTCGGTTTACCCGCCAGAAGAAGACCGCCCATGCTTGACGTCATGAATGTCGGCGTGTCGTTCGGCGGCGTCCATGCGCTGCACGCGGTGAGCTTTACGGCGGCGGCGCGCCACATCACCAGCGTGGTCGGACCGAACGGCGCCGGCAAGACAACGCTGTTCAATATTGTCAGCGGGTTTCAGAAACCGGGCACGGGCAGCGTGATCTTCGACAACCAACAGATGATCGGCTTGCGGCCGAGCCGTATCGCCGCCGCAGGCCTGGTGCGGACGTTCCAGAAGACCGAGGTGTTCAAGGGGCTGACCGTGGAGCGAGCCGTCGAGATCGGAACGGTCTGCCGCCGTGACTTCGCGCTCTGGCGCACGCTCTGGCCGGGCGAAATCGGCAAGGCCCGGACCACCGCGCGGCAGGAGACCCACGCCGTTCTCGCCGCCTGCGGTTTGGCGCAGGTTGCGGAAAAAGCCTGTGGCGCGCTGTCCTATGGCGAACAGCGCATTCTTGAGATCGCGTTGGCGCTGGCGGCGCGGCCACGGCTGCTGATGCTGGACGAACCGGCTTCCGGGCTTAACCCGAGCGAGGCACGCAGGCTCGGCGAGTTGATCACCAAGATCCGGTCCGAAGGCGTCGGAATCATCCTGATCGAACACAACATGCAGTTGGTCATGCGGATATCGGACCGCATCATCGTGCTTCATCACGGCGAAAAGATCGCGGAAGGCGAACCTGGCGCCATCGCCAGGGATCAACGGGTCATCGATGCTTACCTCGGCGGGAACGGCTTTGCTGCGGCTTGAGAAGGTTGAGAGCGGTTACGGCCGGGCGCGTGCGCTGCACGGCATCAGCCTCGCCGTGGGCGCCGGCGAGGCGATCGCGCTGATCGGCGCGAACGGCGCCGGAAAATCAACCATCCTGCGCGCGATCTCGGGGTTGAACACGGTCTTCGCCGGCTCGATCCAGTTCGAGGGAGCCGAAATCGGCAACATGCCGCCGCGCCAGATCGTTCGCATGGGGATTGCGCATTGTCCCGAGGAACGCAAGATCTGGCCCGACCTGACGGTGCTTGAACATCTCGAACTTGGCGCGACCGCACGCGGCCGCCCGCAAACCCGCGATATCGAGGACATGTATGCGCTGTTTCCGATCCTGGGCGAGCGCCGGCAGCAGCGCGCCGGCACCTTGTCCGGCGGCCAGCAGCAGATGGTGGCGATCGCACGCGCCCTGATGTCGCGACCCAAGCTTTTGATGCTGGACGAACCTTCGCTCGGGCTTGCGCCGAAAGTCACCGAAGAAGTGTTGGCAACCATTCGTCGGGTCCATTCCGCCGGGACCGCGATCCTTCTGGTCGAGCAGAATGCGAGCCTTGCGCTGGCGGCCGCATCGCGCGCCTATGTCATCGAAAGCGGCGTCGTCTCGCGGGAAGGTCCGACAGCCGATCTCCGCGACGATCCCGCCATCCGCAGCGCTTATCTTGGATTCTAAGTCATGCGCAGGCTGATCGAGAACATCGATACGCTCTATACCTGCGACCGGCAGGATCGTGTGCTCAAGTCGGCCTGGATTTTGACCGAAGGCAGCACGATCGCCGCGCTCGGTGAAGGGCCCCCGCCGGTGGGAGATTTCGACAACCGGATCGACCTCTCCGGATCGGTCGCCTTGCCCGGCCTTGTGAACACCCATCATCATTTCTTCCAGACGCTGACCCGGGCGTTGCCGCGGGCGCAGCGCGGCCAGCTGCTGGACTGGCTGGCAGTTCTCTATCCCGTTTGGGGTTTGATGGAGCCCGACGACCTTGCCGCGGCGGCCTCGGCAAGCATCGGCGAATTGTTGCTGACGGGCGCCACGACCAGCGTCGATCATTTCTATCTCGTTCCGCGCTGCGATCCCGCCTTCATCGCCGCCGAGATCGAGGCCGCCAGACAGGCTGGGATACGGTTGCACCTCGTGCGCGGCAGTATGACGACCATCGAGGGCGACCTGGAAGAACGCCTCAGTGCGACAGTCGGGCCCCGCGCGGGCGGCATCATCGATGATCCGGCGACCGTGCTGGCATCGATGCGGCAGACCGTCGAGGCCCATCACGATCCGCGCCACGGATCATGGCTGACGGTGGCGCTCGGTCCGACCACACCGACTTACTCCGATGTCGCGTTCATGCGCGACGTCGCCCGAATGAGCGCCGATCTCAACGTCGGCGTCCACATGCACGTTCATCCGCAACCTCATGAGCGGCTGCTTTGCGAGCGGCATTTCGGCAAGACGCCGGTCGAGGTTCTGGATTCAGTGGGGCTGCTGAGCCCGCGGACTTGGTTTGCCCACAGCACGCGGCTGGACGATCGGGATATCGCGGTCCTGGCTCGCAACGATGTCGGCGTCGCCCATTGCCCGCGCATGATTCTGCGGCTGGGAGCTCGCATCCCGGTCATCCATCGCATGCGCTCCAGCGGCATGCGGGTCACGGTCGGCGTCGACGGCGCCGCCAGCAACGACAGCGGCTCGATGCTTGGCGAGATGCGCCTGGCGCTGTTGTTGCATCGGCTTGCCAACGGCGGCGGTGAGGTGTCCTCCAGCGATTGGATGACGCCCTACGAGGTGTTGTTGATGGCGACTCGCCATGCCGCCTCCCTGATCGGACGCGACGACATCGGTGCCGTTGCGCCGGGACTTTGCGCCGACATCACGGCTTTCGACATGCGCGGTATCGGCTTCGCAGGCGCCCGTTCGGATCTGCTCTCCGGTCTGCTGTTGGCCGGCGATGACACCCGCGCCTCGCTGACGATGGTCGGCGGCAAGCCGCTGGTGCGCGATGGGCGTCTGCTGCAGCAGGACGAATACGCGCTGCGCGAGGCCGCCGATCGTGCCGCGAGCCGCGTCGTTGCGCGTGCGGCACAAAAGACCGGCATCGACTATCTCGACTTCGGGCTTGAGCGAAATTCCTGAGATGGTTCAAAGCCAGATCATAAGCGCCTCGCCTGCATCATCATGCGCGGCCCGCAGCGATGCATCCTCTGCCGGCGATCCTGATATCCCGGAACCTCCGGCACGGTCACGCAGTGGGAGGACGCGACCACCGCGCAGCGCGACTCATCCGGAGCTTTTCCACGTTCTAGGAATTCTCGAGGAACAGTCCGGAATGCTCCGACCTGCGTACGAAGTGCAGAAAATCCGCGATGCCGTCGCTCAGCATCGCAACATGGCTCCGCATCAAAGCCCCCGCTCCCGCCGGGTCGTTCGCAAGGATCGCCGTCAGCACTGCCTCGTGCTCTACCTGGGAAGACGCCATACGGCCGGGCTGAAACGTGATGGTGCGGCGATAGGGCGCCGTTTTCAGCGACAAGCGTCGCAATTCGTCCTGCAAGACACGATTGTGACTCGCCGCGGCGATGGCGTCGTGGAAATCGATATTCGCATCGTAAAACGCGTCGGCTTCGTTGCGCGCTGCGGCCCGTCCGCAAACCTCATGCGCTTTAAGCAGCAGTTCCCGCTGATCCGGCGTGATGCGCCGTGCGGCCTGGATGCAGGCGAGCGCTTCAAGTTCGGCGACCACGCTCAGGGCATCGAGCAGATCCGCCACCGACATCTGGGCAACCTGCAGACCCTTGAGACCGCGCGCGACCGCAAGGCCGCTGGCCGACAATCGTTGCAAGGCTTCGCGCACCGGCGTGCGGGACACCTTGTACCGCTCGGACAATTCGCGCTCGTCCAGTCGCGTGCCCGGACGCGCCCGTCCACGCAGGATCTCCTCCTCCATGCGCTTCGCGATGTCGCTGGCGAGCGACGAATCCTCGTCGCGCGGCGGCTCCACAACAGCAGTTGCTCGGGCGGGCCTTGGACGGGATGGGCTAGGATTGCGTGGGGCCATTCGCTGCGGCTGAGTCGGAAAATCGGGCCGGCAAAAGCCGGAACCCGTAGTGTACAGGACGACGGCAGAATTGGCTACAGCACAGCGATTTTTGCATACCAAAAATGCTTGTTGGCATGCGACTTTCGACCTAACAAAGCGCGTGTGCCGGGACCGTGCCGATGAAACGATTTGAAGTCCGAAATGCTCATTTCGATAGACTGGTGAATACGCCGAACCTGAAATGGCTCGGCCAAAACACCAACCACGTCCCCTCGCACCCCGCCGTCATCGAGGCGATGGTGAAATGCGCCCGGGATGAGGACTTCCACATCTACGCGCCGCCAGCCGGGCTAGAGGAACTGCGCTCCGGAATCCTGAAAGACATCGGGTTGCCGAACCAGGCGGCGCTCGTCTCCGACGGAGCGGTAGCCTCGCTCTATCACGTCTGCCACACCCTGCTGCGGGCGGGCGACGATTTCATCACTACAGATCCGACCTGGAACTGGCCGATGGCCTTCGCGCGTTCTGTCGGAGCGAACGTCATCCAGATTCCGATATACGGTCCGGAGTATCGCTATCGGCTTGATCCGGAGCGTTTGGCTGCTGCAGTGACCCCGCGCACCCGGATGATCTATATCGTCGATCCCAACAATCCGCTCGGGGTTGCCTGCACGCGGCAGGAGATTGATGCGATTGCAGCGATCTCACGGCGTCAGGATGCCTGGCTGGTGCACGACTGCACCTACCGGCACTTCGCCCACCAGCACCATCTGGCGGCAACGGCCTATCCGGAGCGCACAATCACGATCTACAGCTTCTCCAAATGGTTGGGCCTCGCGGGCCTGCGCGTCGGCGCCATCGTTGCGGATCCGGACGTGGTGGAGCAACTGGCCTCGGCACCGCCGAACAATCTCGGCTCTAGCCTGCTGTCGCAACGGGCCGCGCTGGCCGGGCTCGGTATCAAAGACGAGTGGTTTCCGGGCGTCCTGTCGTTGACACGTGACAATCAGGCGCTGATTCACGCGTCCTTGGCGCGGTTGCCGGGTCTGTCGATACCGGTCTATCCCTCAAACGGAAACTTCATCGTGATCGAATGCGGTCCCAGCGGGGTGCGGCCGGAGGCGCTGGTCGCAGCCTATGGCGAGCGCGGCATCATGATCCGACAGGGCTCCTACCATACGCCGAACTTCGGTGATCGTTTCGTCAAGGTTTCGACCTCGGTGCCGAAGGCCTGGGTCGAGGAATTCGTGGATCTTCTGCCGGCGATGATGGATCGGGCCCGCGGGCTCAATACCGACATGCCTCTGTTCTAACGCCAGCGACCGGAATGGGTATGAGATGGATCTGAGACTGGGCGGAAAGAAGGTCCTGATAACCGGCGCCTCGCAGGGCATCGGTGAAGGGCTCGCCGACGCCTTTGCCGGTGAAGGCTGCCATCTGCATCTGACGGCGCGCTCGGCGGAGAAACTGGATGCTCTGAAAAAGCGGATCGAATCGGAGCACGGCATTGCGGTCACCTCCACCGCGATCGACATGACGCTGGCCGACGCGCCGGATCGCATCGTCGAGGAAGCCGGCGATGTGGATATCCTGATCAACAATGCGGGCGTGATCCCCAGCGGCACCATCTTCGACATCACCCCCGAACAATGGCGCACGGGCTGGGCGCTCAAGGGCTTCGGCTACGCCGACATGATCCGCCTTGTCTATCCGCGCATGAAGGCACGCGGCGGCGGTGTCATCCTCAACAATATCGGCAATGGCGGCGAGATCTGCGATCCGCAATACGTCGAAGGCGCCGCCGGCAATGCGTCGATCATGGCGATAACGCGCGCGCTCGGGGGACGCAGCCTGGACGACAATATCCGGATCGTCGGCGTGAACCCCGGGCCGGTCGATACCACGCGCATCTACAATATGCTGCGCAAGTTCGCAGAAAACACGCTGGGCGATTCCGCCCGCTATCCCGAACTGCTGGAAAAATATCCGCTCAAGCGACCGGCGAAACTGCACGAGATCACCGACCTGTTCCTGTTCCTCGCCTCGTTCAGGTCGGGCTACACCTCCGGCACGGTGATCACCGTCGATGGCGGGATTGCATCACGTCGCTCGGTGGTTTGAGGTTCGACCATGGCATATGCAACGACGTCCGACGGCATCAAGCTTTACTACGAATCGGCTGGCACCGGATCCGCCATCCTGTTCGTACACGAATTCGGCGGCAACCACTGGAGCTGGGAGCCGCAGATGAACTTCTTTGCACGCCGGTACCGCTGCCTCACTTACGCAGCCCGCGGATTCCCGCCCTCCGACATTCCGGCCGATGCCGCGGTGTACTCGCAGGCCCGTGCGGCCGACGATATCTTCGAGGTGATGGACGCAGCGGGAATCGACAAGGCCCATCTCGTCGGCCTCTCGATGGGGGGCTTTGCCGTTCTTCATGCCGGACTGCGGCGGCCTGAACGGGTGCTGTCGGTTTGCGCAGCAGGCGCCGGCTACGGCGCCGAGAAGGCCTACGAGGATTACTTCAAGGGAATCTCGGAGCAGGTTGCGGTGAACTTCGAGACCCAGGGCGCCGAACGCTTCGCCAGGATTTACGCTGAAGGCGCCTCGCGCGTGCAATTCCAGGAGAAGGATCCGCGCGGCTGGGCGCTGTTTGCGGAACGGCTCGCGCGCCATTCCAGCTTGGGCGCGGCCAACACCATGCGCGGCGTGCAGATGAAGCGCCCGTCGCTTTACGACCTCGAAGCCGAGTTCAAGGCGATGAAGCCGCCGGTTCTCGTCATGGTGGGCGATGAGGACGATCACTGCCTGCACCCGGGAATCTTTCTGAAGAAGACAATTCCTGCTTGTGGTCTCGTCGTATTCCCCAAGAGCGGACATACACTCAACTTGGAAGAGCCGGCGCTGTTCAACGATGTGCTGGCCGAATTCCTTGCCCAGGTGGAAGCGGGTCGCTGGCGGGTGCGTGATCCACGCGCCAATCCCAGCCAGATCATGCGCACGGACTGACCATGCGTCCTTCCGAGCGGATCGATGGCTCGCGTCTCTGGACCCGATTGATGGATCTGGCGCAATTTGGCGCACGGGTGGACGGCGGTGTCGACCGGCAGACGCTCACCGAAGCGGAGATCGCCGCGCGCGCCTGGCTCGTGTCCTGGGGCCGAATTCTCGGACTGTCACCCTACACGGATGCGGCCGCCAATCTTTTCCTTCGTTTTGAAGGCAGTGACTCGACGCTGCCACCGGTGCTGTGCGGCTCACACATCGACTCGCAACCGACCGGAGGCAAGTTCGATGGCGCCTACGGCGTCCTGGCCGCATTCGAGGCCGTTCAGGCAATCCGCGAGGCCGGTTTTACCCCGCGGCGGGCCATCGAGATCGTGGCCTGGACCAACGAGGAGGGCTCGCGCTTTTCGCCCGGCATGACCGGCTCCGACCTATTCACCGGGAGCAAGACGTTCGATGAACTCAAGGACATCAAGGATTCCGCAGGCATCCGGCTTGAGGAGGCTCTGGCGCAGGTCTTGGCCGCGGACGTCGACGTGCCGCGCCGTTCGTTCGGCTTTCCGGTCGCCGCGTTCGTAGAAGCCCATATTGAGCAGGGGCCGCAGCTCGAACGTACGCAGATTCCGATTGGCGTGGTCACCGGCATCCAGGGAACGCGCCGCTATCGGGCGCTCGTCCATGGCGAGGCCGCACATGCCGGCACGGCGGAGCGTCACGAAAGGAAAGATGCCCTGATGGCAGCGGTACGGATGATCGCCGCAATCGATACCGCGGCCCTGGAACGCGCCGATATCAAGCTCACGGTCGGCCTGTTCGAAGTCACGCCCAACGCCCCCTCTGTGGTCCCGGCCGAGGTGCGTTTCTCAATCGACCTGCGCCACCCCGACAATGCTGTGGTCGACGATATGGACTTCCGAATCCGCGAACTCATTGAGGCTCTGCGCGGCCCCTGCACCGTCGAACTCAGACAAATACAGCATTCTCCCTCGTTACAATTCGATCCGCGCATTCGCGCGAGTGTCGCCACAGCGGCTGATGCGATCGGGATTGCGCATCAGGACATCTATTCAGCCGCCGGCCACGACGCCCGCCAGCTACACTATGTCTGCCCGACCGGAATGCTGTTCGTGCCGTGCCGGGACGGAGTCAGCCACAATCCGGCCGAGTGGGCCGAGCCGTCCGACCTGACGGCGGGAGCGCGCGTACTGGCCGACACGGTCTGGCATTTGGCCAGCGAGCCGTGACAGGCCGAACGCGTTCGCTGATCGGCCAATCGGTCTTGCGCCGCGAAGATTTCCGTTTCGTCTCCGGGATCGGAGAGTTTGTCGACGATCTCGCGCCGACGGGCATGCTGCATGGCTTCACCGTCCGTTCGTCCTGGTCTCACGGCAAGAATTTGCGCATCGACGCCGACAAGGCACGACGCATGGCAGGAGTTCACCTGATCCTCACGGCGGACGAGCTGGTGCAGGCGGACATAACGCATGTGCCGGTGGATCTTCCACCACCGGGCCACAGCTTCGAGACGTGGTCCGCATCGCCGCAGCCGGTTCTGGCGCGAGATCAGGTTAGATATGTCGGCGATGCCATCGCCTTCGTCGTCGCAGAGACAATCAACGCAGCCCGGGATGCAGCCGAGGCACTCAAGATCCAGCTCACCGAGATTGAATCGGTCACGGATCTCAACTTTGCCAAAGCGGATTTCTCCTATGAGGAAGGCGACAGCCAGGCGGTGACTGCTGCGATGAACGCTGCTGCCTCGATTTTCAGCGCGACCATAGCAGTCAATCGGATCGACGCGTTCCCCCTTGAGCCGCGTGGCTGCATAGGAACCTTCTCAAACGGCCAGTTCACGCTGCATGTCTCGACCCAACGCGTTCAGATCATTCAGCGCGCGTTAGCGGATCGCGTCTTCAAGGTGCCGCGTGAACGCATGCGCGTCGTCGCGCCGGATACCGGCGGCGGCTTTGGCCAGAAGAACGGGCTGTACCCTGAATATGTTCTTTGCCTTGAAGCCGCACGTCGCCTTGGCCGGCCGGTGAAATGGTTCCCCGAACGCAGCGAAACCCTGAGCGCCGGCTGCCATGCGAGGGACAATGTATTCTCGGTGAGTGCCGCAATCGACGCGTCCGGGCGGATGACCGCAATCGACGCCGTCCGCCGCATGAACATGGGTGGCTATGCATCGTCGAGGTCGATGGTTCCGGTCCAGAACGGCCTTTCGCATTTGACCGGCGTTTATGGCATCCAGGCCGCTCATGTCCGGGTTGAGGGCGTCCTGACAAATACCGCACCTACCTGCTCTTATCGTGGTGCCGGACGCCCGGAAAATGTCTATGCGTGCGAGCGTTTCGTCGACATGATCGCCCGCCAGATTGGACAGGATCCGATCGCGTTCCGCCGCGACAACCTGGTGCCACGAGCACAGATGCCCTGGACCTCGCCGCTCGGCACACGCTTTGCGGAGCACGATTTCGAACTGTTGCTCAATAGCGCGCTGGAAAATATCAATCATGCCGGTTTCGCGGCGCGTCGCGCGCTCTCAGCCAGATCGAAACGGCTCCGCGGTTTCGGCGTCTGCCTGTTTGCCGAAGATCTCCACGGCTCGCCTGAACCGATCAAGGCACGGCTTGAATGGACCGGAGCGCAGCTTGACGTCGTGGTCGGGACAGGCTCCGCAGGCCACGGCCATGAGACAACGTTTTTGCAGGTGGCCGCCGACACGCTTGCCATGCCGATGGAGCGTCTCGGATTCCGCCAATCGGACACGGCGCGGATGGCCGAGGGTGTGGGGACGGCAGCTTCCTGGTCGATGACACTCGGCGGATCTTCGGTAAAGCTGGCGGCCGAGGCGGCGATCGAACGAGGCCGCGATGTCGCAGGCCGCCTCCTCGAAGCATCCTCCCCAGACATCGTCTTTCACGACGGCATCTTCCGGATCACCGGCACCGACCGAAGCGTAACCTGGGACCAGGTGTTTGCGGCACAACCGGACTTCCGCATCGACGGCTGCTTCAACGGCCCGGGGCAGAATGTGCCAGCGGCGTGTCACGCCTGTGAGGTTGAGGTGGATCAGGAGACCGGCGCCTGCAAGATACTCGCCTACGCGATCGCCCAGGATTCCGGCAATGTCATTAACCCGAAGATCTTCGAGGGCCAGCTCCACGGCGGGATGGCGCAGGGTATCGGGCAGACCTGGTTCGAGCAGATCGTTTACGATCCGGCGAGTGGACAACTATTGACGGGATCGCTCACGGACTATGCGGTGCCCCGCGCATCCGACCTGACACCTATCTGCACGTCGGTCAGGCCAACGCCAGCCTCCGACAATCCGTTGGGCGTCAAAGGCGTCGGCGAGGCAGCGGCAACTGGTGCGCCAGCTGCTTTCGCCAATGCGGTGCTGGATGCGCTTTGCCCGCTCGGGATTACTCACATCGAGCCGCCGTTTACCGCCGAAAAGCTTTGGCAAGCAATCGAAAGGGCAATGGCTTAAATAGAAAGCCCGCAGTTTTCCGGCGCCCGACGTGGAGCGTTGATTCCCACTTACAATTTCGATGGTCCGTCCGTTTGGGCTCGCTCGCGCCAAGAGCAGCCGCTCCATAATCATCATTATGCGTCGGAGGCCAAAGCCGCCGAATGACCATCAACGATCACAGGTAGGTCACTGGCGGAAGGTCAACGAACCGCCCCCTTGTCCGTTTTGACCTGCCAGCTCAAGCCGACGTGGCAAACGTCAACCTTGCGCGGCAGTGGGCCGCCCGCAATTGGTCCCATCATTGCTGGGCTTTTGAAGCGACTTCCGAAATCCGGCACCATGTGGTCGAAAGCAACGCAAGCTTTGGCTGCAATTGTTCGAAGGCAGCTTCGATCTGATCTAGATTGACACTGGTACCTGCGGGACGAGTTGACAGAGCTTTGGCAAATCTCGGCGCCGACGTGCTGATCGCGCGGGGAAGCTTTTTCTCTCGCAAGATATCCAGACTACCCGAACTTCCAGCAAACGCATTAGCGCGGCCACGTCGCGGCAACAATCGACCTTCTACACCACGACATCATAGAGCCGTTGTAGCCGCTCCGTGACTATCTCGAAGAACCGCACCAGCTCCGCTTTGTTGCGGACTAGCCCCGCGTTAGCGCCGAACATAAGCAACGCATTCCAGGGAATTCCGTACACGGTGATGTTGACCCCGCGCGCCGGGCAGCCGTCCACGTTACGCAGGTCTTCGAGGATCATTACCTCAAGTTCTCGCGCTGTTTTTGACGGCTTGATGTACTCGACGTCTCCATTTGAGATTACGCAGGTGTCTACCAAGCCGACGCGCGTCGTCTGGGTTCGGTCGGCGGGCGCCGTTGGCGCAGGACCGAAGCCCCCGCCCCGACTCTAGGAAGCCCCGCTGGTAAGTCCGGGATTTGCGCGCCGGCTGCCTCGTGCCGGTTGATCGACGCCAGCAAATCCGCGGCCGCGCGCTGAGCCGCCCGAGATATGGAAACGCGGGATCGAAGCCCCGTGCCCGGCTCTCCGACCGCAAAATCACTTGTCGTGCTTCACGCTCGTCGGCTTGCTCCAATTATTCCCCGGGATGAATTGACCACCGGTCGACATATCGCGGGATGAAACTAGGCGCGGTACTACCATTCGCAACGTCACCCGAGAAGGCGGTGGTTTGACTTACGTCACCGAGCCATTCGCTATCCGCAGCCAAGAAAACTTAGGAAGAATGATCGTTCAAACTCTGGTTAGGGAAAAAGTACGTTAGGCAGACTGAATGGTGCTGACTTAATTCTCCTTCCGATCGCTTGCGGAGGTCGGGCGCCGGCTTGGCTTTCGTCCGCTTTCAGCTCGAAAGGGAACCACACGGCAGCCATTAGAATGGTCAGCAACGGGCCACAAGCCGACACTCCATGGCAAGAAAGCGCGCCATCAAGCCTCCAACTCCTCGAGCAATGCCTTCGCCTGCCTCAAGTCGAGCGTGTCGAAACCTTCGGTGAACCAGCCATAGATCGGAGCGAGAAGATCGCGGGCCTCATCCCGCTTTCCTCGATCGCGCCAGAGCCGTGCCATGCTCATCGCCGCCCGTAGCTCCCATGACCTCGTTTGCTGCACGCGCGCAACCGCGAGCGCGCGCTCGAAATACGCTTCCGCTTTCGCCGCATCCAGCTTGGGCGATTTAAGCGCGATTTCCCCAGCATTCCGGTGGACCTCGGCCTCGAACCACTTACTGCCTGTCTCCACCGCCGTTATTGCTTCACCTATGCAGCGCGAAGAATCGTCAAATTGGCAAAGATCCGCGTGGGCTGCCGCAAGGCATAATGAGTAGAACGGCACCATCAATGTTGTACCCAGTGACCGATATGCGGTGAGACCCGAAGTGATCGCTTCGGCTGCATCCGCAGCCCGCCCGGCCAGCGCAAAGATGCAACCTTGGACCGACACTCCCATCGCCTTCCAGAACGGACTACTTTTTTGGTCCGCCAAAGCGATAAGCTCATTGCTCAGCGCTTCGCCTGACGGATAGTTTCCACATAGAGTTTCAGTAATACACACCCAGTACAGAATGAACATCAAGTTACCTGCCTGGCCGATCTCACGCGCATGCTCGAGCGCATGCTTGCTGTCCGCAAGCGCGGCTTCGGGATAACCAAGCATCCATGAAGCGGGCGAACGAAAGCCTAAGGTCCGCAACTTGCTGTCTACGGTAAAACGCGTCGCCAACGGACGATGTGCCACAGGATCGTAGAGC
>Ga0307476_10001167_pt1 | contig 16584 bp, 15 predicted proteins | sample atmos_gasesECM2C_2_FD_203314 | JGI IMG/M metagenome (GOLD analysis project Ga0307476, IMG submission 203314) | Hardwood forest soil microbial communities from Morgan-Monroe State Forest, Indiana, United States - atmos_gasesECM2C_05 | ecosystem: Environmental > Terrestrial > Soil > Temperate... | reverse complement strand
CAAGTTGCCGGAGTCACTCGACTTTCTGCTGACTCGCAGACCCCCGTCGGGATTGCGGCGCGTCAACGCCGTGCTCAAGGGCATGGGGCAACCGTCGCTGTCTGTTATGGCCGAATCGCTCACCGATTCCAACCAGAGCGGCCAAGATTCGGTTGGCGCGCAATTGAGGCTCCTGATGAAGCCCACGACTGCGCTGGTGTGGATCGTATTCTTTTGCACGATGGCGGGCTTTTACTTCATCCTGAGTTGGACGCCGCGTCTTTTGAATGCGGCGGGATTGAGCGCGAGCCAGGGCATGACCGGCGGAGTGCTGTTGAACCTGGGTGGGATAGCCGGCTGCGGCCTCTTCGCCTTTGCCGCCGCACGCGCCGATACGCACCGCTTGCTGCTCGGTGCACTCGTCGGCAGTGCTCTATTGATCGTCGTGTTCGGACTCGTCATGAGCCGGCTGGACATTGCGCTCTGGACGGCGTTACTGCTCGGCATCATCGCGAACGCGGCGATGGCGGGCCTGTATGCGGTCGGGCCACCGCTCTACCCGACTGCGGTACGAACCACCGGCATGGGGTGGGCGATCGGCATCGGCCGCTTTGGAGCAATACTCGCCCCGCTCGCGAGCGGCGCGCTGCTTGATCGCGGCTGGTTACCAGCGCAGCTTTACTTCTTTTTCAGCGCACCCTTTGTGGTCGCGGCGGTCGCCATCTTTGTCATCGGTCCGGCGCGCAATCGTGCAGCTACTAAACAGCTTATACCGATTTGACGATTGCACGCGCGCTAGGAGATGTTGACCGTTGTAATTTGGTCAGCTGTGACCATGATGCCGGTCGTGACCGGACTGAACATCACGGCGGCGTCGGCCTGAGTCAGGTTGTCCTGCTTCGCCTGACAGGTCAATGCAAGCGTGTACGTGCCGGGCGGCAAGGCTCCGAACTGGTAGGAGTACGGCGGCGTCGAGGTCGCAATGAGCACCATCGAGGTCAACGGCTGATTACCATCGGTGGGCGGCGCCGTGGTATTCCAGTCCTCCGGTGCCGTCACGTTGCCGCTGTACAAATAAACGCCGGGCGTGCATCCGCTTGGAAGAGCGCTCGTGACCTGACCCTGGATCGCACCGAGAGCGACGTCCACCGTCGCGGTCTGGCCGGCGGTGACGACCGCCGTCGCGACCGGCGTGAGTATCACCACCGACGGGTCGGACTGATCAGGAACGTCCTTGTCGGCCTCGCAGGTGAACGCTACGGTGTAAGTGCCGGGCGGCAAGAAGGTAAACTGGTAGTAGTAAGGCGGCATTGAGGTCGCAACCGGCAACTTGGAAGCCAGCGGCTGGTTGGGATCGCTGAGGTTGCTGTTCATGTCCTCGGGCTTAGTCACCGCGCCGCCATAAAGATAGACTCCGGGCTTGCACCCGTTCGGCAGCGCGCTGGTAATTTTCCCTTGAATGTTGCCGACGGAGGTATTGTCGACGAGACGCTCCACCGGCTTCAAGATGCACGCGGGGGCCTGTCCCGGAGGACACGTGATTGCCTTTCGGAGGTCGAAGTCGATCGTGTAGTCGACGACGCCGCTGCTTGGAACCGTGAACCCGGAGACCAGCTTGAACCCCGTTTCGGAGCCGCTTGGAACTAAAAGACCGAGTCTCGAGCCGTCCGCGAAATCGATGTAGGAATTATTGGCGCTGCCGTCCGCCGTCACCATCAGCCGAATCTGCCCGTAGGAGCCCGATGGGATCGGTTGATCGAACAGCACCGCAGACGCAGTGCCGCTCTGCGTCATGAGATCTATGCTCTTTGGTGCGGCGAACGTGATGGTCACCGGATTGCCGTTATTGCCGGTCAGCTCTACGCCGGTGAAAACCACAACGACGTGCGTGGCATTGTCAGCCGGAGGAGCATCGGCAACCGACAGCTTCATTTGGGGCTGGCTCATCGGAGCGGTCATACCGCTCGAGCTGCCGCCGCCGCACGCGGTGATACCCAGTGTCGCCGCGTACAGCAGCAATAGTGCTAGAAAACGTAGTTGATGAGACATGAAGGTCCTCCCACGGCCGCGTGTAACCGACGAACTGCCGGTGCACCGATCATCATTGTTCTCCCGCTCCGCTCCCGGCAGCGCACGCAAGCATGGTCCACCCATGGGAGCCACAGCGATTGTCGCGCCGAACCGAGCGCGTGGGTACTGTCGTCGCGATGCGACTGCGGGCGCTGCCGTGTGCCGCGGAGGCGCGACCGAATAGCCGCGCATTCGTGCTCACGTTCTGCCGATTTGACAATAGATGGCAATGAACGGCCACGCACGTCGAGCCGCCGGCCTCATTGTTCGTGCTGCGCGTATTTTATTTTTTCGAATCGTCGGATTCTGTAAAACAAAGTTTTTTCTTTCGTGAAGTCAGTCACAGGCTCAGCGCAATTAAGTGAGATCCGCTGAGCGTTCGTTATCCTTTCCACCGGGACTGAGAATTAAACGCCGAGATTCATTGAACATAAAATTTGAGTCCGCGAATTGCAAAATAGGGAGAACTGGAATGATCAAGTCAACGGTTATCACGATGGCGGCAACCTCGCTTTTGGCACTGTCGGGTTCTGTCGATGCGACTATGACGGGTACCACGAGCAGTACTGTAACTAACACAGATTCGCCAGACTGCTCCGGCGCGGCTGCTTCTACGGGAGTGATCTGGCCGCCCAATCACACGATGGTCAGCGAAACCATTGTCGGGGTAACGGACCCCAACTATTCGACGGTCGCGATTCTCGTCACTGGCATCATGCAAGACGAATCCGTGGCCGCGCTCGGAAGCGGCAATACGTCACCCGACGGAGCCGGGATCAACACTCCCACGGCGCAAGTGCGCGCGGAGCGCGCCGGACCAGGAACTGGCCGCATTTATTTCATTTCCTTCAGTGCGACAAACGCAGCGGGCGGCACATGCACGGGATCGGTCAGTGTGTTCGTACCGCACGATCAGGGGCAGGGATTTACTCCCATCGATACTGGCGCGCGCTTTGATTCAACTCAAACGTACTTCTAGCCCGCCGTCGGATCCAGGGTAAAGACGAGGCGCTCACGCAGCGCCGTGGGCGCCTCGTCGATCCCGCGCAAAAGGCCCGATGGCGTTGCGGGAGCCGCCTATTTGCTGTTCGCGTAGGCCTGAATCAGCTCGAAGAGATAATCACGCTCCTCGTAAAGGCCCTCGACCGACTTGCGTTCGTTGAGGCCGTGAACGCCGTTGCCGTCGGGATCGGAGAACCGGCCCGGGACGCCATAGGTGGGAATTCCTGCAGCATTGAGGAAGCGCCCATCGGTGGCGCCCGTCGACATCGCCGGCAGCATCGGTACGCCCGGAAAGTGCTTTTGTGCAAGAGTCTTGGCGGTGCCGTAGACCAGCGGGGTGAGCGGCGGCGGGGCTGGAGTCGGGCTGATTTCGCCGGTCGGGGTTATGGTCAGCGACGGGTCGGCGGCGGCCTTGATCAGCTGCGCGCGGACATTGTCGATCGGGTCGCCGGGAAACATCCGGCAATTGATATTGGCTCCCGCACGCTGTGCCAGCGCATTGTTGGCATGGCCGCCATCCAGCATCGTTGCAACGCAGGTAGTGCGCAGCATCGAGTGATAGGTCGGATCCTTCGACACAATGGCGCTGGCTTCGAGGTCGTTGGGATTGGCGATCAGCCGCATCATTGCGGCACCCGCTTCGCCGCCGGACAGTTTTGCCGTCTCGGTGAAGTAAGCGCGGGTGGTGTCGGTGAACTGCACGGGAAACTCATATTGACCGATGCGAACGAGCGCCGCGGCCAGGCTGTAAATGGCGTTATCCGGGCGCGGACGACTGCTGTGGCCACCGGGGTTGCTCGCCTCGATACGGAAATCCTGATAGACCTTCTCTCCCGCTTGAATACCGAGTGAAAGCTTCTTGCCGCTGGCATCGCGCAGGCCGACGCTTCCTTCGTTCAGGGCGAATTGGGCATCGATCCAGTCCTTGTGCTCGGTGACCAGCCAGTAGGCGCCATTGAACGCCCCGCCGGTTTCCTCGCCACAGGTCAGGGCCAGTTTCAACGGCCGGCGAAGCTTGGTTCCAGTCTTTTTCAAACGAACCAGCGTATCGGTGAAGATCGCAGCTTGCGCCTTGTCGTCGGACGAGCCGCGGCCGTAGAAATAGCCATTCTCTTCGACCAGCACGAATGGATCGCGAGTCCAGTCCTCGCGCTTCGCCTCCACGACGTCGATGTGGGCAAGCAGCAGGATTGCCTTGGCCTTGGGTTCCGTTCCATTCAATGTCGCGACCAACCCGTCTTCTTTGGGATGGTCGGATACGCCGAACAGCCGGATATCGCCCTCCTTGTATCCGGCGGCTTTCAGCCGCGCCGCCATCCGCTCTGCCGCCAGCGTGCAACTTCCGCCGGACAGCGTCGTATTGGTCTCGACGAGTTCCTTGTACAACTCTTTGAACGCCGCCTGATCCGGTCGAATTTCGGCGGTCACGGGTGCGACGAGGCTTGCGGCGAGCACGGCCGCGGTCAAAAATAGGCGCAATTGATGATCTCCCTGGTAGACGCAACAGACTACGTCTAATTCGCGGCAACAGGCAACATCGCGCAGCGGTGTCAGCGCGAGACAGCCGTTGGATAAGGGTCCTGCAGAACGGCGGAGCCGGTCTCCAGCAGGGATTTCAGGTTGGAGATGATCTTTGGCCAGCCGCCGGACACCGCCACGATCAGGTTCGAGAGTTCACGCTCGATGGTGTGGGTGATGGAAAGCTTGACCGCCGTTCCAATGGGTTCCAGCTCCAAGGTGCACAGCGACTCGCCTTCGGCCTTGAGCTCGGGTTTGTTCTGATGCTGCCAGCGGATCACCAACCGCCGTGGCGGCTCGGCCTCGACGATATCGCCGGCGTCGCTGATGCGGCCGTCGGGGTACACCATCTTCCACGAGGATCCCGGCGTCCACTCGCTTTCGCAGTGCGTGCCGAACCAGTACCGCTTCATGAACTCCACATCATCGGTCAGCGCCGACCATAGCTTCTCCGGCGTGGTGCGTATGTAAGTCACGTAGACGAAGGTCGATCTAGCCATTGGCTTTCTCCAGTCGTTTTTTCAGGTCAGAGAGCGCCTTGAGGCGCGGCTTTTCGAATTTGGCAATCCAGCGCTCGTAGATCTCCTGCAGCGGTACCGGATTGAGGAAGTGCAGCTTTTCGCGCCCGCGCCGCACGGTGGCGACCAGGTTCGCCGCCTCCAGCAAGGCCAGATGCTGCGTCACGCCCTGCCGCGTCATCGCCAGGTGCTCGCACAGCTCGTTGAGTGTGCGGCCGTCGTGCGCATGCAGCAGGTCGAGCAGCTTGCGCCGGCTGGGATCGGCCAGGGCCTTGAACAGTACGTCGGTGTCGTGGCGCTCTGCCATGTTCTATATGCAAGTAATTACCTGCCTATATGATAGGCAAGTCGCGCCTTGCATGTCAACTAGATCGACATGCCACCCGAGGCTTCGATGCGCTGGGCATTGACCCAGCGATTGTCCTCCGACAGCAGCGAGGCGATCACCGGCCCGATGTCATCGGGCAAACCGGCCCGCCCGAGTGCCGTCATGTCGGCAACGATTTTGTTCACCTCGGGGTTGTCGCGGACCATGCCGCCGCTGAAGTCGGTGGCAATGGCTCCCGGAGCGACCGTGTTGACGGCGATCCTGCGCGGCCCCAACTCCTTCGCCAGGTAGAGTGTGAGAATCTCAATAGCACCCTTCATGGATGCATAGGCGCCGCTGCCCGGAAAGATGATGCGGGTCGTGCCCGAAGAGAGCATCACAATTCTGCCGCCGTCGTTGATCAGCGGCAGGAGCTTCTGCGTCAGGAAGAACACGCCCTTGAAGTGGACCTGGTAGAGGCTATCCAACTCCTCTTCCGTCACCTGGTCGAAGGCGGCGTGGTGCGAGATGCCCGCATTATTCACAAGATAGTCAAAGCTCCTTCGGTCCCAGGTGTCTTGGAGCACCTTTTTGAGCGATTCGGCAAAGCCGGCAAATGTTTTCGTGGCGCCGGTATCGAGCTGCAGAGCAACCGCTTGGCGTCCTTCAGCCTGAAGCTTCGCCACCACCGCCTGCGCCTCGTCGGCCCGGGAGTGATAGGTGATCACCGAATCAACGCCCTTGCGGGCCAGGCTCTCGGCGGTGTTGCGGCCCAAACCCCGGCTGCCGCCGGTAATGAGGGCGATTTTCTGTGTCTGGGTGTTCATGTCCAAGCTCCTTGGTGGGGGGTGGACAAGAATCTATCGTACAGATAAATTAAAATAATCCAGGTAATTACAGCATCTGCATTCAAGAAATCAGAACAATGGACCGGTTTGACAGCATGAATCTGCTGATTCGGGTCGTAGAACGGCGGAGTTTCACCGCAGCGGCCTCAGACCTCGGCCTCCCACGATCCAGCGCGACCCTGGCGATCAAGCAGTTCGAGGAGCGCCTCGGCATTCGCCTCCTGCACCGGACCACCCGCCACGTCACACCGACCCTGGAGGGCGAGGTCTACTACCGACGTTGCAAGGCGATCCTGGCGGAGATCGAGGATGCCGAAGCCGCACTCACCGGCCGTGAGGTTCGCGGCCTACTGCGCATCGACGTGCACGGCCCGACGGCGCGCACCTTCATCCTTCCTGAACTGCCGACTTTTCTTAAGCGCCACCCTGCGCTGACCCTGCACATCGGCGAGGGTGACCGGTTCGTGGACATTGTGCGTGAAGGCTTGGATTGCGTCATTCGCGGCGGCGAGATTGCCGACAGCGACATGATCGTTCGCAGGTTGGGTCTTGCACAGGAAGGGACCTTCGCGAGCCCGGCCTATCTCGAAGGCCACGGGGTACCGCGCTCCCTCGAGGAACTCCAAGGCCACGAGATGATCGGTTTCGCCTCCTCGCGGACCGGGCAGACGCTACCGCTCGAGTTCACCGTGGAAGGGGAGCTTCGGACCGTGATGCTGCCGTGTCGCATCACCGTGACCAACACCGACACGTATGCCAACCTGGCGCGTCTCGGCTTCGGCCTGATGCAGGCGCCGCGCTATCGCTATGCCGAAGACCTCGCCGCGGGCACGCTGGTGGAGGTGTTGCATGAGCATCCGCCCTCCCCCACGCCGATCTCGGTGCTTTATCCGAAGAGCCGCCAGCTTTCGCCGCGGGTGCGCGTCTTCATCGACTGGCTCGTCGAAGTCGTCGCACCCAAGCTTTAAGCCTCGGAGCACCGCCGGCCCGGCTGAAGCGAGTTCCGTTTATGCGGGTGTCACTTGACGAAGACCGTGTCGGTGGGACCGTGTCCGGTGATGTAAATGACCACGGGATCCGCCTTGGTTTCCGCAAAATGCGCAACACCACCGGGTTCAGTGTAGAAACTTCCGGGCGGCAGCGTCTTCTCGGCCGCGGCATTGGAGGCTGGACCGTAACCGAAATACCAGACGCCGGAGATCACCACGGCGGTGCGATCGTCGCGGTGGGTATGTGCCTGGATCTTGGTATTTGCCGGAACGCTCACGCGGATTGTGTAAGGACTGTCCTGGGTGGGGTCCCCCGACATCACGGTGGTCCGAATGCCGGCGACTCCCGAAGTGCCTGCGCCCGCATCGTGCGCCGGCATCGAGTCGACCTCACTCGGCGTGAGGCGCAACTGAGGCGAGAGCAGGGGCGCGGCATAGGCTGCGGTGAACAGCAGACCCAGTGACAGTGTGGTGATACGCGTTTTCATTTGGCGAGGAACTCAGTGACGATCTTCACCGTTGCCTGCGGATTCTCCTCCATGATCCAGTGACCGGAGTGAGGAACGATTGCGCTGCTCACATGATCCGCGACAAATCGTAACTCGTCTGCCATCCCTGTGCCGAAAGACTTCTCGCCGCCGACGCCAAGCACGGGCATCGTCAGCTTGCCTCCTTGAGCCAACAGCGCCTTGTTGTCGATGGCATCCTGGGAAAACGCGCCAAACTGCTCAAAGGCGTCGTGCATGGCATGCGGTTTCGCGTAGAGCGCGGCATAATGATCGCGCGTTTCGGTATCGATGGTTTTCGGATCCGCCGAGAGCTCGTTGTAGAAGCGGTCGAGATAAATGCGCTCCCGTCCTTGCACCAGCCGCTCTTCGTCGGGACCGCGGAAGTTGAAGTGCCAGAGCAGAGGGCTCAGCAGAATGCGGTCCCAATTGCCGATACCGGGTAGCGGCGCATCGATAACCGCCCATCGCGCGATACGCTGCGGAAATTGCGCCGCCAGCGCGTAGCCCACCATATTGCCGATGTCGTGGGTCACAAGGTCGGCCTTTTTCACGTGCAGCACGTCCATCACCCCCGCGATATCGAGGGCCTGATTCTTCTTGGTGTAGCCCGAGTCAGGATGCGCCGACAAACCCATGCCGCGAAGATCAGGCACGATGACGGTGTGGTCCTTGACCAATACGGCCGCCAGCGGGGCCCACATATCGCCCGTGTCCCCAAAACCGTGCAGCAGGATGACCGCCGGCCCTTGGCCGCCCACGCGCACAAACAGACTGGTGCCGTTGGTCTCCACCATCTGCGTTTGAAAAGTGCTTGGGAATGCCTCGATACGCGCCAAGGCCGGCGTGACGAGAATGGCGGCGGCCGCGAGGGCCCCCAGATACTTGAACATGAAACCTCCGATAGAGCGGTTACGGGTCGCGTGCCCGGGCACTATAGTTGCCAAATGGGGTTCGCGATAGCCGATAATCGGCCGATCTAAATTTCGGCAAAACCGAACAATGCTCAAGCTCGAGTCCATCGCCGCATTCTCCGCCATCGCGGAGGCCGGCTCTATTACGGGTGCCGCGCGGCGTTTGGCGCTATCGAAGTCGGTGGTCAGCGAACGTCTCACCGAGCTCGAACGCGTCGTGGGTACCACTCTCGTGCGCCGGACAACGCGCAGTTTATCGTTGACCGATGACGGCAAGACATTCCATGAACGCGCGAAGCAAATTCTGCGGGAGGTGGAGCATGCTGCCGCTGAGCTCACGGAGCGCCGGGGCACCCTCACCGGCCCTCTGCGCATCTCGGCCCCCGTGAGTTTCGGCACCCTGCACCTCGGGCGGGCATTATTCGGCTTTCTCGCACGGTATCCCGGAATCGAGCTCACGTTGGAGCTCGATGACCGATTCGTGGACATCCAAGCTGAGGGCTACGACGCCATTATTCGTCATGGCCCGGTGGATGATGACCGGATCATCGTCAAGCGCCTCTCTGCCAGCAGACGCGTGCTGGTGGCATCCGCCGACTATCTGAAGCGCTGCGGCAATCCCACTTCGCTGCAAGATCTCGGGCAACACCGCGGCATCATGTATGGGAATCGTGGCGCTGTGGACTGGCGCTTTCGGGTGGGCCGCAAATGGGCGATTGCGCGGCCGCAAGTGGCCCTGCGCGTCAACAACGGGGTGCTCATGCGCGATGCCGCCGTTGCAGGGCTGGGAATTGCCTTGTTGGCAACTTTCTTGCTCGAAAGCCCACTCAAGAAGCGCACGCTCAAGGTTTTGGATGTCGGAGCTGAAGCGGAAGGAGCAACGATCTATATTGCCTACCCCGAGCATCTGCGCTCGTCCGGGAAGATTCGCGCGCTGACTGCCTGGCTCCGGCGGTCGATCGGCGAACCCGCCTATTGGGATATCGACTCTAACCGTGGTAGTCCGCGAAGCTGATTCGTGAGCTCGGGCATCAACCGCCGCTCGCAATGCCCTGTGCGTTTTTCGCCGCTTCCAGCACATGGGCCGCATCGAGGCGGACCGTGTAGTCCGGATCGTAGTGGCGAAAGCGAACCACACCGTTGCGATCGACGATGAAGACGGCGGGCACAGGTAGTTCATGCCTGGCAGTCCCTTGCGTCGCTTCGAGATCGATTCCATAGGTCTTCATTTTCGCAAGCGTCGTAGCATCGACGTGAAAGGCGACCCCAAAGGCATGCGCCGCGTCCATCGACGAATCTGACAGGAGGTGGTAGTCCACTTTTTCCTTGAGGCTCGAGTAAAGCAACTTCGGTTGATCGGTGCTCAAAAACAAAACCTGATATCCCATGGCCACGATTTGCGGCACCGCCGTGTGAAGATCCTGCAGCTGGGCGTTGCAGTAGGGGCACCATCCTCCCCGGTAGAAAATAATCAAAATTGGCTGTCGCAAGGACGTGGGATCGAACTGGAAGGCTCGACCATCGACCTCCTTGGCGACGAACTTCGGCGCCGGCGAATTGACGTCGATCGGGGTCACATTGTGCGGATCGTCCGGCACTGCGGCGGCGGCGGCGCTGATCGCCAAGACTCCGATCAATGAAAGACTTTGCAGAACATGCATCTATGTACCTCCGGTGATCAAGCGGATACTGCCGCCGAACTTAAGATAGGCCCAAAACCAGTTGGTCAACGTCGCGACCCGATTTCTGACCCCCAACATGAAGGCGATGTGCACGACTCCCCACAGCCACCATGCGGGTGCGCCTGACAGCTTCAAGATGCCGAAGTCGGCCACGGCGGCCTTGCGGCCGATGGTGGCGAGAGAGCCCAAATGGCGATAACGGAATGCCGGCGCCGGCCTACGCGCTTCGGCCATCGCCCGAATTTGCTTTGCCACGTAGGTTCCTCCTTGCTTGGCCGCTGGAGCCAATCCGGGCACGATTTCACCTTTCCACGCCCTGCTCGCCGCAGTGTCGCCGATCGCGAATACATTGGCGAACCCCGGCACGCGCAGGTCATCGCCCACAATGAGGCGTCCCGCCCTGTCAGCGGGCGCGTTTAACCACGCCGCCGCCGGCGATGCAGCCACTCCGGCAGCCCAAAGGACCGTACTCGCTTCGATGCGAGTTCCATCAATGCCAACCCCCGTTTCATCGATGTGATCAACGCGGCTGCCGAGACGAATTTCCACCCCCAGCTGCTCCAGCGAGCGTTGCGCGATCCGCGCCAGCCGCTCCGGGAAGCTCGGCAGCAGCCGCGGGGCGGCTTGGACGAGAATCACGCGAGCTTGCGCCGGATCAAACGCACGGAAATCCTTTTCCAGTCCAAAACGGGCCAATTCCGCGATCGCGCCCGCGAGTTCCACGCCCGTAGGGCCCCCGCCCACCACCAGGAAGGTCAACAATCCCTGACGGTCTTGCTCGAGCGACGCCGCCTCGGCGCGTTCGAATGCCGTCAAGATCCGGCGCCGAATTTCCAACGCATCCTCGATGCGCTTGATGCCCGGTGCGAAGCGCGCCCATTCGTCTTTTCCAAAATAGCTGTGGGTGGCGCCTGTGGCAAGGACCAGATAGTCGTAGGGAATGTCGCCATTTTGAGTCGACACTATTTGCCGCCGCGTATCCACTCCGCTGACGGTGCCGAGGAGCAGCCGGATCGACGGCGAGTTTCGGAACATCTGGCGTGCCGGCGTCGCTATATCACCCGGGGACAAAGCCGCCGTGGCGACTTGATACAGCAGCGGCTGGAACAAGTGATAATTCGTGCGGTCAATGAGCGTCACCGCCACAGCGGCGTCGCGCAAGCCTTGCGCGCATCGCAGGCCGCCGAAGCCTGCTCCGACGATCACGACCCTCGGTAATCCCTGAAGGCCGTCGAGACCATGACTCTTGGTCAAAGGGAAAAAGCGATCGCGCAAGCGCACGAGGAGTTCGTCGAGCGAGACGAATCCTCCGCCGTACACGCCGAGAATCGCCAGAAACATGAGCAAATAGATCGAGTCAGTGATCCGCGGGTCGATCATCGAATAGGCAAACAGCCCAAAGAGCATGACTGCGGCGACATAGCGCGTCGCCAGCCCCGTGAGGAGCAACACGCCGCCGACCCAGGCGCAGGCTAGCGGAACGCGCGCGGCCACGTCCAACGGCAACCATCGCTCGAAGTCCTTGAACTCAGCGCCCGAGGAGCGCGAAACGGCCGCCACGAGCAAGGCGGTCCCCAACCACACCCGGAAGAATGAGATGTACAAAGGGGTGCCGTATGCTCGCAGGCGCTTGGAGAAGTCGATAATTCGTGGAATGAGCGGGATGGCGCTGTCGTTCAGTCCCCGACGCAGCAAGTTATCGACCGATATGGGGCCCGCACCGTAAATCGCGAACCAACCTGCCAGTGCCACCCAAAAGAGCTGGGTGTCGAATGGGGTGTAGCGAATTTGCGTGATCAACGACAGCAGTAGCAGCGGCAGCGCGGAGTACCGGGTCATGAAGCCGATCGCCAGCAATGCTGCGCACACGATGTAGATCGCCGTGCTCAGAAACGCCGCTGAGTTCGGCGCGAGGAATGGGATCGGGTTCTCTTCGCTCGCCACCGCCAGCGTGGTCTCCCAGTGCAGCATCTGCATGAAGCCGAAGAAAACAAAGAGCTTGGCGATCCAGAGGCGAATCGCCAATTCGATGTAAGGCCACGCAATTCCTCGGAAGAGAGACGTCCACAGTTTCGGGATTGGCCGAGTCGCTGTTGCCGCTTTGGCGAGAAGCGAAGGTTTAAGGTTGCCGGCCAATTGCGTCCTCATTTCAGTCCTTGAAAGATGTGAAGGTCTAGACTGAGACCGCCCGGATCGCGAATTTATTTCATTTCATACGCGCTCTTTCTGGTTTCAGGCGTCCGAGTTACCTATAGAGAGCGGCTCTACACAAAATTGCTGCTTGCTGCCCACTTCACCAGGAAATCGACGAAAGCTCTAAGACGAGGCGTTGGACTAGAGTTTTGCGGATACACGGCCCAGATGGGCGGACTATCTACCTGGTAAGTGGTCAGTACCGGCTGCAGATGTCTGTGTGCGATCGCCGGAGCGGTTACGTAGCTGGATATTTGGATGAGGGCGGTCCCGGCCATGGCGGCCTCCACCATAGCCTCGGCGTGATCCAGTCGTAGGTTTCCGCGCACTGCCACATTGAAGCGCCGCCCGTCCCGCTGGAACTGCCACGGCTGAGTACGACCGGTGCTGGGTACTTCAAACTGAATGCAATTGTGTTGCATCAGATCCTCCGGACGCTTTGGCACACCGTGCCGTTTAAGGTAGGAAGGCGTGGCGCAGGTCGTGAGTGTACCGCTCGCCAGGCGCCGCGCCACTAAGCGCGAGTCGCTGAGCTTGCCGATACGGATGGCAACATCGAACTTGTCCTCGACAAGATCAGCCACGCGATCGGATACGTGTACTTCGAGCTGAACTTCCGAATACTGGCGCGCGAACTCGGGGAGCATGCGCGCAAGGTGTAAGCGCGCTATCGACAAGGGCAGCGTTATGCGTAGTAGTCCGCGCGGGGATTTATGTGCGTCGGTCAAGACATGTTCGGCTTCCTCTAAATCAGCCAGGATCTTCTGGCATCGTTCGTAATAGGCCGCACCTTCAGGTGTCAGAGTGATACTGCGCGCGGTTCGCTGCAACAGTCGAACGCCGTGACGAGATTCAAGCCGTGCGATTGCCTTGCTGACGCCGGAGGGTGAAATGCCCAGCCGGTGGGCTGCCCGCGTGAAGCTGCGTGCTTGTGCAGCATGGACAAATGCCAAGAGTCCAGACAGGTGGTCCATAGGCGCACTCCGAGGATGACAGATTGTCATCATAACCTGGACCCCAGCCTGGTTCACTTCGTTGCGTTGGCCATGTACCTTTCACCACCAGGCGGCACTAATACGGAGACGGTTTATGAGTACCATCACTCGCAATGCGCTCGTGACCGGCGCGACTTCGGGCATCGGGCAGGTCATCGCGGAGACATTAGCTGAGCGCGGTGTCCGCGTCGTTGTGTCGGGCCGGGATGCGGCGCGTGGCAACGAAGTCGTAAAGATGATTCGAGCCCGCGGGGGAGATGCACGGTTTCAGGCTGCCGATCTGGCAACAGCCGCCGCGGCATCAGACCTTGCCAAAGCATCGGAGAAACTCCTCGGCAGCGTTGATATTCTGGTGAACAATGCCGGCATCTTTTCATTTGGGCCGACTGCCGAGACCACCGCGGCGGCTTTCGACACGATGTTCGCCAGTAATGTACGCGGCCCCTACTTTCTTACGGCGTCGCTGGCACCAATGATGGCAGCCCGCGGATGGGGGCGGATAGTCAACATCACGACTATGGCCGCACATTTTGGCATGGTTGGAGGAGCTCTCTACGGGTCCACCAAGGCGGCCCTGCAATTGTTGACACAATCGTGGGCCGCTGAGTTCGGTCCGAGCGGTGTCACGGTGAACGCCGTTGCTCCGGGCCCCATTCGAACCGCGGGGACCGCCAGTATGGGCGACGCCTTGGAACAACTGGGCAAGACCACGCCGGTCGGCCGCCCGGGAACGCCAGCCGAAGTGGCTGACGCGGTTGCATTCCTGACATCCGACTCGGCTGCCTACGTGAATGGCGCCACAATTGCGGTCGATGGCGGTCGCACGGCCGTGTGAGCAACTCAACGGTCACGGTTCGCCGCGTTCAGTGCTGGACCGAGATCGCGTTCGGCCCGAGGCTTTGGCTGCCCGCACCGGGAAACAGTGCGAAGGGGCTCCCGGTGATGAGCGTCAGCGAGCCGTCGGTCGGGTTGATCGAGAAAACCTCGATCTGGTTGCCCACATTGTCCAGCGCATAGAGGAAGTTGTCCGGACCATCGAGTGCCAGAGCAACGGCTCGTCCGTTCGTGTGGGACAGGCCAATTTCCGTCAGGGCGCTCGAGCTGGCGTCGAGCAGGAAGCAATCCACGTCGGTGCCGTTCGTGACATGCAGCCGCTTACCTTCCGCATCCATAACCGGCGAATGGATGGCGTAGCTGGCCGAGAATGGGCTGCCAGGAATGGCCGTCAGCGCGCCGGTGCCGGAATCGATCGAGAAGCCGGACAGCTCATTCGGTTGCGATTCCGCTGCGTATACGTGGGTGCCCGTGTGGTCAATGACCAATCCGTTGGGCGAGCCACCAGTTGCAAACGGAGTGCCTGCCACCGGCGTGAGAGCGCCGCTCGTCGTGTCCATGCTGTAGGCCGACACGCTGCTACCGGCCGTGTTCGCGGCGTATACGTACTTGCCCGCGGCGACCACGATCGCGCTGGTATTCGGGCCGGCCGCATAGGGACTGCCGACCACTTCAACAAGGGCGCCTGTCGAGCCGATCTTGAACACCGAGACGGTGTTCGTGCTGCCGTTCGCCGTCAGTACGAATTGTCCGCTCGGATCGACTACGATCGCTACGGACTGGGCACTCGTCGCAAACGGACTTCCGGAGATCGAGGTCAGATTCAGGCTCGACGGATCAATCGAGTACCCTCTGACCTCCCCGGACGAAGTGGTCACGTAAAGAAACCGCTTCTGGGGATCGATCGCTACGGCCGATGGCGTCGGCCCTTCGGGCAAAGGATCGCCGGCAATCGGTAATGGGGCGCCCGTTTTCGTGTCAATTGAGTAGACGTCGATGGTGCCGGTCGTCGAATTCGTGACCGCGAGGAGCGTCGCGCTGGTCGGTGCCGGTGGCGGGTTGTTATTGCCGGTGGAGCCGCCGGAGGAACCTCCGCCCCCGCCACAGGCGCAGACGCAGGTGAGCAGCGCTCCCAGGCAAGCTCGTAGCGTTGGTCGTACAACGTCCGCGACCGCATCGAAGCCCTCGTTGACTTCAGCCGCCTGTTGATTCGCATCAAGGCCGATCGATTGGACACCTGGCATCGTATGCTCCGTGGGTGGCGCCAGTCTGCCTCGGCAACTGGCAAAGGTCGAATTTCGAATCTGCGCATTGGACGGTGAGCCGGCCCGCGATGTGATCCGCGGTCAGGCCGCCGGATCGTAGATTGCTCCCACGAAGAGCAGCGCGCCGCTGCGCCGGTCCTCGATCGCGCAAAAGAACGGCCGATCGACGATCATCTGAAACGGCGGCTCCGGGCGCGCGACTGCTGTGGCCCTAACACCGGTCGTCGTAACGGCCGCGGCTTCGGAGCCTTCCTCGTCCACTTTCCAGTAGGTCGATTGGAGTACCGACGAAATGAAGAAGCTCCCGGCGCGGGTCTGGCCCGGCGCCGATGAGAACATGCCCGTTAATTGCGCTGCATCCGGCCCATCCGCGTGGAAAGCGCGCGTCATACCGAGGGTTTGCAGAGGGCCATTCAAGCGATAGTTGGATTTCAGCTCAAAGCGCGGCAGTTCAATTTTTCCGGCGCGAGGCGCATATTGCGCTTGCCAGCCGCTCCAATGCTCCAGTTTGAGCTGCCCTTCCAAGGCGCCCAAGCTCGATGATTTCGACGGCAAGAGTACCTCCATGACGAGATCCCCCTCGCCGAACGACAGACGGATTGCCTGCATGTCCGGCGTTTCGAAATAGGCAAAGCGTCCCGATTGCGCCATGCGCGCCACTTGTTTGACGGCACCGCCGGCAAGCGTAAAGGCGCGTTGCTGCGTCTGCGCCTTGTCGAATTTTTGCGTCCATTGACCCTTGAAATAAACGGCGTTGAGGAGCAGCGCGAGATCGGCGGGATCGATCCGGTCGATGACCTTGGGAATCTTGCCCTGCGTTTCTTTGGACGCCCAGCCGTTGATCCGAGTCGCGGCACCAGGGTCAGAAAAATCAAGCTCGGTCGATTCGGCGTCGTACCCCGCTTGCGCCTGCTTTATGTAATCGGGCCGAAGCGTCGCGCGACGACTGTCGACCCACAACGAA
>Ga0307476_10001166_pt1 | contig 16587 bp, 13 predicted proteins | sample atmos_gasesECM2C_2_FD_203314 | JGI IMG/M metagenome (GOLD analysis project Ga0307476, IMG submission 203314) | Hardwood forest soil microbial communities from Morgan-Monroe State Forest, Indiana, United States - atmos_gasesECM2C_05 | ecosystem: Environmental > Terrestrial > Soil > Temperate... | reverse complement strand
ATCCTCACCCGCGTGGTCGCCGGACGGCAAGTGGATCGCCTATCAATCCGATTACGACGGCGACGAACTCTGGGACATTTTTCTGGTCTCGCCCAAGACTGGCAAAGTTGTCAATCTCACCAGCACGCGCGAGATCGCCGAGATGGATCCCACCTGGTCGCCCGACGGCCGCTACCTGGCGTACCTGGTGAAACCAAAGACCTCAGCGGCCTACGAGATCGATGTTTACGACATGCTGATGCGCGAGGTGAAGCACATCACCACGGGCACGCCGCAGGATAAGGGCAACTCGAATCCCGTCTGGTCGAAGGATGGCAAGTATATTGTCTACACGCAAGAGCAGGCCAAAGGGACGGACTCGAACATCTTTATCGCCGAAGTGGCCAAAGGAACGAGCACGCTCCTGACGCCGCATGAAGGCGAGCAGCGTTATTCAAATGACGACATTTCTCCCGACGGCAAGCGCATTCTGTTCACCTCGAACGCCGCCAATGGATACGAAAACGTTGGCCTGCTGGAAGTCGCGACCAAGAAACTTTCTTGGCTCACCGACGACAAGTGGGAGATTCGCGGCAGCGAGTTCTCGCCTGACGGCAAGCACGTCACCTTCAGCGCCAACGTCGACGGCAACGAAGATATCTACCTCCACGATCTTGCGACCGGCAAGTCAACGGCTCTGCCGATCCCCAAAGGCGTGAATGAGCCTGCGGGCGGGCGCTCCGCGTTCACCAGGGACGGCTCCCGTTTGCTCTATTACCACAACGGCCCCACCGCACCGGGTGATCTTTGGGTGTATACGCTGGCGACCGGCAAGTCGCACCAGGTCACCCATTCGCTAGTCGCCGGGGTCCGTTCCGAGGACATGGTCGAGCCCTATCTCGTGCACTATCCCAGCCGCGACGGCAAGTGGACCATCTCGGCGTTTCTGTACGTACCTTTCAACATGGCGCGCAATGGGCAGAACGCGGCCATCGTTTACATCCACGGCGGCCCGACTGCGCAAACCGTGAATTCGTTCAACCGCTTCGTCCAGTACGCGGCCAATCAGGGATACATGGTGCTCGCGCCCAACTATCGCGGCTCAACCGGCTATGGCAAAGAATTCCAGCAGGCGAACCTGTTCGACATGGGCGGCGGCGATTTGCAGGACGTGCTCGCCGGCGTCGACTGGATCAAGCAGACCGGCCACCTCGATCCTAAAAAGATCGCAGTCATGGGAGGAAGCTACGGCGGTTATCTCAGCATGATGTCGGTGACGAAGGCGCCGGATGTCTGGGCTGCGGGCGTTCCGATTGTGCCCTTCGTAAACTGGTTCACCGAGATTGAGAATGAAGATCCTGTGCTGCAACAGTCCGATCTCGCGACCATGGGCGATGTGGTGAAGAATAAGGCGTTATACGAAGATCGGTCCCCGATCAATTTCATCGATCAGATCAAAGCGCCGTTGCTGCTGCTCGCCGGAGGACACGATCCGCGTTGCCCCAAGTCGGAAACGCAGCAAGTGGTCGATGCCATCAAGAAGCGCGGCGGCACGGTGGATTACAAGATTTATGAGAACGAGGGCCACGGCTTCGCGCGCGTAGAAAATCAGATCGATGCCTACAAACGCGTTGCCGATTTCCTGCTGGCTCACGTCGTCCCGGCCGATTGCAGTTGCACCCTGACGGAATAGGGCGATTACGTTCCCGATAACGAATGCAGAATCGCATCGACTAGTCCGGCGATCGTGAACTTTTTGGCTTCAACATCCACCCGCAAGCCAAGTTCGCGCAGAGTCGAGGAAGTGACCGGTCCGATAGATGCGAAACGTACAGTTTCGATGCGCGCCCTGCCTGGGCCAAGCAGCGAGACAAAATTGCGAACCGTGGACGAACTGGTGAACGTAATCACATGTGGAGTGCGCCGCCGATTCCCTAGCAAGCTCCGCAAGCGCAGGCGCGAAGACCTCGGTACCACAGTTTCGTAAGCTTCCACCACATCCACTTTCGCCCCGGCCCGGCGCAGTTCGCGAGGAATCACATCACGGGCAATCTTGGCGCGCACCAGCAGTACCCGCTTTCCCTTCACCCGACGCCGCAGACTGCGCACCACGGACTCTGCCACGTATTCCTTGGGAACGACATCCACTTCGCCGCCGTGCTGTTCAATCGCCTTCTTCGTCGCCGGACCGATGGCCGCGATGCGCAAACGACTCAGCTGTGCTTTCGCCAGGCGCAGTCTAGTCAGACGTTCCCACATGGCCTCGACTCCGTTTACGCTGGTGAGAATGAGCCAGTCGTAGCTGCCAAGATCCGTCAACGCGGAATCGAGGAGCTTGAAGGTGCGAGGCTCGCGAATCTCGATGAACGGAATTTCAAACACTGTCGCGCCCAGTTTGCGCAACTCACTCGATAGCGCACTGGCCTGATGTCGGGCGCGGCCCACCAGCACGCGCACGCCCGAGAGCGGCTGCGACTTCATTTGTCTTCCTTGCCGGCCTGGATCCGGCCGAGGCGCTGTTCTTTCATAAGTCTTGCTACGCCAGAAACGGCTGTGTCCTCCGCGTTCTCCAAGGAAGCAATCACGTTCTCCTGGTCCTCGCGACTGCGGTTCTGGTTGAGCTTGAACTTGGCTTCTATCTTCGTGACTTCGATCTCAAAGCCTACGATCTGTTGGAGCATGCGCTCGCGGAAAGGCTCGTCCAGGCTGGCCCATTGCGTGGCGTACGCCGGCTCGAAGGTGCCGATGAGTTCATGGAGCACGCCCTGCAGCGCCTCAGGCGATGAGAAGACCCGCGCAGTTCCGTAAAGATGCACAGCACCGTAGTTCCAGGTGGGAACGCTTTCATGCACCGTGTAATTGGTGGGCGAAATGTAGGAGTGCGGTCCGTGAAAAATTGCCAGACACTGCGGCTGCTGTTCGAGATAGCGCCAGTGCGGGTTTGCCTTGGCCACATGCCCGCGGAGGACGACTTTCTCGTCACCCTTTTCGGCGCGCACGAAGAGCGGAAGGTGCGTGGCGAAAGGCCCTGCGTCGGTGGATGAGATCAGGATGGCGAAGGGATTTGCGCGCATGAACTTGATGGCGTCTTCATGGTCACGCACACGAAAGTATTCAGGGATATACACGCTTGATTCTCTTCCTATTGTCCAGGCGGCTCTATTTCTTTCTTTCGGACGTGCAGCATTTTCTCGACCTCGGCAATCACAACACCGGCGTCATCCTTCACTTCGACCACGAAGACAGGTTCATATTTTGACATCGTTTTAAGCTTCTCGCGAACGTCGTCGATTTGGCTATCGGAAAGACGAAACTCGGCGCGCACGGTTACCCTGCCAGGTTTTCTGTAACGGATGGTCGCAGCTTTGTACCACACTATATAGTCGCGACCCAGATTCGCCATCAGCATCAGCATATAGAACGGATCGGTCATGGCAAAGAGCGATCCGCCGAAGTGCGTGCCGACGTCGTTAGCGTTCCAAAAGTGAAGCTTCATTTCGACGTCGACGGCTTTCATGTTGGGCGCAATGTGCGTGACTCGAATGCCCATGCCCACAAAGGGCGGCCAGAGGTTGACCCACCGGCGAAGAGAATGCGAGCTCTGGGTGCCGCCGAGAAGTTGCAGGAGAACGCTGCGGTTCTTCATCCGCTCTTCATCTCAAGTCATGGTTGCGGCGGGACGGCGAGGCCGCGGCCGTAGACGGCTTCCAGGATTTCGTCGCCGCCGCGCCGCAGCAGGGCTTCCCCGACTTCGTTGCCTAGTTGTTCGGGATCGTTGGAATTGCCGTCGCGCGACTCGCGGAGGAGCCGTGAGCCGTCGGGATCGGCGACGACCGCATCGAGATGCAGCTTGCCATTTCGCAGTTCGGCGAGGGCCCCGATGGGGACCTGACATCCTCCGCCGAGACGGTTGAGGAGGGCGCGCTCGCAGGTAGTGGCAGTGCGGGCGGCATCGTCGTTCAAGAATGCAAGATGTTGGCGGGTGGCCGAATCACCCTCGCGGATTTCGATGCCGAGCGCACCCTGTCCGGCAGCGGGACACATGATTTCAGCGGGAAAGATCTGTTTGATCGATTCCGTCTTGCCCAGGCGCTTTAGGCCTGCAGACGCAAGAATGATGGCGTCGTATTCGCCTTGTTCGAGTCTACGCAAGCGAGTGTCGACGTTGCCGCGCAAGGGATGAATATCGAGATCGGCGCGGATGGCTTTCAGTTGTGCCTGCCGGCGCAGGCTGGACGTGCCCACGCGAGCACTTTGCGGAAGATCTTCAATCTTCGAATAAAGCCGAGAGCAGAAAGCGTCACGCGGGTCTTGGCGTGCCGTGATCGCGGCGATCTCGAATCCGGGGGAGTGCTCGGTGGGCAGGTCTTTCAACGAATGCACGGCGAGATCGACGCGACCGGCGGCGAGGGCCTCTTCGATCTCCTTCGTGAAAATTCCTTTGCCAAATCCGCCCTTCGTGCCGACCTGGGCTAGGGGAACATCGGTGATCTTGTCGCCCGTGGTGTGGATGACTTCGATTTCGACATCGTGACCGCGCGCGCGCAGCTGCGCGGAGATGTGGTTGGCCTGCCAGAGGGCGAGTTGCGAGCCGCGGGAGCCGATGCGGAGACGAGCCATCAGTGCTCCGACTCCGCTTCTTTGCGTCCAGCCTGCGACGCCGACCCTTTTTCCTTCTCGTGCAAATTGAACAACCTACGCACTACGTCAATCACCGTGGTTGCTTCCGCCTCGCGGGCTGCGGTCTTCAGCGTGGTAATGGGCGTGTGCATGACTTTGTTGATAATGCCGCGGGTCAGGGCCTCGACGGCCATTTCCTGCTCGGGAGTCAACGCACCCATGCGTCCCCGCACGCGGTCGATTTCCGCCTGTCGGATGGTTTCCAAATGATCCTGCAACGAGACGATGGTCGGAACCACGTCGCGCGCGTGCAAGCGGTCTTCGAAGCGCTCGAGTTCGCTGGCGATGATGGCTTCGGCGAGTTCAGCTTCATGGTGGCGATCGGCAACGTGGCTCGAGACGGCCTGCTGCAGGTCATCGACGTCATAGGCAAAGATGCCGTCGAGCTTGGCCATCTCGGGTGCAACGTCACGGGGTACGGCGATGTCGATGAAGAACATAGGGCGATTCTTGCGGCGAGCTAGGAACTGCTCCCCGTGTTCGCGACGGAAAATGGCGTGGGGCGCGCCGGTCGAGGTGATGACGATGTCAGCGCGGTCGCAATTGTCGTACAAGTCGTCAAACTTGATGGCTTGGCCGTTAAACTTCTTCGCGAGGCCAATGGCCCTGTCGTAAGTGCGATTGGCGACAAAGATCGAGGCACAACCATGCGCCATCAGGTGGCGGGCAGCGAGTTCGCTCATCTTGCCGGCGCCGACGATGAAAACGCTCTTGCCCTGCAGGGATCCGAAAATCTTCTTAGCCAGTTCCACCGCAACCGAAGCGACGGAAACCGAAGATGATCCTACGGCAGTCTCGCTGCGCACCCGCTTCGCAACAGCAAACGCACGGGTGAACAGCTCGTCGAGTTGGCCGCGAACCGAGCCCACGGCGCGTGCCGTGGCGTAAGCCTCTTTCACCTGGCCGAGGATCTGAGCTTCGCCGACTACCATGGAATCCAGGCTCGAAGCCACGCGGAACACATGACGCACCGCATCTTTCTCGCGGAACTCATAGAGGTGCGGGTCAAGATCCTCCGCCGTAAGTCGAAAATGTTCGTGCAGAAAACCGCGCAGGTCGGCAGAACCGTTGCTTGTGTGAGTCACGACTTCCACGCGGTTGCAGGTGGAGATGATCATGCCCTCTTCGATTCCAGGGCGGGCGGTGAGATCGCGGCAGGCATCGGCCAGGCGGGAGTCCGGGATCGCGAGGCGCTCGCGCACCTCGAGGGGCGCGCTTCGGTGATTCACGCCAATGAGGTGATATCTCATGAGGCAGCGAACCTATGGATCGTTGAGAAGTAATTCGCCGCCCAGGCCACGATAGCGGTCACGAAGGCGCACGTCGCCAGCACCGCGGCGCGGCGGCCGCGCCATCCCGAGTTCCAGCGGGTGACGACCATTACCAGGTACACGGCCCACGTTAATACCGACAACGAGAACTTGGGATCAAGGAAATTCACATGCCCGTAAACCAGAATCGCCAGCACCGAACCGGTCAGCAAGCCGAGCGTCATGAACGGAAAACCAAGCAGCAAGGATCTGTAACCGATCTGGTCGATCACTTCCAGTGCGGGCAGGAAGGAAATCAGGCTGCTGGGCTTCTTGGCTTTCAAGCGGCGTTCCTGCAGCAGGTAGAGCAAGCTGGCTCCAAAGCTGAGCACCAGAGCAGCGTATCCGGTGAAGATCAGGACGATGTGAGCGACTAGCCATCCGTTGTGCGAGACGTACGACGTCAGTAGGACGGGCTGTTCGTCGACGGCCGCGACAAAGGTCAGGAAGAAGACGATGGGGAACACGACCACGCCCGGCGAAGTGGTGTGGTAAATGGCATAGATGATCATGAAAAAGGTCATCGAAAAAAAGGCCAGCAGCGACTCCCCGTTATGCACCGAGGCCCAGACCACATGCCCGGCAAGGAAAAGCTCGACCAGCGAGACGAAATGGAAGACCATGCCCAGGCTGGCGGCGTGCAGCGCAATGCGGCTGAAAAGATCGCTGGTGCGGCTGAGCGCAAAGAAAGCGTAGATCAGCCCAATGAAGTAGCAAGCCAGCGCGAAGCGCAACCAAAGCAATGGCATAGGCTAGGTAAGTATCAGAGTCCGCAGAATTTAATGCAAGTGCAGGCGGGAGTCCCAGGGAACCCACCCTTCCCCGCATTATATTCTCCACGTGAACCTTGCAAGCGGGAGCGGGAATGGTCAGCGATGTGATCTGGATCACAACAGAAGGTAGCGATCCAGAACAGGTGTCGTCCCCGGCGGCAGCCTGCCTATTCGCTGTTAAGAGCTGCGGTTCCAGAGACCGTCGGTACGTTCTTAGAGCCGAGCGGAAGCATAGGGTCGCTGGGGGCGCTGGCTGTGATGGTTACGCCGGGGGTATTCCCGAAGCAGATTGCCAGTCCATTCGGGTTCATTCCCGCGCAGCCGTCGGAACTGCAATACAAGGGCACGCCTGACCAGTTTCCACTCCAGTTCGCCGCCAGCGGAGTTAGGGTTAGAGGCGGCTGGCTGAAGATTCCGGTGGCAACGAACTGAATTTGCCCAACAGCCGACGTGGTGGCACTCGAAGGGCTGACGGAAATTGACAGGAGCGTTCGGCTGGGATCAGCGACTCCCATGCTGTGCATCCCGCCGCAGCTTATGGCAATGGCTGCACTTAAACTTAATAGGAGCGTAGCGGAAGATTCAAGGCGTCTGCGACCCATTCAGCACCTCCGGGAGCGAAGGCCCATACAGCTTTCACTAAGCGTAGTCGTATGTATGGGAGCAGTCAATCCGGCTCTGCAACATGGCCCGCCTAAAGTAGCACCTCATTCATAGTTTTATATAGGTCCGTGAAAATTCTCATTCATTCCACACCAAGGCTAGTCAGCGCTTCCTCGAGTAAAGCGGCATCAATAACGAGCCGCCGACCGTGCGCCTTCACATCGTCCAGTTCGTCAAAGGCACGAAACAAGCGGAGCTTGGCGGCGGCGTATTGTTCCGCTTCCGTAAGCGGACGCCCGTGTTTTGCGGCCCACGCGGTCAGCGCCTTCTCCGGAAGAAAGACACTGACGGCATAGGTTAGCTTGCGATCGGAAGTGACATCGAAAACGAATTCAGTGGCTGGGGCCTCGGGATCGCTGGCGAGCGCAGCGCGCTGACCCACGAAGTAATACTGATAGACATACCCCTGAGTACCGGCGTAAGTCTTCAGGCGGCGGACGGTTTTATCCGGAGACATGCGGATATTATGAACGGTCGCTAGGAGTTTGTCGCCGGTAGAAAGCGACGGGTAGGCAACGCCTGAGCGAAGCCGCGTCACTCGGCTTCCTGGGCGGCCTTCACGAACGCCCGCAGTTCTCCCAGATCTTCAGGCAGCATTCTGGCGAACTCGATCCCATTGCCCACTTGCGGGTCACAGGTGACCACGGTGCCAACCGCCAGAAGCGTTCCTTCAAGCTGGAGGCTCATCTCGAGGGTGGTCCCCACCGGAAAAGGAAACATGGTTTCAATATAGCAACCGGTTTCGCTGAGATCGGCGGTTGCGCCGCGCTGGGGAACATCACTGCCGGGAGCAAACAACTCTATCGGGACCTTCACTTTGATGCGTGGGCGCACTCTCCGGTCCGCACGCTGCTCGTCGCGGAAAGAGCGATCCCGGTCGCTGTCGTCCATTGCTTACGCCCCTGCCTAGACCTGGCTCCTTATTGTAGTCATGATGGTCAACCAAGCGCACTATTTCCGATGGAGGTAGCGCTTCAATCACCACTGCGCAATCTGCGTTTCCTGATAACCTCAATTCAGGTACCGGGGAGAGCCTCAGTCGTTGCCGCCGATCATTAACGCGCAGGAGATTTCGAAAGCTTTTGGAGCAAATCCACTTTTCCAGAACATTTGCTTTACGGTTTCAGAGGGTGATCGCATCGGACTGATCGGTCCAAACGGCTCCGGCAAATCCACGCTGCTTCGGATTCTTGTGGGCGACGTGAGCCCCGACAGTGGCGACATCGCGGTTCGAAAACGCATCCGTCTCAGCTACGTGGAGCAGGACTCCAAATTCAAGCCCGGAGCGACCATCCGCTCCGTTGCCCATAGCGCAATGGAGCGAGCCGCCCTGCCGGAGTCGGAGAGAGGCACTCGTTTCGCTGAGACTCTGGGACGCGCCGGCTTCGAAAACCTTGAAACGGAGGCGTCCGCCCTATCGGGAGGCTGGCAGAAGCGGCTTGCGATTGTCGAGGCCCTCGTTCAAGGACCGGATATCCTGCTGCTCGATGAACCGACAAATCATCTGGACCTGGCGGGAATTGAATGGCTGGAGGCCTTGCTGGAGGCTGCATCTTTCGCCTGTGTTGTGGTCAGTCACGATCGCTACTTTCTAGAGAACGTTGCTACCGAAATGGCGGAACTGAACCGGACTTATCCCGACGGGTTACTGCGCGTATCCGGAAGCTACAGCCGGTTTCTGGAGAAGAAAGAAGAATTCTTGCACGCCCAGTCGAAACGTCAGGAAGCACTGGAAAACCTGGTTCACAAAGAGATCGAGTGGCTTCGACGTGGGGCCAAAGCGAGGACAAGAAAATCCAAGGCGCGCATCGACAAGGCAGGCGAACTGATGAGCGAACTCGCAGACCTGAATGCCAGAAGCCGCAGCGGGACGGCGCTAATCGACTTCTCCGCAACCGACCGAAAAACCAAGCGCCTGATTGAACTGGAAGAGGTCTCCTTCGAGATCGGCGGGCGCACCTTGTTCGCCGGTCTCAACTGCGTGATCACCGCTGGAATGAGGGTGGGGTTAGTAGGGCCGAACGGCAGCGGGAAAACGAGCCTGCTTCGAATCCTGCACGGAGAATTACCCCCGACAGGAGGAGAGATTAGCCGCGCCGACTGGCTGCGCATTGTTTATTTCGACCAGAGCCGCGAACTCGATCCCGAGGTAACCCTGCGCCGGGCTCTCGCTCCGGAAGGTGATTCCGTGGTTTATCAAGACCGGCTGATCCACGTAGCGTCATGGGCGGCAAAATTCCTGTTTGCCGGTGAGCAACTCAATCAACCAGTGGGACGGCTCTCGGGCGGAGAACGGGCGCGAGTCTTGATTGCGCAGCTCATGCTCCAGCCCGCCGACGTTCTTCTGCTCGATGAGCCCACGAACGATCTCGACATCCCGACACTCGACATACTTGAAGAAAGCCTGCTCGAATTTCGCGGATCGCTCGTCCTGGTTACCCATGACCGCTACATGCTCGACCGCGTATCCACCGTGGTTCTCGGGCTGGACGGGCAGGGAAGGGCTGGGCTTTTCGCTGATTACTCGCAGTGGGAGTCATGGCTCGAAGAGAGCGAGCAGACGGCGAGGAACGATGCGCGGCCCCCTGTGCACGCTATGGCATCTGCGGAGAATGCCCGGCAGTCTCCGGGGAAAAAGAAACTCTCATACTTGGAAGCGCGCGAATATGACACTATCGAGCAGCGCGTCGCCGACGCCGAGCTGGTACTGCAGGCCAAACGCGACCAGCTGGAAAATCCCGATATTGTCAGCGATGCTCCGCGCCTGGTGACGGCTCACGCAGAAATGGAAGCTGCTCAGGAAAAGGTAGATACGCTCTATGCGCGCTGGGCCGAGCTGGAGAAAAAGAAAACTTGAACCTCTCCGTCTCTCGATCCGCTCATCTCTAGATCGACTCAGGACGCCAGACAAAAGCTAATTATCGTATTTCCGCGAGTTCCCGTAGTGTCTTCAACCGTTTGGAGCAACGCAGATTCCAGGTCGTCCGGGTCAGGTTTCATTTCGCACGCGGCAATCTCCTCTTCCGAAGCGCCGTGGTAACAGAGTTCGCAGACCCCCAATCCATCTTCGGATTGAACTGGCGGTCCAAAAACGCGGCAGGTCATCGGACGGGATTCGTAGAGCTCACAATTGCCCGTTTCAGGATCGAGCACGGGGCAAGGCTCATCATTCGCAAAATCAGAGAAACGCTCAACTGCCTCGTCTCCCTCGTCCAAAATACCGCTCACCGGATCGCCGGGAAAATCTCTCGATAACCGGGCAACCGACTCGCGAGCGCGTCTGCGAATGCCCTCAGCACGCCGCGGCGCGCGCGATTCGAGATCGGTGAGCCCTCGCCGCAGCCGTAGAGCATCGAGCTGATTGATCGGAAATGCCCCGATGCAGCACTGCGTACACCCGGGGCGGCAAAGTAGCCACTCGCCGCTGCGGCGCGCCGCCTCAGCCAGCGCGAAGTCGACGATCTGAATCAGCTCCTGATCTTTGACCCAAACCTTAGAAGCTGGAAAATGACGCGGCATGACGATGTTGTGAATCATACAACGCAATTGTTCTCGCTAAATATCGCCCGACTTCTTGGCCTACTCGTACCGGAGCGCCTCCACCGGTTCCATGCCAGCGGCTTTCAACGCGGGCCACATGCCCGCTACGATGCCGACGAAGGTAAGGATCAGGAACGCGGTCAGCATCACGCTGAAATTCGTCCTCAGGAAAATGTCGCCCTCGTGATTGGGTGTCTTATACATGTCGGAGTAGAGCGGCATAGGCGGGATCGCGTGCGCCAACACGACAGAAACCAGCATCCCCACCGCGCCGGCAACAAAGGTGAGCACCAGCGCCTCCACCAGGAACTGCAGCGCAATGTCGCGATTGCGCGCGCCGAGCGCCTTGCGCAAACCCACCTCTTTCGTGCGTTCGGTCACGCTCACCAGCATGATATTCATCACACCCACGCCGCCGACTCCCAGCGTCAATGCCCCCACGAATCCCAGGATCAATCGAAGCGCGATTCCGAATTGTTCAATGTCCTTGGTGTCATCTACCGTATCCCACTCGGGAGTCGACTTGTCATCCTTAGGATTGAAATTGTGGCGTCGGGCAAGCACTTCCCGCACCTGCGCCAGCGCCGCCTTGTGCAGCAGCGGTGCGACCGGCTGAAACACAATCATCTCCGGATCGCGTTTGTCGTTTACATCGCTCATGCTTTCGAAGGGCATGAAGACGTTCTCGTTGTCAGGACCGTTGTTGGACGAATCCTGGATCTTAAGTTCCAGCAGTCCGATCACATCCCAGGTTTCTCCGTTGATGGTCACATGTTCGCCCACGGGATCACGGCCGCCGAATACCTTCTTCGCGGCATTGGGTCCAAAGATAAGAACGTGACGATGTTCGCTGAAGTCGCTCTCCTCGAAGTAACGGCCCTCCGCAATATTCAACTTGCGCATCTCGTGATACGGATACTGTATGGCCTTGGTCGAGACCGAGATCACCTTATCCCCGTACTTGTAAGCGAACGGATCGTCCCATTCTGCACTCACCAGACGAACCAGCGGAGCTTCGTCGCGGATAGCCTGGACGTCTTCATACTTAAAGTGGATTCGCTTGCCGGCGCGTTGGCCCCCGGCCTGCATACTGGTTTGACCCTCCCAAACCATGATGACGTTGTTTCCGATACCGAGAAAGGCATTGAGCACTCCCTCGCTGACGCTTTCGCCGTAGCCGAGCAGAAGCACCACCGTCGTCAGTCCCCACACGATGCCCATCATGGTCAGGATCGACCGCAGACGGTTGCGGGTCAGAGCGTCCCAGCTTTGCAGGATTAATTCTTTTATCTCCATTTGGCTATTCCTGCCGCAGGCACTCGATCGGACTGAGCGCTGCGGCGCGCTGTGCCGGATACATTCCCGCGGCCACTGTGATCAATCCCAAGGTCAGAATCGAAGCGACAATCGCCAGTGGAGAGATCACAGGATGCGGAACAAAGTCAGGCAGCGGCAGTTGGTTCATGGCCATACAACTCCCAACCCCTATGCCGAGACCGATGATTCCACTGACCATCATAAGCGCCGCTGACTCGGCGAAGAACTGATTGCGAATATCGCCGGCCGTCGCCCCCAAAGACTTACGGACACCAATCTCGCGAGTCCGCTCCGTGACCACAACCAGCATGATGTTCATGACCCCGATGCCGCCGAGCATGAGCGTCATCAAAGCCACCGCTCCGAAGAAGATAGTCATGATGTCGAAAATTCGCTCCACTAGTTTCGACCCCTGCAAAGTATCCCAGATAAAGAGCGCGTCTTTGTCGCTGGCATCGAAGTGGTGCTCACGCCCCAGAATTTGATACAGCTGCCGCATCGCGTCTTCATGATGTTCCGGATCGGCGACCTCAACCACCAGGTTGTTGATCCATCCCTTCGAGATTCCGGGCCGCTCCGGGGGAGGAAAATCGCGGGCCATGGCTGCATAGGGAACAAAGAGTTGTGTATTGTCAGGTCCACTTCCGTAACTGCCATTCTGCTTTTTCTTCTCGAGCACGCCGATCACGCTGTAGGGCGAGCCATTCATCATCAGAATCTCTCCGATGGCGGGCCTGCCCGGAAACAATTGGTCGCGAGACTCCACCCCAAGCACAACTACCCGCCGGCCTTCCTTATCGTCATCGTCACTCATCAACCGGCCCTCTTGTACTTTGAGCGAGCGGAAGCGCTGGTATTCAGACCAGACCCCCCGCACCGGGCGCGAAGCCGCATTGTAGCGGCTCACTTCGGCGACGCTTCGCCTCAGCTCCGGGCTGACAGTCTTGATCAAATAGGCTTCCTGCTTGATCAGGTAAGCATCACTGATCGATAGGCGAACGGGGCGCCCGGCGGCGTATCCTCCCGCTTGTTCACTGGTACGTCCACCCCAGATAATGGCCAGATCGACGCCGATCGTCTTCAGCCGTTCTTTCTGGTCGCGGCTGAATCCTTTTCCCAGGCCGACCAGCAAAATGACAGACGTGATCCCCCAGATGATCCCAAACATCGTCAGGAAGCTCCGCAGTCTGTGAGCCGCCATCGAGGTTGCTGTCTGCTGCAATACCTCCCGCATATCCAAGGCCTGACCATCCCCCGTTTGTTGGACCCGGCCAACCCGAAAGTGTTAGCTGGGCGCCGCAAAGCTCGTTCCACTGCTTGAGAATGCAAGGGTACGCCGGATCGACTTCTCCTGTATATTCTTTTGGGCGCTCGGGAATTTCCAAACTGACTAGCGCATGCTCGGCACTAGCGCAGCCAGAGACTCCAGGCAAAGTGCATCAATGCAAGTTTCAGACCCATGCTTCATCGGCGTGGACGTCGGCGGCACGAAAGTGGCAGCCGGTCTCGTAGACTCCAAAGGCGAAATCTCCCACCGGACGCGAACTCCGATGGTGCCAACGGACGCCGCCGCAGGTTTGGCTGCCGTAACCGCCGCGATTGACTCGGTCAGCGCCGCCGCCAAGGTTAACCAAGACTCGCGGCGTTTAATCTCTGGCATCGGCATCTGCGCTCCCGGCCCGCTCTGCCCCCAAACTGGTGTTGTGATTAACCCTCCCAATCTTCCGGGCTGGCGCAATTTCCCTTTGGCCGAGTTAGTGTCTAAGGCTTATCGCCTACCCGTTCGGATCGACAATGACGGCAACGCCGCGGCCCTGGCGGAAGCCATATGGGGCGCCGGGCGCGGTTATCGGAACATTTTCTGCGCCACCATCGGCACCGGGATCGGAACCGGCATTGTGTTCGACAGCCGCATCTATCACGGCCGCACCGGCGCCGCGGCCGAAGGCGGCCACATCACAATCGACTACCGCGGCCCACGCTGCGGATGCGGCAAACTGGGTTGCATTGAGGCCCTTGCTTCCGGGCCCGCGATCGCTCGACGCGCCGCCGAAAAGATTGCTGCCGGCCGCTCCTCTTCCATCCTGGAACTAGCCGGAGGCCGCCTTGATCAGATCACCAGCGAGATGCTGGGTCGAGCTTACCTCGCAGGCGATTTGCTGGCCAAAGAGGTTTTACAGGAAACCGCGATGTATCTCACCGTGTGGCTGGGAAATATCGTGGACCTGCTCGAACCCGACGTCATGATTATCGGTGGCGGCGCAGCTTCCATGTTGCAGCCGTTCTTTGGAGAGATACGCGACTGGCTGCCCAGTTGGTGTATCAATTCGCATTGCCAGGAAGTCCCGCTGGTGACAGCTCACTACGGCGCCGATGCCGGCATCGCTGGAGGTGCAGCACTCTGCCGCGAACTCTCTCCGCACAGGGTAGAAAACAAGGTTGACGTTCCCTACGGGATTTGAGCACGGCGGGAAAAGCGCTCCGCCTTGACCCGGTTCTATATCCAAGACAACCTCAAATCAGTACGGAACAATATTCTCTGTAGCCGCCATCTTTGCACAGTAGCACATTTCAGGAGTTCGTGATAACTAGTTGGTTTGTCAATGAGTTAGATAAGGCTTTGTGTTGGAAGGGAAGTTGCATTACATTGAGCGGAAATCCCTCTCTAAGGAGGCTGCATGAAGAAGACACAAGTCGTGCTACGCTTGGTCGAGCCAACCTGATCGCTTCTGGAGCGAGGGACGGCCCGCGCGCCTCCGAACCCTCTCTTTCGGTCCTCAGAAAGCGTTGTCCGCGCGTGCGCCCATGTTCGTCGGTTTCTGGCTTCGTCGATTCCTAGCTTCATCGATCTCTGGAACATTACAAAACTTCCTGCAGGAGGTTCATGCATGCGGTTATTGAGTGTTCGACTAATTGTTTCTCTGATTGTGGGTATAACCCTGGTGTCGCTGGGTTTTTCCTACTACCAGGTGGTTGCGGAAAGGCGCGCTCTACGCGGCGACCTGGAGCGGCGGGCCGAAGTGTTGGGTGAAAGTCTGGCCGGCAATGTCGAAAAAACCCTAGGAACCGGTTCGAACCAGGCACTGCAACGTCTGGTGCAGCGCTTTGGCAACCGCGAACACCTGATCGGAGTCGCAATCTATGACCGGCAGGCTCAGGTCGTCGCGATGACCCCGGAACTCGGGAAGGTGCTCACGGCGAGCCCGCAGACGCTGACGCAGGCCATCCATGACGATCATTCGGAAAGCGCCTTCGCTAAATTCGGAAGCTCCCGCATTCTGATTTTCGCGTTGCCCCTTCACCATGACGATGAGTTGTCGGGCGGCCTGGTAATTGTGCATGACGCCAGCTACATCCAGGCGCAGATGCTGCGCGTGTGGCGGGAAACATTTCTCCGCGTGTTGGCGCAGGTGTTTCTGATCGTGTTCATCACCTTGCTGATCGTCCGCTGGAGCATCAGCGGCCCTATCGCGCGCGCCGCGCAGTGGATGCGGGCCATGCGCACAGGGAGAATCTCGTCATCCCAAAAGATGCCGGATCTCGACATGTTCCGGCCGCTGGCCCGCGAAGTTGCCACCATGGCTGAGAGCCTCAACCTGGCGCGTAACGCTGCCGAAAACGAAGCGCGTCTGCGGGAAGCAGGGGAATCTATGTGGACCGCAGACCGGCTCTCCGTACACATCCAGACTCGCCTCGCGGGCAGCCGGCTCTTCGTCGTTTCCAACCGCGAGCCTTACATTCACCAACGCAATGGGAGGTCGCTGGATGTCGTGGTGCCGCCAAGTGGCCTCGTGACCGCATTGGAGCCCGTGCTCAACGCGTGCGACGGCACCTGGATCGCCCACGGCAGCGGTGACGCTGACATGGAAGTTGTCGATGCTCACGATCGCCTCCGCGTTCCTCCTGATGATCCGCGCTACACCCTGCGACGGGTGTGGCTCAGCAAGCAAGAAGAGGAAGGCTACTACTACGGCTTTGCCAACGAGGGTCTTTGGCCACTCTGCCATATCGCCCATACCCGCCCCATCTTTCGTGCGTCCGATTGGCAGCATTATCAGGAGGTCAATCGCAAGTTCACGGACGCAGTGCTGGAGGAAATCGAAGACACGCCCAGTCCGGTGGTTCTCGCCCAGGATTATCACTTCGCTTTGCTGCCGCGGCTGATCAAAGAGAAGCGGCCGGACGCGCGGGTGGCGATCTTCTGGCATATCCCGTGGCCGAACCCTGAAGCCTTCGGCATCTGTCCTTGGCAGCGCCAGTTGGTAGACGGCCTGTTGGGAGCAGATCTCATCGGTTTTCACGTGCAGTCGCACTGCAACAACTTC